>OHAQ01002141.1_pt1 | contig 14706 bp, 7 predicted proteins | sample 1577111 | NCBI WGS metagenome assembly OHAQ01 (sample SAMEA3541549, study PRJEB24748) | human gut metagenome | biome: human gut; feature: human-associated habitat; material: faeces | place: China | collected 2012 | reverse complement strand
GGTCGTCGAACTGGCACGCCCCTACGGCGTGAACGTCGAAGCGGAGCTGGGCTACGTCGCCAAACTGGGACAGGCGCAGGGCGGCGGCTTCACCACGCCCGAAGAGGCTGCACGATTCGTCGAAGCGACCGGCGTCGATGCGCTGGCCGTGGCGATCGGTTCGGCCCACGGCTTCTACAAGCAGGCTCCGCGGCTCGACATCGAACGGCTGGCGCAGATCCATGCGGCGACCGACGCGGCGCTGGTGTTGCACGGCAGTTCGGGCATCCCCCACGACATGGTGCGCGAAGCGATCGCCAACGGCATCGTCAAGGTCAACCTCGCCACCGAGATCAAGGACAACTTCATGCGCGCGCTCAAAGGCGTACTGCTCGAAAGCGAGGAAATCGACCTGCGAAAGGTTTTCCCAAAAGCCGTGGCGCCGGTCGTGGAGCTGCTTTGCGAAAAATACCGCATGGTCGGCAGCAGCAAGGTGAAATAGACGGATAAAATTCGGGCGACGAACTGCTGAGCCGCCCTCCCAAACATCGCATAGCCCCTGCCGGAATTCGGCAGGGGTTATTTGTATTTTCCCGCCACCCTCCGGCTGCCGTCCTGTTACACCGCGGGCTTCCCTGGGCATAAAAAAAGCGGCGCACCCGCGATGGTGCGCCGCAATCGAAAAAAGAATTCAAGCTGCTAATGAGCGAAACCGGCATAATCGGTCTGCAAAGCACTCGCTTCGTAGACATTGGTTTTCTTGCTTCCGGGAATCGTCTGCGTAGCGCGAATGACCCACCCCTCCTCTTTGGAGGGCTCGCCGCCCGGAGCCGCGATCTTCCAGAAGTGCTGGAAGGATTTGTTCCACGTAGTCGTATTCTTGCCGCATTCGTTGAAGAAGAACGATACGACACACATGTCTCTCGTGCTTACACGGGTCATCGGCGTCGACTTGTCGTTCTGAACGAACTCCACCTTCCAGTTCTGCGGATCGTCATTCCAGATCGACGCGATAAAACACCCTTTCAGACCAGCAATACCGGGCGTGCTGATTTTGTCACTGCTACCGCCGTCCGTCCACGTGTAGGAGTACTTCTTCGATCCCGTGTAGGTGGCATTGCCGTCATATGCGCGAAGCTGATAAGCTTCGGACTGGTTGGTCGCTTTGGCCACCCAGTTGTCAACGACATTGCCCTTGATCTCGTAGATGCTGTAACCTTGGGGAGCGCCATCGACATTCAGGTTGCTTGCCCACCAACCGCCGCAAGCGCCGCCGTGGACATGCTCGTAAACAGGCAATCCGCTCTGACACTTGTAGCCGGAGTGGATATAGTTCTGCGGATAATGCGTATGCCCGATCATGATATGCGCCTCCTTGAACTGCGTCAGCAATTTGAGCGTTTCGTCATAATACTTGTCTTTGTTCACATTGGAACCCGTAGCCTCTCCGCCATTCCGGAAAGGAATATGACAGCAGAGGAAAACGATCTTGTCGGCTTTGTTCTCGACCAGATCCAGATCGGCTTTGAGCCAATTGTACTGCTGCTGCGAAAAACCTGCCTCATAAGTCCACGTAGACTGATTGGTCGTCGTACATACGACATTGTCCATCACGACGATGTGCGCCTTGCCGCGGTTGAACGAGTAGTCGGCCGGACCGAAACGCTCGATGAAATTCGTCTGAGCCGTATAGGTGTTAGCCTGTTTCGCATCGTGGTCGTGATTGCCCATGCAGTTGAAAATCGGCAGGTAATTCGCGCCGACCTGCACGTTCGACATTGATTTCTTCATCTTATCCCACTGCACCGTATTGTCGAACGTAATATCGCCCAACGTAACGGCATAGGCATTCTGCCACTTTCCGTTCGCCTGAGCACTCGTAAGCGTGGATTTGATATCGGGAATCGTTTCATTGCTCCACCGCGTCACATCCGAATCGGTCTTGCACTGCGGGTCGCCGATGGCGACAAGCGTAAAATTCTCCTCGACAGCGGGGAGCGGCTCCAGTTTGAAATCATTGCGATTCTCCTTGTAGCGCTGAATCGTAGAGGTCGAATAGAACAGGGGCAACTTGGAGGAGGGATCGAGCGCCACCTTATAGTTCGCCGGAGTAACGTAATAGACATTGCGGCAATAGCGGTTCGCCACGAGGCGGTAGTTACCGTCGGCATCCGTAGTGGTAAACGCATAGCCGTCCGTCACGGGAACGCCGGCAATACCTTTCCCCGTCGTAGCATCCGAGATCTGACCGATGAGGACGGTCTCATTCCCTCCGCTGGGAGGCGTAGGATCCGGATCATCATCAGGATCGGAACTTGAACAAGCGGCTCCGCCCAGCAAAGCCACCGTCAAAAACAGATAATAAAATTTTCTTAACATATCAATCCTCTCTTGTTTATGGATTTATTCTGAATAATCATCCCACTGTTAATAAACGGAGCCATGAATGACGAGCAATCTTTGGCTAAAAACCAAAGATTGCCCATCACTTACATCAATTTCTATTCTCTCCGAAAACTGAATTACTGCTCCCAACCATAATTTTGGCCCAGATTGGGATTCTTGGTCAAAGCCGTCGACGGAATCGGACGCACATAACGTTTCTCATCCCATTGGAGTTTATAATTATAGATCAGATAGCCGTGATCGCCATCGCTCAAAGTATAGTTCATATCGTCAGAGGACTGACCTATCGGATACGAATAAGTACCCTGCGCCTGATCTTTAAACAAATACTTATATCCGTTAAATTCAAAACCGTTATTATATTCGTCAGTAGACAGGTAGATACCCTTCCAGCCCTGATTGCCAGTGCTGCGGTCCCGAATCAGATTGCCCAGCTTCCAGCGATACAGGTCGGATACGCGCAGACCGTTTTCCATGATAAGTTCCGTCACGCGCTCGCGGCGAATTTCAAGAAGCGTATTCGAGAGCTTAATCGGCGAATCCGCATAATAGTCTTTCAGCCATTCGTCCTCTACATAATTCGCATCTTCGGGATAAATATTCGTTACACCGGCACGTTCGCGCAGAGCGCCGACCGTCTCGTTCCAAATGGACTTGTCCATCTCTCCCAACTCGGCTTTCGCCTCGGCATAGTTGAGCAGAACTTCGCCCAGACGCAGAATCGGCAACGAGTTGTCGGCCTTACCCTTCGAATAGTTCTCCTGAATCTCAACGCTCCACTTGATAAAGGCATAACCCGTCTTCGTCGTCGAGAAGTCGATATTCTTCAACATCGTCGTACCCGCCGAGTTCTGATAGGTGTGGCCGGGGCCATGAACGGTCTGGCTCAGGCGCCAGTCACGATTATCGAACTCTTTAGTCAACGACACCTGATCGGTCTCCACCGGCTTACCGTCGAGTGTAAGGAACATGTGTACCAGATCTTTCGTCGGAGAGTACTGCTGACCATAAGTGGCGGAATTGAAATTCCACGTCAATTCATTGAAGACATTGATCGGATCGCCGGCCATCTCGCGAATCCAGATCACCTCCTTCGTAGCGTCGGGGTTTTGAGAGGTGAAAATAGTGCGGAAATCCTTCTCCGGCGTACCCTTCTTGTAGAGTTCGAAACCGCCGTCGGTCATCACCTCCTTGGCTGCCGAAGCTGCCGCGGTGAGAAAATCGTTCGCCGTTTCATACTGGTTGTTCCAGGCCGCATTCGTAGACGGATTTACCGAATGATACTTACGGAAAGTACCTTCATAGAGGCAAACACGCGACTTGAAAGCAAGAACGACCCACTTGTTGATCACACCCTTATAAACATCGGTACCCAAGCAGTTTTCACAGGCATAATCCAGATCCTCGAGCACCTTGCTCATCACAAATTCACGATCGTCGCGGGCTGCGAACAGAATCGCGTCATCGATATCGAGCACATGGTCTACCCAAGGTACGTTACCGAAGGTCTTCACCTTGTCGAAATAGAAATAGGCCCGCCAAAAACGTGCGACACCGACATAATGATTGTAAACCTCAGGATCGACAACATTCTGGCAACGGGTCATGTTTTCGAGGAAATAGTTGGCTCGACGGATAGTGCGCCAATTGCTGATAGACCACCCCGACTGTTTGGTATAGTCCCAGATATTGGGACGATAGTAGTCGTTCGACGTCTTGGTCGCCACGAGATCGCAATACGCATCGCCCAACCCGATCGTACTCTCGGACGGGAGATAGTTCTGCAACATACCGTTGGCAAACAGGAGCAAATCCTTCTCTCCTGCAAAAAATGTCTCGGCACCGACTTTATCGACCGGAGAGACCGTAAGGAAGTCTTCGCAGGAAACGGTCGAAAGAGCCACGGCCGCTCCAAAGAATAATTTTACGATATTTGTTTTCATAATCATTTACGGATATTAGAAGGTGACATTCAAGCCAATCGTAATCGTCTTCAGCATCGGATAGCTATAACCCTGGCCTACACCCGACAACCCGAACTTCGTGCTGAAATCGCTATCGCCGTTGCCGATTACCTCGGGGTCGAACATCTTCGTATGCTTATAAATCGGAGAGTGTGTAAAGAGGTTCTCGGCCGATACGTATACTTTCAGATTTTCGATACGGATTTTACGCGTCATCTCCTTTGGGAACGTATAATCGATGGTGATATTCTTCAAACGGAAATACGAAGCATCCTGCATGTAATAATCGTTCTCATAGGTCAGCGGACCGACGTTTCGGTTGGCCGCATAGGCCACCTGACGCGTATAATAGGGTCTCGACGAAGCGTTGGTTACCACCCAGTTCGGCGTGCTGTAATCCATGATAACGGCATCGGTCGTATGCACCTTGGGCAGATAACCGTAGGGACGGTTGTACATACCCCAGAAGAAACCGGACTCGCAACCCGGATACCAATCGCGCTGGCCCACACCCTGAAAGAACAGACTCAGGCCGATACCGTTCCAGTTGGCGCCGAGATTGATACCGTAGAAATAACGCGGACTCTCATTACCGATACGCTCCAAGTCGCCGTGATCGTCGAGAGTACCTGCACCGGCATCGATCTTACCGTCGCCGTTGACATCGATAAACTTCAAGTCGCCCGCATAGGCACGGAAGTTAGAGCCGTTCTTGTGGAACGTATCCGGCACCCAGTTGTTGGCCTCCTCGTTGCTGAGGAAATAACCGTCGGTGCGGAAGCCCCAGATTTCGCCAAGCTCCTTGCCTGCGTAGTAACTGTAGATATTACCGTTGAGGTTGTAGTACTCCTTCACCCACGTGCGGCTGTCCCACACGCTCACTTTCACGTTGTAGTTGAACGGTTTGCCGCCGAGCTTGAAGCTGTCGCGCCACGAAAGCGAAGCCTCCCAACCCTTGGTTTTCAACGATCCGTAGTTGCCTTTCGGCGAATCGGCGCCGAGAAGTTCGGGATAGTCAGGACCGTTGATCAACATATCGTTGGTATAACGCCAATAGTAGTCTCCGGAGAACGACAGCCGGTTGCGGAGGAAATCCATATCCAGACCGATATCATAGGTCGTCACGGTTTCCCACGTCAACGATGCGGGAACGAACGAGTTGGGCGACATCGTATAAGGTTGTTTTGCACCATTGATCACGATGCCGCTTCTAGCTACGGACATCAGATCCATGAACGAATAGTCGCTGACATTGGCATTACCCAAAGAACCCACATTGGCACGAATCTTAAAATTGTCCAGCCAGTTGCGCGACCACGTCATCCAAGGCTCCTCCGAAAGGCGCCAACCGATAGAACCCGATGGGAAGAAACCCCAGCGCTGATTGCTCGGAAAACGCGACGAGCCGTCGTAACGCGCAGCGAACTCGAAAATATAACGGTTCAGCAGCGTGTAGTTGATACGGCCGAATACACCGACCATCGAACGATCGTAACCGTCGTCCTCGACCGAATACTCATCGCTGTCCATCAATTCGAAACTCGGAATCGACGCGTAAAGCAGGCCCTTGCGCTGGAGGTAGAGACGACGGTACTTGGTCTTCTCGATGTTCCAGCCACCCATTACATTGAGGTTGTGGTTGTCGCCCAGTTTCGGAGTCCACGTCAACACGATGTTCGACGCAAGATGATCCGTATTGTAACGCCAATCCGATTTGTAAGAAGAGGTATTATAGCTCTCCTCCGCGCCCGGAGCGACATAACCCGTCTGAATATCGGAAATACGCACCTGCGTCGAACGGATCGCCTTGTAAGTGAAGTCACCCGAGATTTTCAGTACATCTTTGATCGGTTCGAGCGTCAAGGTAGTAGTCGAGATCACATCAAACTTGTCATTCTGCTGATAGGAACTGCCGTCTTGGAAAGCGCCGTACATAACCGAAGCACCATAGAAACTCAGCGTACCGTCTTCGTTATAAGGCGTATAGATCGGCTGACCGCGGTGCTCGAACTGACGCAGAATGGGCTGGTTGCCGCCCGTCACCATCGGCTGATAATACTTGCGGCTGAAGATCGACGTATTGTTGCTCAGTGTCGCCCACTTGGCAATCTTGACCGATCCCTTGGAGCGCAGGTTGTAACTTTTGAATTCTTCGTTTCCGATCTTGTAAACGCCGTCTTGGTTCTGATAACGTCCCGACAACGCATACGACACCTTATCGCTCGACCCGCTGATGCTCAGGTTGTGAGTGTGCGAAATATTGTAATCTTTATAGAACATGTCGAGCCAGTTGGTGCTGCCGTAGTAGGCGTAGTTTCCTTTCGAAGTCAGACCGTAAAGATTCGTATCGCCTTCGGCTTTGCGACGACGGAACTCCTCATGATAAGCTGTAGAATAGGTATCCGCACGGTTGTTGACCGCCGAAGGCAGATTACCTGGCGATTCGGGGGTACGGGTATCGTTCTGGAAGAAATTTGCAAAATTATCCAACCACTCCAAACCGTCGGACACGAGATTGTCTTCCCAGATCACCGTACGGCGGTTAACCGAGAACGAACCGTTGTAGTTGACGCGGATATTGTCTTTTTGGGCATTTTTGGTCGTAACGAGGATAACACCGAATGCACCGCGGGCTCCGTATACAGCAGCAGAAGCGGCATCCTTCAGCACCGAGATCGTCTCCACATCGTCGGGATTGACCGTCGTCAGATCGCCTTCAACGCCATCGATCAGCACCAGTGCCGAACCGCCCTGACCGATCGTGTGGCTACCCTCACCGGCCGACGAAACCGAAGCACGAGTCTTATAGGAAGTCGCACCGCCACGCACATAGACAGCACCCTGATGGTTGGGCTTACCGTCGGTCTGAATAATGTTCAGACCGGGGATCTGACCTTGCAGCGAACGGGTGATGTTCGAGTTGGTACGTCCTTCGAGCGCTTCGCCGGAGAGGTTCTCGACAGCACCTACCAGCTGCGTTTTCTTCAGCGTACCGTAACCTACGACTACGACGTCGTCGATTTTCGTATTATCTTCTGCGATGGAAAAATTGACAGCCGAGCGATTGCCGACCGTGACTTCCTGAGATTTGTAACCGAAGAACGTACATACCAGCACGTCGGTCGGTTTTGCGTTGATGCGGTACGAACCGTCCGCATCGGAAATGGTACCTACTGTTGTTCCTTTGACCATGATCGCCGCACCTGCAAGCGGGCTGTTGGTCGTAGCGTCGGTAACAGTACCAGAAATCGTTTGGCTCTGTGCGAAAACGCTCGATGATATGAGCATCATCAAACAAGCAAGAGCACACGTGAACACACCTCGCACAGCAAACTTTTTACTGGGGGGGGGAAGTAGTACGTGTTTCATTCTAATCTTCTTTAATTAGTTCCAACATTTTTAGTAATTTTCAGGCGTCCCTTTACCTATATCTGCCCTGAGGGGCATTCAAGCGGGGACGATTGCGAGTTTGGATTCTCTGAAAATAATCGAATAATGGTTTTAAGGGAATGTTTGGATGGCTTTCTGGGTCGTCGTAATTTTCGTTTAGGTTGTTAAGGCAATGAATTAGAGATTATTACTTAATGTTTTATACAAAACCTTTATGCAAATATAATAAATTTCGAATTCAAACAAATAAAATCGGATATTTTTTTACTCAAAACTGAAACTAATTCCAATCGCCCGACGAGGGGGGGGGTACAAAACAGCATAAATCACTGACAAATAACAAATTACCCCCCCTGCATCTCCTTCAAAAAAGCCAATGCCTTAGAAACCAAATACTTTCAATTTCTTTCAGTTCCCCAATCAGATTTTTCGATTCACTTCGATTCCCGACACGGTTTTCCATCCGTCCGCATTTATGAAACCCGCCCGAAAATCCGGATGAAATTAAAAATTTCAGGAAAAAAGTTTGTTTTTGAAAAAAAAGACATATATTTGCATTGCAAGTTTGGAACAAAGGCGCGGACATCGATGTCCGGCCGACTCTTAGATAAATTGAATAATGTGGATTAAGGTTCGCTTGAGAAGCGAGGCCTTGATTTATGTTATTTTATGTTTATTCTAACCAAACAGTTCAAGACAAACTTATGAAAATCAACAGAATGCTTATAGCGGTTCTCGCTATGTTAGCGGTTGTTCTGAGTAGCTGTAAAGACGATGATCCGACGGTCGGTATCGATTCCGGCATGCCGGCACCGAGCGTTTTCTACGATGCAGCAAACTCCGCGGGCAAGACGATCGCCGTATATTGGAATCCCATGCAGGCCATCTCCGCCGGCGCAACCTCCTTTACAGTCCAACTTGTCAAATCTGAAGACGGTGCAGGCGACGTATACGACAACACGATCTCCCAGACGCTGGCAAGCGTCGATAAGGACAACCAGCCTGCCGACAAGGCCAAGTTCGAAAACCTTGCCAAAGGCCGCATCTACTATGTTCGCGTGCGCGCCAACTACCCCCGTTCGGTCTACTCTCCGTGGATCTTGGCAGCCAGCAGCGAAGAGGATTCCACTACGGCCCGCATCAAGGTCGGTGAAGGCCTCGTAGGCCCCGAGGCAGGAGAAAGTTCCGATATCGAAACGAGATTCATCGGTAGCACCGAATCTTCCGTCAGCATTGCATGGTCGACATGTGACACATGGACTGCAAACGATCTGGACAAAAGCCTGCCCTATCGTCTGGAACTTTTCGCGGATGACAAGTGTACGGATCTTGTCGTCGCATGGAATGCCCCGGCAAACCTTCCCGATGGCACGAGTACAAAGAATGCCGTATTCAAACTCGGCACGCGTTTCTCTTTCTCCAATTTGAATCCGGAAACCTCTTATTGGGCACGTGTCACCAACACGGCGGACAATGTCGTTTCCGAGCCCGTAGAGTGCAAAACCGGCAAATCGAATTACAAGGCGATGCCGGCGGCAGCGACGGTCGATGAGATCATCCTCTTCCAGGACTTCCACGAGCTCGTTTACGGCGGTAATCCTATCGACGCAGCAGCCGGTGTCTCGACCACGAAGAAGGGCAGCGGCGAACAGTTCTGGCCGCTCCGGGGTGACGATCCGACAAAAGATACCGAGAAGGGTCTCGTTCTCTGCTCCGGCGATCGCGAAATCGGTCTGTTCAATACGCTCAAGAGTTCTGTCGCCGCCTCCACCACATTGCAGGATTGGGGCCGGATGTATGAGGATAAGAGCACGACGAGCGAAGAAAACGGTGCAATCTGCGCACGTCAGGGTCTGCTCAAGATGGGTGCCGGCAGCTATCGCGGTTGCGTCGTAACCCCCGAACTGAAATGCCTCACCCAGCCTGCGACCATCGAACTCTCGTTCAAGGCATCAGCCTTCGACGGCGGCGATGAGAACCAGACCATCTTGGTCCACCTGCTCGATGACACGCAGATCGACGGCAGCTACTGGGTAACGGCAGCTTCGAAGACCCAGGTGGGCACCGGCGCTACCGGAACCAAAGCCGACGGCTGGAAAGACTTTACATTCACCATCGAGAACGTGACGGCTACGTCGCGTATCGCCATCGGCGGCGAGAACGGCGGAGGAAGCACGCAGCACCGTTTCCTGCTCGACGACATCCAGATCAAACTCCTCTCCTACGGTTCGGTTGACGTCGATCTGGACGCCCCCGTAGTCACCGTCGAATCGACTCCGATAACAATAACGGCAACATGGGGAGCCGTTCAAAGCGCACGTTCCTATACGGTCGAATACAAGAAAACGGCGAATGCAGACTGGACTCTTGCTGGTGAAACCGGAGAAACATCGTTCAAAATCGAAAACCTCGATTCTGAGACTTCTTATGACGTGCGTGTAAAAGCGACAGCCGGCGATAGCGAATCCGAATATTCGGAAATCAAGACGATCGAAACGCTTAAAATTACAGGTACCGTCACAGCATCGCTGATCAAGGCGACGGAATCGCAATTGATGGTCAGCTGGACCGCCAACAATGGCGATACAGCAGCCGATATTGCCGATGACTGGAAAATCGAACTTTACAAGGATGCCGCATGTAGCGATCTTGACGTTGCATTCGAGATCACGGCTTCAAGCAAACTGTTCTCGTGGGGAACCAAATGGCCTGCACCGCAACCCGCATTCATATTCTCCGGACTGGATGCAGAAAAGGACTATTGGTTCAAAGTAACCAATATGACGAAGGCTATTTCAACAACTGAAAAGTATACGACAACAAAATCTTACGTAAAGGAAATTCCTGCAACTCCGGCCGTAGCGGGAGATGTCATTCTCTATGAAGATTTCAGCGAATTCCTATGGGGTAGCGAACCTGTATACGGTTGCGCAGGCTATTCCTCCAATTATCGTACAACTTGTACCTCCATCGACAAGGCAACAGGAGCTGATCCCCTTGCAACGGATGGCCCCGACGGTGCAAAGAAACTGTACTATATGGTGAAGGAAGGTACTAACATGGGATTATTCAATACGCTGGCCGGCGCTATTCCGACTACTCGTTTGAAAAATTGGGGTGTTCTTATTGAAAAGAACCAGGTAGGAGCGCTTCTTTCGGGAGTAGGTTATCTGAAATTGGGAGCAGCCAGCGAATGTGGTACAATCGTAACCCCAGAGTTGAGCTGCCTGAGCGGAAAAGCCAAAATCAAGGTATCTTTCGACGCTTCGCCTTATCAAGAAGTACCGAAGATGGATCCTCTGACCATGAAGATCTTGGTCATCGACGGAGCCTCAAGCAATAAAGTAGAAAAAGGCGGGGCCGTTCCGGGAATGGATGGCACGACATATTCCGGAGCTTGCGTTAATGTCATTACCGGAGGTACAACGACTGTTGCGCAAACATTCTCACTCAGCAGCACGTATGGATATGCGTCTTACAGCTACGAAATCTCCGGTGTTACGTCGACCTCTCGTATTGCAATCGCTACGGATCGTAACGACGTAGCTGGTCAGCACCGTTGCTATTTGGACAATATCAAGATTGAAGTTGTCGCTTACGAATAACTTTAATTCATAGAATTTACGGAGGCCGCCCTAACTAAGAGCGGCCTCTTTTTTTTCTGATTCCGACGCGGGATTTTAGGCCAATGCCACCCTGTTAACCTACATGATAAACTTATGAGAATACCTATTGGGGCAAGATAATCGACTCGCTGGTTACGGGGCAAGTTTGCTCCACACGGCGATACAGGCCAATATCAAACGGAGCAGGAGCCGTCGTGCTGAAATCGATCTTCGAAGAAGTGGTTGTCGCACAACCACTTCATTGGAATATGCATAGACCTATTCCGCCGCTACCTGATACTGATCGAAGAAGTCCGCAACTGTACGTTCCTCCCCGTAATCGCCAGCATCAACGGCATCTCGCAGAACGATCACGAAAGACGTCGCTGTTACGACACGTTTGTGCCGTTTCGACTGTGGCGGCGCAAGCGGGCTCTGCGCTCGCCCTGCTGGCCGTCGTTCGCACGATCGTTCCGGACGCTCGCGCTGCTGCCGTCACTTCTTCCGCTATTTTCATAGTGCGATCCCCGCAGGCCGGAGGCCTGCTAAATGTGTAGAGAGGATTTACATCGGAATAAATCATCGTTGCGCGAAGCGCACAACAGACTTCGCATTGCGGAAAGTGCGGAAAAGAAACGAGCAACGACGAGCGTTAAAAAACGGGGCCGGTTTGCTTGCAAACCCGCGACAGGCGCCCGTTTTAGCGAGGCGCTGTGAGTTTCCCGCAGCTTTTCGCCTGGCGGACACTTTTGGCACCACCTTTTGGTGACAAAAGGTGGTAAATCCACTCCTTGCAGGAGACGCACAATCGGAGGGGCAGGATTGTTTCCCGAAGGATCGATCGAAAAAAAATTCTCTTAGATTCTTTCTTCCGTGCTTTTGGCTTGATCCAAAAGCACCAAAAGATCAAGCACGGCGAAAAGCAGCGGGCGGCGACGTAAAAAAACGCCCCGAAACACGGAAGCATTTCGGGGCATACACGTCATCTGCCGGCGGAGTTACGCCACTTTGAGCGTAACGCCCGCCTTTGCAGGGAGAATCTTTACTTTGGCGCCTTCGTTGACGCGGCCTTCGATGATGAGCGTCGAGAGCGGTTCCTCGACATTGTCGAGCAACGTCCGTTTGAGCGACCGCACGCCGTAGCGCGCCTCGTAGCCCATGACCGCCAGCCGGCGTTTCGCCTCGGCCGAGATCTCCACCTTGTAGCCCAGCCGTTGCGTGCGGACCAGCAGGCGGCGCAATTCCAGCTCGACGATGCGTTCCACGTCTTCGAGCGTGAGCGTGCGGAAGACGATGATGTCGTCGATGCGGTTGAGGAACTCCGGCGCGAAGGTGCGTTCGAGCGCCTTGCGGTACTCGATCTGCGGTGCGGCCTGTTCGACGACCGTCTTCGACGAGGTGGAGTAACCCACCTGTACGGCTCGCTGCACGGCGGCGCGCGAACCGACGTTCGAGGTCATGATGATGACCGTGTTGCGGAAATCGACCTTGCGGCCCGATCCGTCGGTAAGGTGTCCTTCGTCGAAGATTTGGAGCATGGCGTTGAAAACTTCGGGATGCGCCTTCTCGATCTCGTCGAACAGCACCACCGCGTAGGGCTGGCGGCGTACCGCTTCGGTGAGCTGGCCGCCTTCGCCGTAACCGACGTAGCCCGGAGGGGAGCCGATCAGACGCGAGACGTTGTGTTTCTCGCCGTACTCGCTCATGTCGATGCGGATCAGTCCGCGCCGTTCGTCGAAGAGCCATTTCGACAGCTCCTTGGCCAACAGCGTCTTGCCGACGCCCGTCGGGCCGACGAAGAGGAAGACGCCGATCGGGCGGTTCTCGTCTTTGAGTCCGGCGCGCGAGCGCTGGATCGAGAGCGCCACCTTCTCCACGGCGGCATCCTGTCCGATGACACGGCCGGCGAGGTAGTCTTTGAGTCCGCGCAGGCGTCCCAGCTCGCCCGTCGTGATCCGTTCGATCGGGATGCCCGTCGCCGAAGTGATGACCTGCGCGATGTGTTCGGCGCGGATCTCCGCCGGATGGCTTTCGAGCGACCGCTGCCACTCGGCGCGGCTCTCGTCCAGTTTCGAACGCAGCGCCAGCTCCCGCAGACGTGCTGCGGCCGCCTTTTCGTAGACGAGCTGGCGGGAGGCCGTGAAAACGCCGCTTCGCGGCGTTCCTCGCAGGTCGAGGCCAGCGCGGCCTCCATTTCGCGCAGCGTGTCCGGTTCGCGCGCCGTTTGCAGATGCATCCGCGACCCCGCCTCGTCGAGCACGTCGATGGCCTTGTCGGGGAAGAAGCGGTCGGTGATATAGCGGTTCGTGAGCGTCACGCACGCTTCGAGCGCCTCGTCCGTGTAGCGGACTTTGTGGTGCGCCTCGTAGCGGGGCGCGATGTTGCGCAGAATTTGGAGCGTCTCCTCGCACGAAGTCGGTTCGACCAGCACGCGCTGGAAGCGGCGTTCGAGCGCCGAGTCCTTCTCGATGTTCTCGCGGTACTCGTCGAGCGTCGTGGCGCCGATGGTCTGCAATTCGCCGCGCGCAAGCGCCGGTTTGAGGATATTGGCTGTGTCGAGACTTCCCTGAGTCGACCCCGCGCCGACGATGGTGTGGATCTCGTCGATGAAGATGATCGTGTCGTCGGCTTTGCGCAGCTCGTCGAGCAGTTGCTGCATCCGCTCCTCGAATTCGCCGCGGAACTTGGTGCCCGCCACCAGCGACGAGACGTCGAGCGAATAGAGCCGCTTGCCTGCGATGGTGTAGGGAACGTCGCCCGCTGCGATCCGCAGCGCGAGCCCCTCGACGATGGCGCTCTTGCCCACGCCCGCTTCGCCGATCAGGATCGGATTGTTCTTCTTGCGGCGCGAGAGTATCTGGACTACGCGCTCGATCTCCTGCTCGCGCCCCACGACGGGGTCGATTTTGCCCTCGCGGGCCATGCGCGTGAGGTTCACGCCGAATTTGTCGAGCAGGTGTGACGAGGTTTTCTCTTCGGGTTTGTTCTCTTCGTTGAAGTCGAGCATGTGCACCTGAATTTCGGTGCGGAAGTCGTCGCCCACGGCGAACTTCTTGAGGTCTTCGTCCACCACCGTACCCGTTACGCCGTACATTTCCAGTATGCGCGAAGTTGCCGTCGTGCGGTCGCCGACGATGGCCCGCAGCGCGTGGGCCGTCGAAACGCTCCGTGCGGCGCCCGAACAGGCCCGCAGCTCTTCGGTGAAGGCGCGGTAGAACTCTTCTGGGGATTGGGTCGTGCTCTGCTGCCCGGCGAGCATTTCGCGTTCGATGCGCAGGCGTATCTGGTAGAGCTCCCAGTCCTTGAGACTACTTTATTTGCCATAGTTAGGATAATGTATATAATTGCCAATCAAGAATAGC
>OHAQ01002138.1_pt1 | contig 14718 bp, 16 predicted proteins | sample 1577111 | NCBI WGS metagenome assembly OHAQ01 (sample SAMEA3541549, study PRJEB24748) | human gut metagenome | biome: human gut; feature: human-associated habitat; material: faeces | place: China | collected 2012 | reverse complement strand
TACTGTTCGCCGTCCTCGTCCACAGGCTTGTCATAGTCAATGACAATGTAAAAGGTGTTGCCGCCGCTGGTTTCCACCGTGATGAACTGTTTGTTGGTTGCAGCATCGTAGAGCAGATCGCGGGTCACAAGGTTTCCATCCTCCGAAAAGCCCTCGCCCGGGGTAATGGTAGGCGCTGGCTCCGGGGCCGGAGTTTCTTCCACAACAGGCGGTTCCTCATTCCCGCCGTCCGAATAGGCATAGGCCGGGATTGCAAAGCCGCATAAAAGAACGGCGGAGCAAAGCCCCGCCGCCAACATACGAAAGTGTTTCATATTCAGTTTTCCTCCTTTTCTTCTTCGGACTTCGGGACACTTTGTCCCAAAGTACCTCCGTCCTTCAGCTTTTCAAACAGCAGCGGGAGCTCCGTAAGGGAAATGCTCATACCGCGCACAATGTCCACGATCTCGCTGTTTTCCGCCTCCAGCTTTTTCTGCTCCAGCTCCTTGAGCCGGGCCTGCTGTTCACTGATTTTGGCCTTGACCTTATCAATCTCGGCCTGAATTTTCATGCTTTTGGTAGTTGCCATTTCAAAACCTCCTGTCACGGTAAACGCCCGTAGGCGTAAAAATGAGATTGCCAGTAGCTTGTATTCAAATTTGCGTAGCCGATGGGATCTCCGCAATGCAGCATTTTTCCATCACCGACATAAATCCCGCAATGGCTCACGCCCGGCGTGTCATAGGTGCCTTTGAAGAACACCAGATCACCGGGTTTGGGAGAGCTTGTTGGCGTACAGATGTTATAGAGTCCCTGGGCTCCCAGCCTGCCCACATTCCAGCCGGAGTGATTGATAACCCACGAAACGTACCCCGAGCAATCAAAGGAAGTGGCGGGAGAACTGCCGCCCCACACATAGGGATAGCCGATGTATTTCTGCGCTTCGGCAAGCATCGCGGCAAAGGTTTCATCGTCCAGATATTCTCCGGGCACTTCGTAATCACCGGGTTTCCCGGTAATGTACTTGTTCACATAGGGAGAATCCGGGAACAGATCGGGGCGGTTTCCCAGCGTTGCCATATAGATGGCATACCGTGAAAGCTGCTCCTCGCTCATGACATATACGGGCACATGGGATAAATCAAAGTTCTCCAGCGTGACCGTACAGATGTAATAGTCGTAAGGCACCTGATAGGTGTCCGTATGGGAGTTGCCGTCCTCGTCCGTCCATGTGTCGGTTTCCGTGCGATACCGGGTTTCCACCACCACATCCTCGGTCAAAATGTACTGGCGGTCAAAGAGCATTTGCAGCGTTCCCTGTACCTCGCCTATTGTCCATTGTCCCTCATGGAGCGCACACAAAAGAGAAAGCAGCACATAGGGATCATGTTCGATTTCGTCCAGATCGAAGTGGTATTCGTCATAGTCATGGGTGCTTTCATAGGTGTCCAGATAATGCTGTAAATCATCTTCCAGCGCACAATAGGCGGCTTCGGCGGCCAGCATATCACGATCCTCGCAAGGATAGGTGCTGGCTCCTAATGCACCGGCCCCGGCGTTCCCCAGCATAAGCATGGTAGAGGAACAGGACTGCATAGCAAACAGGAGTAACACACAGAGCACCGCAATCACGGCACCTGCGGGATGACTTTTGACAAATTCCACTGCCCGGGCAGTCAGGCGTTCTGTGGCTGTGGCAGTTTTCCCAGCCGCAGCCGCGCTCTGCTTTGCAGCCTCCTTTGCCTGCTTGCGGTATTGCCTGCGGAGCCGTTGCTTCTGCCAGTAGCGGGTAAGGGCATTTTTCGTCAGCTCCGGGTGCTCCTGTGCGGCGGTGTGAAAATGGTAGTCCGCCGTGTACTTGGTATAGCGGGCCTCGGCCTTGCGTACCACTTTTGCCGGATGTTCCCGGACTTTACGGCGCACAAAGCGGGAGCCGTGCCGCAGCGCGGTTTCTCCCACAAGCTCAGAACGGTGTGCGCCTTCCGTGCCGACATTTTCCTGTTCCACTTCAAAAATCTTGCCATGCACGAAGCTGTGAACGGAACCGCTGGCAACACGGCCTATGCGTTTTACCGGGCCGGGCTTTTTCGGCGGCTTTTGTTTTGCCAGCTTCTCCCGGGCCTGTTCCAGCTTTTCGCCTTGGGACTCCATACGGAGCTTTGCCGCCGCAGCCTGTTCCTGCTGGCTCTTTTTGCGGAACTTGGACTTCGGGACACTTTGTCCCGAAGTGTCGGAAGCCTCCGGCCCGGGCTGTTCCCCGTCAGGGGCGTGGGCGGTCTGCGACCAAGCCTCCTCCTTGGTCTTATTCGTTTTTCGTTTCATTCTTCATATCCTCCGGGCGGGTAGTCAGCAGGTCATAGATTTCTCCGCGAGGGAACCGATCCACAAACGGAATGGTTACATTTCCATAGAACAACAGCCCCTCGCCGGAATTGCTGTGTGTGATATAGGAAAGCTGGTGCTCGGAAATACCGAGCTGTTTTGCCAGAATGGTACGGTCACTCTGCGCCTGCGAAAGCAGAATCATAAAATCCGTGTTATCCAGAATGTTCTCGATTTCCCGGCTGGCCAAAAGGTCTTTGACGTTCTGCGTCAAAGCAGACGGCACACATCCTTTTTTACGCAGCATTTTCCAGACTGCCACAAAGTAGCTGGCTGTCAGCGGATCGCGGAGCAGAATATGAAACTCGTCAAAGTAGCACCAAGTCGCCGCGCCCTCGTGGAAGTTCTGATCCACCGCCTGCGAAACAAACTCATTTGTGATGTGCATTGCAATCTTTCTAAGGTTTTCGCCCATGTTTTTCAGAACGATGCACACCACACGGCTGTCCGTCTTGACGTTGGTAGGATGGTTAAAGAGATTGAGGGAGCCTGTGCAATAAAGCTCTAAGGCAGTTGCCACGCGCCGGGCTTCGGGCTCCGGCTGGCGTAAGAGCTCTTCGTACAAATCCTGCAACAGCGGTGTTTTTGCAGTTTCCAGTCCGAGCGCCTGTTCCCGGTACACCAAACGCACACAGCGGTCAATGACCGTCTTTTCAATGGGCTGCAAGCCTTCCTTGCCGCCGACCACCAGCTCGCATAGGGACAAAAGAAAATCCGCCTTCATGGAAAGCGGGCTTTCTCCGGCGGCCATATTGAGCTCCACATCCATCGGATTGAGGTGGTGCGGGCTGTCCGGGGCAATCTCGATCACCTGGCCGCCCAGCCTTCGCACCAGCGGAGCGTATTCGCCCATCGGGTCAACCACGATGATCCGATCCTGCGGGATGGTGAGAAACACATTCAAGAGCTCGCGCTTTGCGGCAAAGCTCTTGCCGGAGCCCGTAGAGCCCAAATACATCCCGTTTGCCGATTTCAGCTTTTTGCGGTCAGCCATGATGACATTGTGAGAAAGTGCGTTCATGCCATAGTAGAGGGCCTGCCCCGCCATGCGGAGCTCCCTTGTCATAAAGGGGATAAAGATGGCTGTGGAGCTGGTTGTCATACCGCGCTGGATTTCTACCTCGTTGTAACCAAGGGCCAGCGAAGAAACAAATCCCTGTTCCTGTTGCCAGTCCAGACGGCGCAGAGCGCAGTTGTATTTCTGCGCGATGCCGCCCACGGTAAACACATCGTTTTCCAGCCGCTGGCGAGTAGGGGCAAGGTTTACCACCGTAAAGGTCAGCAGAAACATTCGCTCATTGCGGGATTGCAAATCAGCCAAAAGCTCCGCTGCGTCCTTGCTGAATGTGATCAGGTCAGGGGGAAGAATATCCGGGTCATAGCCGGAGCGCACAGCCTTTCTCTGTTCCTCCACTTTCATTTTTCCGATGTCCGAGATTTTCCCCTTGATGGTCTTAATTGCCTTGAGCTGATCCACGGTCTGAATGTGCATGGTCACGGTCATTTCCGCATCCAGCTCCAAGATTTCCGCCAGCAGCTTATCCGAAAGCTCCGATGCCATAATCTGCAAGTAGGACACCGCGCCCCAATACTGGCCGATGCGGAATGTGCGGGACTGGCGGAAGTCGAGACTGTCCGGGGCAATAAAGTCTTTTGTGCCGAGCCCGGTCTGCGGGATGTCTTTCCACGAAAAGCGGAACGCCTCGCGGCTCCCCGGATGCATCTGGCTATGAAGCAGCGCAAGGCGGGCCCGCCCGTCCATCGGCTCCGAGGGAACGCCCAGCCGCTTAAAGTTTCCCATGACATCAGCCTCCACACGCTCCAGACGGGGCCGTGCCTCCGCAATCCCCTCGGCGGGTATGCCAAAGGTGATGTATTTTGAGCGTTCAATGCCGTTATTGCTTTTGGCAATCTGATTTTTCAGCATCCCGGTAAACTCGTCCCGGACGCTGTTATAGTTGTCATCCGCTTTCGGGATATTGACCTGATAGCGGCTGCGGGAATGAGAACGGCGGTTGATAAAGGAAAGCTGGAACGGCAGCGAACTGTCAAAGTAGTTGAGAAATGAGCTCCATCCGCTGAATATGGCAGTCTGATCCTCGGTGGATGCCACGGAGTAATTGATGTCCTCATATTCCACGGTTTTTGTATAGAGCCCACCCGGGAGCTTGCACACACCGTCCGGGTGCATGGACAGATACGGGATTGTCTGTTGGGCAGACAGGGTTGCCCGGCCTTTACCCTTGGCGGCGGCTCCGTTTTTCTTCTTTGTGTTTTTCAATCACATCCTCCTTTCCAGCGCCCGGCCCGGCAAAGGGCGCATAAATGTTTTCGGTTCGGTAGGCCCTGATCCCCGGCCTTAGAAACTTGGCCCGGATGATATTCCGCACAACCTTTTCAAAGGGCAAGCCGTCCTTTTCATACATCGCCAGCAGGAACGCCGGGAGCATAATTCCCAGCATGAGAAACATCGCCCCGGTATTGCCGAGGGTGCCACGGGTCAGCAGATAGGCCGGAATCCCCACTGCGCCCGCGCTGCCGAAGCAGACAAGCTGGCGTTTGGTGAGGTTGAAAGCCATCTTTGTTTTGATTTTGGATAAATCGTTTGGTACGTTTACATAGGGCATAGATCACACTCCTTTCTGCACTTCGGGACAATGTGTCCCAAAGTCCGGGATGGTTGGTGTTACTTCATTTCCCCATACAGCCCAGCCGGGCGGGGTCTGCCTGGCAAAGAGCTCCACGCGGGGCAGATCGCCCATCAGGGAAATGATTTTGGCGCGGGCCTCGTCCGGCTTTTTGCTATGGGCTTCAATCGGGGAAATGATGAATTGATGAATGTTGGCAGCCTGCCGCTTTGGATGTCCCTTGGTTGCCAGCAGGCAGATTTCTGCATTGCCCCTTGTCCAGAAGCCAAGGCCGTAAAACCAGCTATCCGCCTTCTTGTTCTTTTTCAGCCAGACGAAAGCAACGGATTTATAGGTGAAGCCCCAAGCCTCGATCAGCCGGAGCGCCTCCGGGAGCTGCGGGAAAGTGGCCCATAAAAAGAGTGCGCTGTCCGGGGCTGCAAGATCAGCCACAGGCAACGCACATAACTCCTCAATGCTCATAGTGGGATAATGGTTTTCCGCCGCGCCCTGTACTTTCTTAGCCGAGTAGCGCCAAGGGGGATCGGCGTAAATGATAGAATACTGCTGGATAATTACACTCCTTTCTCGCCAGAACTTTTTACTGCCTGCGCCGCACGAATACGCTCACTGGCTGCGGCATAAAAGGCCGGGGCCGTTTCAAAGCATACAAAGCGACGTTCTGTGTTGATAGCTGCAATCGCGGTTGTGCCGGAGCCCGCGCAAATGTCCGCGACCAATTCGCCGGGGCGGGTATAGGTGCGGATCAGATACTCACAAAGCTCCACAGGCTTCTGTGTAGGATGGATGCCGCCGGACACCGTAGGCACAAATAGTACATTTCCGGGATAGCGGCGGCCATCGTTGGACTCTGAGCCCTGCCGTTCAAATTTCCCATAGTTAGAGCTTGTACCGCTTCGGGAATGAACACGGGTATATGGCTTGCCGTAAGTAAACTGTGGATTGTAGACCGGGGACTTTTGGTAAAACACCAAGATGTTCTCGGACTTTTTCAGCGGAGCCCGGTTTGCATTGAGAAAGCCCGTTCCGCGCTCTTTGTACCAAATCCACTCATAGCGGAGCATGGCGAGGTTGGATGCGCCCAGCACCTTGTCAAAGGGGCACTGTGCGAAAAACAGCACTGCGCCATTCGGCTTGACCGCCCATTTCACCGCCTCCCACAGCTCCGGGAGCGGCAGGGGCACATCCCAATAATTCCGGGTTGTGCCGTAAGGCGGATCAGTCAACAGCATATCCACGCTATGTTTGGGCAGGGAGCGCAGGCCCTCAATGCCATCCATGAGAAACAAGCCCTCCTTCGGGACACTTTGTCCCAAAGTGCGGCTATCGGTCATTACGGGCCTCCTTTGCCTTGGCAGGCGCAGGCCGGGCAGCGTTTTCTTTTCCCGCTTGCTTTGCAGCCTCGGCCATCTGCTCCTTGATCGGGGCAGGCCGTACCGCCTGGGCCCGTGCAACAAGCTGTTCCACCGCCGCATGATACGCCTCCACACCAGCCGCATTGATCCGTTCCTGTGTGGCTCGGTCAGGAATCCGAACCGTAGCCCGGTATCCCGTCCGGCTGGCAGGATCGGGTTTAGAGGGAGCGCCGAGGAAAATCCCGTTTTTCCCGTCCACAACCTTAAAATCGTCGATGACCACACCGCCAAAATTGACGCTGGCGAAGCCGATCAGTTTTCCCTGCGGCTCAATCGGGCGGACAGATACCGTGATCGGAACAACCGCCTCCTGCAAGACAGCATCTGTCCGCATTTTTACTGCCTCATCAATGCTAACGCCCTTGACTTCTGCAAGCTCCGCGATGGGAGCATCAAACAGCCAGCGCCGTTCCTCCGCAGCAATCTGCTCCGGGGTCAGCAATACATCGTCTTTCTTACTCAGATAAAATTCCTCCTTTCCGCTTGCCGGAGCAGGCTGGGCGGGGTCGTCCATCAACTCTTTTCTTTGCAGGACGGCCTCTGTTTCCGCCATAAAGCGGTAAGCGTCTGCCTCAGTAAACTCCTCCGGCGTTTTTCCATTCCATAAGCGCGTTCCGTCTGCCCCGTATCTTTTCGGCATAAGCACCACCTCCTGTTAATGAGCGCCAAAGATACGCTGGGCAATGCTCCCGGTCTTAAAGAGCATGAAGCAAAGCAGAACCGTGTAGCCCACAGTTCCCCAAATCGCCCCAATGGGATCGCCGCCTGTTGCGATGCCTTGAATGAGCACTGCGTAAATTGCAACACATACAAGGATCAGCAGCCCTTGAAAGCCCACGGCAAACAGGGACTTGATGTAGTTCTGCCCGGTGCCGCCAAGCTCCCGGTTGGAAAGCGTAGCAACGGGGATGGGGGCCAGACTGGTCAGCAGATAGATTTCCAGCATCCTGCCATACACCAAAACGAAAATGATAATTCCCATCGCCTTCATTGTGAAGCCAATGAGCGCAGACTGCAGCCACAGCCCCAAAAGCGGCCCCAAGTCCATCGCCTCCAGCGAGGTTTCCAGTTCGGCAAGCATATCCGCCGAAACATCGGTAGAGCCTTGAATCAGCCCGCCTGCCTGCGCGATGACGCTCTGCGAGACATCGAACACGGCCATGACGATATTGAATGTGTTTGACAGGATCAGGATTGCACAGGCTGTTTTGAACATCCATTTATAGAGGTTCGCAACGTCAACCTCGTGCATATTGTTCTTTTCCAAAAGCATCTGTATGAGCTCATAAGTGGCAACAAAGGTCAGCACCATTCCGGCAATCGGCAGGATCACCGTTTCGGAAAGCTGTCGGATCAGGGAGAAAACCCCGGCGTGCCACGCCGCCGGGGTAGTCCCTACCTGTGCCGCAATCTCTCCGACTTGGGTATTGACGGTATCAAAAAGACCTTCGAGGTTCCCCATGATCCCGCCAATCAGAAGCTCTTTGAGCCAGTTTGTGAGCCAGTCGGTGAGAAAATCCATAAGCGCCTACCTTAAAACAGGCCAGACAGCAGAGGGATCAGTGTGGTGCCAATGACGATGATGCCGCCGCCCGCCATGAGCTGCTTCATGCCCTGGGACTTTGCTGATGTGTGATAAAGAAGTAGTAGAAGTGTAAAAAATTTTGCCGTTCCTATCCGGCGTTTGCGCATTGCGCCGGATAGGTCGGGCGGTCATTCGGGCAGGTCTACCTTGCCAACGAAAGAGTAATAAATATCAATGTCCTGTCTGCGTGTGCCGTTCTCGTCATAGCTGCACTCATGCACAACGATTTTCTCCACAAACTCACGCAAAAGGGTAGGGGTAAGTTCTTCAAAGCTGGTGTACTTGCGGACAACATTCATAAACTTTTCTGCGTTTACCGTGGCTTCCTGCGCTTTGGAAAGCTCTGCCCGGATAGCGGCGGCTCTCTCTTTCAGTTCTTTCTGCTCGGCTTCATAGTCTGCCGACAGCTCCGTGAAACGCTCGTCTGAAATGCGCCCGGTCACGCTGTCCTCATACAGCCGCTTGAAGATAGCGGATAACTCGCTGATACGCTTCTCGGCGGCTTCCAGCTCCTTTTTCCTTGCGGCGTTCCTGCGCTTGCCCCCGTCCTCGTTCTGCTCGATCAGCAGCTTCATAAACCGGGCTTCGTGCTTCGCTGCATAGCTGGTGACTTTCCGCAGATTGTCGGTCACTCCGGCGGTCAACAGGTCGGTGCGGATAAAGTGCGCCGTACAGTCACGGGTACGCTTCTTGTAGCTCCCGCAGATATAACAATCCTGCTTGCGGGTGGCGTTCTGGTAACGCTGCTGGTAAAGGACGCTGCCGCAGTCGGCACAAAAGAGTATGCCGGAGAATAAGCCCACTTCATCATAGCGGTTCGGGCGTTTGCGCTGCTTGCGTAACTCCTGCACACGCTCCCACATCTGGGTGTCAATGATAGGCTCATGGTGGTTCTCGAAAATCGCCTGTTTCTCAATGGGGTTCTCTACGCTGTGCTTGGTCTTGTAGGACGGCTTCTCCGTCTTGAAGTTTACCAGACAGCCCGTGTACTCCCTGTTTTCAAGGATATGTACCACGGTATTGGTCGCCCACTTGCACTCATAGCCGGGGTGGTAGCGGCGGGTGCTTCCCGTCCGACGGTATTCCAGCGTTCCCGGCGTGGGGATCTCCTGCTCTGTGAGCATACGGGCTATCTTGGTCGGCCCGTTCCCGGCAAGGCACAAGCTGTAAATCTGCCGCACAACAGGGGCGGCTTCCCCGTCAATGATAAAATTTTCGTCCTCGTCCATAAAGTAGCCGTATACGGGTTTGCTCGTGACGGGCTTCCCGCTCATACCCTTAGACCGTTTTACTGCTTTGATTTTCTTGCTCGTATCTCTCACCAGCCATTCGTTAAAAATGTTCCGCAGAGGGGCAAAATCATTGTCGCCCTGTGCGCTGTCCACTCCGTCATTGATAGCGATAAAGCGGACGCCTTTCTGTGGGAAAATCATTTCCGTATACATTCCCACTTGCAGATAGTTTCGCCCTAACCGTGACATATCCTTGACGATAACGGTGCCGACTTTTCCGGCTTCAATGTCCGCAAGCATGGCTTGAAAACCGGGTCTTTGGAAGTTCGCCCCAGAATAACCGTCATCTGTGTACCATTGCAGATTGGAAAAGCCGTTCTGCTTCGCATAGGTTTCAAGAATACGCTTCTGGTTTGAAATAGAATTGCTCTCACCTTGCAGCTCGTCCTCGTGGGATAATCTCGGATAAAGGGCGGTAATAAGGTTTCGGGTGGTCTGTCTTAACATAGTGTCCTCCATTTCCGACAGCCAGCCCCACTATTCCGTATGACTATCATACCACACGCCGGGGCTGGCTGTACAGTCCTTTCTGCTTCTTTACGTCCCGTCAAATTGCCGATTTTTGTGTAGCAGCTTCCGCTTCCAGCACTTTCAGCATTTTATCGGCGGCGGTGGCGGTGGTGTCCTGCTTGAAATAGCCGGAAACGACAAGGACAGAATTACCTATGCGGATTTCCGTCACGCAATCCGGGCGGCGGGTGCTGCGGTCATTCTTTGGGGTGTTGGTCATAGGCGGCTCTCCTTTCTGTTCATCAGCTTTTTCAGTTGTCCCATTTTCTCCTGCGCCGTGGCTTTTCGGAAGTTGCTCCCGGTAAAGCGGACAGGAGAACACATTTCAATCAGACGGTCATAAATGCGGGCGTGGGCGGTGTCCTCCGGGTGCTGCAAGTCCTCCAGCGTGAGATTAGTCGTGACGATCAGCGGCCTGCCGCTGCGGTAACGGCTGTCAATCACGTTGTAGACCTGCTCTAAGCCGTATTCCGTTCCCCGTTCCATTCCAAAATCGTCAAGGATAAGCAGCGGGAAGCTGCAAAGTCGGGAGATATATTCATTCCTGCCCTCAAAGCTGGCGGCAAGGTCACCCAATATCAATGCAAAGTTTGTCATGCACACGGGGATTTCACGCTCCATAAGGGCATTTGCGATACAGCCCGCAAAATAGCTCTTGCCTGTGCCAACGCCGCCCCATAGCAGATAGCCAATGTTGCGCTCTTTCATGGTTTCCCAGTTCTCCACATAGAAATGGGCGTGTTCCATTTGCGGGCACTTGCCGTTGTCGTTCTCAAACGTCCAGCCCTGCATAGCCGGGTCTGTAAAGCCCCGCCGCTTCAACCGCTCGACAGTTTCAAGGTGACTGCGCTGTTTCTCTGCGGCTTCCCGTTCCTCACGCTCTGCCCGCTGGCAGTCACATTCTGCCGGGTGGCGGTCACGCCCCAGCCATGCGGCGGTTTCTTTGGGGAAATAGCCCTCTTTGGGCTTGTGGCACTTCCCGCAGTATAAAAGCCCGTCCTCGCCGGTGTAGTCCTCCGGCTCCGGCGTGGTGTCGGTCATATTCAAAATCATTTCATCAAATCCATTCGTCATAAGCTCTCGCCCTCCTTACAGGTATAATCGGGTATGCCCTTTTTCGGGGCTTTCTTGGCTGCGTCCTCCTGCGCCCACTTGAAAATCGTGGCTGCATGGCTCTTGTATTTCCTCCCGCTGGAAGCGATATGGCAGGATAGGCGGTCAATGTAATACTCCCACTTGCCGGGAAGCTCTGTTTTCAGCCCGTCAAGCTCCGTATCGGAAAGAATGACATTGTGGTATCTGCCATAGGCGGCGGGGGCGGGGTGTCCCGTTTCTAACTCTCTCTCTTTTTCTATTTCTATATCTATCTCTTTCTCTATCTCTATCTCTGGTGGACAAATGTCCGCTCGATATGGTGGACATTTGTCCGCCCCTGTCTGCGGCAGGGCTTTTTGTTCCTGCAAAGCCAGCCGCGCCCTGCGCTTGCGCTCCCCCTCGGTAGAGGACTGGCCGATTAAAAGCTCAATGTTGCTCATGTAGAGTGCGCCGCTTGGCAAAGGCTCCACAAGCCCCAGCTTCATAAAGATTTTCAAAGCTCTCTCTACGGTACCTACCTGCTGGCGGGTAATGGTCGCAATCATCTGGGCGGTGTAGGGGATATTCTCGTCAAGCTGCAATTTCCCGCCGTTTTTCAGCGATTTCAAGTACAGCTTCAAGAGAATGTTGGAATAGATAACGCCGTCCTGCATACTTTCCAGCAGAACGATTGCATCATCGTCAAAATAGCTCTCTTTCAGCTTGAGGTAGTAATATTTGCGGTTATCTGCCATAGGCTGCGTCCTCCTTTTTCCAGCGTTTGGAATAATAGCGAGGGCATAGTATGATAACCGCCCGGAAGCTCTGTTTGCAGTCACGGGTGCAGCCCCGGCATAGGTCGTTGTAAGTGATACGGTTGCGGTGGTTGAGGAAGAAAGACCATTCCAGCCGCCGCTTCTTGCTCATTCTCGGCAATGGTAAGCTCCTTTCTGCCGTTCCTATCGGTGTAGCGGGATAGGGGGCATTTTCTGTATGTTCTCGGTATCATTTTCGGGCTTTTTCTGCCCTGTAAGCCCCGTTTGGAAGTCGGGGAGTATTGCGGTAAGGGTTCATATCATACCTGTATTTTTGTAGGGTTTCGGTATCATTTCGGGGCGGTCTTTAACGCTCCTGTTCACGCTTTTTCTGCTGGCTCGGTGCGCCCCTTAAAATCTGGTCGATATTGCGTCTGACTGTCTGAAGCTCCTGCGCCCGCTGGCGTTTCTCCCGGTAGTCGTTATATCCGGCGTTCTTCTGGACGGTAAGCTGCTCAATCTCCCTTTGCAGGGCTTTGCTGGCTGGCAGCTTGGTTATTCCATGCTCCCGGAAATAACGGGCGGCTGTGTCCGCTATGATAAAATCGCTTTCGTGCTGTTCCCGGTAGGCTCTCCGGGCTTTCTCCGATTTCTGCGCTTTCAGACCGTCACGGGCGGGCTTCGTGCCGATATAGCCCAAAAGGTTGCGCTGCAATTCCTTTTTCTCCCGGATAGCGGCTTCCAGCCCTTTCAGTCCGGCAAGGCTCTCCTGCGTGGCGGTGTTGGCTGCGGAAATGGCAGCGTCCAGCTCGTCCGGGGAAGAAAAGCCATACTGCTGGTAGAGCATGAGGGTAGCCGACATCTGTTTGAGGTTGTGCATGGTCGCCCACTTCTCATAGCCCCGTCCTTTCCCCTCGGCTCGCTTGGCGGCTATGTCTACCATGCGCTGTACAGCGTCATTGTTCGGGGCGTTTTTCGCTTCTTTTTTCGTCCGTAAGCGGTCTTTGATACTGCCGGGGTATTCCGCTATGGCTGCGGGTTTTTCGGCGGCTCTGGCGGCGTTCTGCTCCAAAACGGAGAGGACAGCAGCCCGGTCAAAATCGTCCCCCAGCTTCCGGGCGGTAATTGGCTTCGTCCTGTCCGGCGTGAGGTAACTTAGCCGCCCCCGGCTCTCCTTGACGGTCACACCATGCCGGAGAAGCAGGGCGGCAAACTCATCAAAGCCGGAAGCAGCGGCAAGGGCTTCCCGGATAGTCCGGCGCAGCTTCGCCTTATCCGTTTCAAACTTGGTCTGCCGGGGCGCGATACCGTCCGCAGCAATAGGGGCGTTGGCTCTGTCAAGGGCAGCCTGTCCTTTCTTCTGCGCCCAATACTCACGCTCGGTAATGCGTTCTTTGCTGCCGTTCAAAAGGTCTATCTGGTAAAGCCCCTCGCTGTGGCACATCTCCATGACTTCGGCTTTCAGATAGTTCATAGCTGCGTCCGTACAGCGGTGCTTGCAGCCTGCTTTCCTGTCCGCTGGCCTGTCCATGTGGGGCAGCATGGGAACCTCCGCAATCCGCAGACTGTTAATGACGATATGCACATGGATATTTTCGGTGTGGCTGTGTCCGTCCGGGTGGGTGCAGACAAGGGCCTGGTGTCCGGGGAAATGCTCGGCGCAGAACTTCTCGCCCAGCTCCTGCGCCCGATCAACGGTCAAGCCGTTGTCCGGGCCGTCCCGTGGGTCAAAGCTGATGATGTAGTGGTGGCTCTTTACGTCCTCCCGTTTCTGGTTCTTGCCGTAGCGGAGATTGGAGCGCATACAGGCAACGGCAAAATCCTCCCCGCCACAATTCAGAGAGGATATGCGGTAGTCTACCCTCGGTATGAGCCGCCCGTCTGCGTCAAGGGTGGGCTTCATGGTAAACTCGTCATGCTCGAATGTGAGGTATTTTTCAGCGTCCCCGTAGTTGGCATTTTTAGAGCTGATATGTTTGAGTATCGCCAACGGCTTCACCTACTTTCTGCAAGACTTCAAACTTCAAGGCGGCAAGGTCGGCGGCGGCTCCCCGCACTTCCTTTTCCAGCCCCCGGTAGGGGCTTCCGTATTCGTTCAGGCTCCGGGCAATCTGGTTTAAGTTGCCGCCGATTTTCCCGTACTCTGCCGTGAGCTTGGAGAGGGCGGCAAGCAGCCCGTCATTGACCGGGGAAACGGTGACAATGGGGCGTATGGTCGCTTTCCGTATGGCTTGCCGGATAAACTCGGACTGGCTGATTTCATAAGCCGCCAGCCGCCCGGTGAACGGTTTTTTCGAGAGCGGAACGTTTGATTCGAGCGGAGTGCAGGAGAGCGACAAGCCTCAAATTGAGTGGAAATCTCTGGACAAATATTCCGGTACTTTCGATGGAGACGGACACTACATAAGCGGGCTTTATCAGGAAAGTTCCGACCAGTATGCAGGATTCATTTCCCAAACTGCTAGCTCAGTTGGTTTCATAGTGAAAAACCTAGAACTAAAGAATACCTGTATTATCAATACAAGCTCTTCGAACCAATCTTGTATCGGTGGTATATGTGGCTACACGGATAGAGTGTCATTTGAGATCAGCAGTTGTACCTTTCAGGGAGTTATTATTACAGAGGTAGGGCTTTCAATAGGAGGTATAGTCGGCTGGATAGGTGGATACCAGAGTATTACTGTTGCCGACTGCCGGGTTAAAGGTGATATTATAGGTTACGGATCCAATGATAGTCAAAGCTCCATTGGAGGTATAGTAGGACGTGTAGGGACGTATGGTTCTATTCAGAATTGCTGCAATGAAGCCACTATTTTCGATACTGCCACTAGCAATGGCATGTATGTAGCTGGTATATGCGGGATGCCAAGCGATCATCACACTGTCAGTAACTGCGTAAATAGAGGCGACATCACATATACGAGAAAAGGGTATGCTAGTATAGGCGGAATATCAGGAGGTACATTCAATAATGCTACTATAGAATATAGTTATAATACCGGTACGGTCAGCTATACCGGGCCAAAGTTAGATGCAGAGGTGATTAATATAGGCGGAGTATGCGGAGCTCACCTCAAT
>OHAQ01002135.1_pt1 | contig 14726 bp, 6 predicted proteins | sample 1577111 | NCBI WGS metagenome assembly OHAQ01 (sample SAMEA3541549, study PRJEB24748) | human gut metagenome | biome: human gut; feature: human-associated habitat; material: faeces | place: China | collected 2012 | reverse complement strand
TATTGTGACGGTTTTTCCATTTTCCAGATGCAGCTTGGCTGATTTGAAAAGGGGAGTTCCCAGAATGTACTGATCTGTTCCCGGACAAACGGGGTAGAATCCTAAAGCCGAGAAGACATACCAGGCAGAAGTCTGACCGTTGTCTTCGTCACCGCAATATCCGTCGGGGCCTGCCGTGTAGAGCTTGTCCATGATTTCACGAACCCAATGCTGGGCCTTCCACGGTTCTCCCGAATAGTTGTAAAGATAAACCATGTGCTGGATAGGCTGGTTGCCGTGAGCGTACTGTCCCATGTTCATTACCTGCATTTCACGCATTTCGTGGATCATGCCACGGCTTTCCATACCCTGTTTGCCCGGAATGACAAAGACGGAATCCATCATGTTGTTGAATTCTTTCTTGCCTCCCATCAGGTCGATCAGTCCTTGCGGATCATGGAATACGCAGAAACTCCAGTGCCAGCTGTTGCCTTCGCAGAACTCGCCGCTCCAGTCTACTGCATCAAATTTGGGGTTGAACACACCTTTGTCGTCTTTGCCCACCATCAGTTTGCGTTTCGGGTGGTAGACGTTCTTGTAGTTCAGTGCACGTTGTTTGAAGATGTCGATTTCGCTTGCCGGTTTGCCCAGTTTCTTGCCTAGCGTGTAGATGGTCCAGTCGTTGTACGCATATTCCAGCGTGCGTGCAACATTCTGTCCTATACCGATATTGTTGGGGACATAACCCAGTTTGTTGTAGGCGTCGTATGCAAGGCGGCCCGAAGCTGTGCCGCGGAGATGGGCGTTTGCGTCATGTTTCAATGCTTCCCAAAGTGTTTCGATGTCATATCCGCGCAGTCCTTTGATATAGGCGTCGGCTACTACGGAAGCGGAGTTGTTGCCGACCATACAGTCACGGTGTCCGGGACTTGCCCATTCCGGAAGGAATCCGCTTTCAAGGTACGCATTGACCAGTCCTTCCTGCATCTTCTGATTCATGGACGGATACATCAGGTTCAGGAATGGGAACAGACAGCGGAACGTATCCCAGAAGCCGGTATCCGTAAACATATACCCCGGCAGCACTTTTCCGTTGTAAGGGCTGTAGTGTACGACCTGTCCTTTGGCGTCTATTTCATAAAAACTGCGTGGGAACAGCATCGAACGATAGAGGCAGGAATAGAAAGTGCGCAGATTGTCGATATTATCGTCTTCCACATCTACTTTGCTCATTTCACGGTTCCAGATGTCTTTTCCTTTAGTGACCAGCTGGTCGAAACTATCCTTGCCCAGTTCTTTGAGATTCAGTTCCGCCTGCTCATAACTGATAAAAGAAGAAGCGACACGTGCGTGAACGATCTCCCCTTTCTGGGTAGCGAATCCGATGATCGCTCCGGTATGGTTGCCCTGAACTTCTGTTTCGTTCGGGAGAATGTTGTTCTCTTTCACGCCGGAAGTAAAGGTAAACGGTTTGTCGAACTGGATGACAAAGTAATTCTTGAAGTTCTCCGGCACTCCGCCGCTGTTCTTGGTAGAATAACCGATGATCTTGTTTTCTTCCGGAATCACCTTTACATAAGAGCCTTTGTCGAATGCGTCGATAACGACATAAGCGTTCTTGGTTTCCGGATACGTGAAACGGAACATAACGGCACGCTCCGTCGGAACGAGTTCCGTGGTAACGTCGTGGTCTGCGAGATACACCTTATAATAATAAGGTTTGGCAACCTCCGCCTTGTGCGAGAACCAGCTGGCACGTTGGTCTTGGTCGAATACCAGTCCGCCTGTGATCGGCATGATGGAAAACTGACCGTAGTCGTTCATCCACGGGCTGGGTTGATGTGTTTGTTTGAAGCCCCGGATTTTGTCGGCATTGTAGGTATATGCCCAACCGTCGCCCATTTTACCGGTTTGCGGTGTCCAGAAGTTCATTCCCCACGGCAGTGCCGTAGCCGGATAGGTATTTCCGGTCGATAACTCAAACTTGGACTGCGTTCCTACCAGCGTGCTGACATAGTCTACCGGATTCTTGACGGCAGAAATTTGCATGCTGTACAACACCGCACCTCCAATAAATAACAGGTGTTTAAATGAAAAATGTGTTTTCATGAACAAATGAATTTATGAATAAAATTAGTTTCTGTGACGAAAATAGAGAGAAAAGGAATGCCGCTACCGGAAGTCGAAACACTAAATCGCCCTGTGGCGCTATAATTAACCAAACTGGCACGCATTCTTACATATATTCTGCGCCAAAAAAGTGCTGGAAAGTTTTTTTGTTTACCTTTGTCATATTGCAAATCTAAGGATTCTATGCCATGAAAAAACATTGTATTTTACTTTTCTTCTGCTGCCTTAATCTGCTGATGAATACAGCCGGTGCCTATAATCTGAAGCAGGTTGCCGACAAAGAATATATGTCCAACAGCTCTATTACTTCTCTGTGCCAGGACGACAAAGGACTGATGTGGATCGGCACTTGTGACGGACTCAATATCTATGACGGTCAGGAGATCGAAGAGTTTAAGACCCGTGACAAGGAGGATTACTTATCCGGCAATCAAATTGATAATATTATCTATACCGGCAACGATACTTATTGGTTCCAGACCTATTATAGCCTGATTCGTCTGGACCGTAAAACGAACTCCATTACACGCTTTAATGAGTTTCAGAAACTCTTCTTGATGAATAAGGATAATCATGGCACCTTGTTTATCATTAAAGACACCAACTGCATCTATTATTTTCATAAGAAGGAAGGCATCTTTAAGAAAATCAATGTGACCGGTATCCCGATATCGGATGTCATTACTTTCTTCTTTGATAAAAATAACCGTATGTGGGTGATGATGAAAGGGTATAATCGGTGTTATGACCTGCAACAGGACCCTCTGACGGAGAATATCACTTTAGTATCGCAGAAAAGCGGTTTGGATCATCACACGCCATTGATTTGTAGCTTTTACGATGACGCCGCCGTTTACTACGTGGATAAAGAATACAATCTCTATGCCTTTCATATTGAGAGTAAAAAGAATGAATTTATAGCTAACCTGGGAGCGAACATACAGGCGCATGACAAGATTTCCTCCATTGTTAAATATCATGATAGCTTTTTTGTCGGCTTAATGATGGACGGTGTTCTGACGTTGGAAAAACAAAAGGGCAGCGGTGAATATCAGATTCAGACCTTACCTATAAATAGCGGAACATTCAGCCTGATAAAAGACCGCTTTCAGGATGTTGTCTGGATTGGTACGGATGGGCAGGGCGTTTATCTTTACTCAAATCCTCTTTATTCTATAAAATCGGTGGTACTGAATAACTATACCGAAAAGATAGAACGGCCCGTGCGTGCTTTGCTGCTTGACAAGGAGCGTACTTTTTGGATCGGTACCAAAGGGAATGGAATACTTAAAATTTTTGATTATGAGGTACAAAAGAATATCTCGGACTGCCGCTCGGAGATACTGACAACATCGAACAGTGGTTTAGGCAGTAATGCGGTCTACTGTATCAGAGAAAGTAACCGTAACTTGCTATGGATCGGTGATGAAGAAGGACTGAACTTTTATTCGTATCGTGAACGCCGTATCAAGAAACTTCCTCTCTGGATTGATAATGAGGAATTCAAATACATACATGATATTTATGAAACGGAGGACTCGGAATTGTGGCTGGCCAGTGTGGGGATGGGAGTAGTCAGAGCGCGTATCGGAGGTACACCGGATCATCCGGTTCTTGAAAAGTTACAACGATATGTGGTCAATGGCGGAGAATTCGGCTCTAATTACTTCTTTACGATCTGCAAGGGGGACAGTCTGAACCTGTTGTTCGGCAATATGGGATACGGGGTATACCGCTTCAATGAAACGATCAACGGATTGGAACCGCTGACCACTCATAAGTATGAGAATATGAACTTGAACAAGGTAGTACCTATTATAAAAGATGATGCGGACAATTATTTGATCGGTACTACTTATGGAGTCATCAAGTATGCCTCAGAAAACTCTTATCAACTGTTTAATGCGAAAGACGGTTTTCTGAACAGTACTATTCATGCCATTCTGAGGCATTCGTCCGATAACTTCTGGCTGAGTACGAATCAGGGATTGATTAACTTTGATACCAAAAGAAATGTATTCCGCTCTTACGGCTTTGGCGACGGGCTTAAAGTCGTCGAATTTAGTGACGGAGCTTCCTACAGAGACCCGCAAACGGGTATACTGTTTTTTGGAGGAATCAACGGCTTTGTAGCTATTCAGGCAGACGGACGTCCCGAACAGCTTTATATGCCTCCCATCTACTTTGACAAACTCTCTATCTTTGGAGAACAATACAATCTTGGAGAGTTTATCACCCGTAAAAAAGAGAATGAAGTACTGAATTTGAAATACGACCAGAACTTCTTTGCCGTTTCATTCACCTCTGTCGATTATCTGAACGGAAATAACTGCACCTATTCTTATAAACTGAAAGGATTGAGTGACCAGTGGATTAATAATGGTAAAGAAAGTTCTGTCTCTTTCACGAACATGGCTCCCGGTGAGTATACGTTATTGGTGAAGTACTACAATAGTGTATTCGATAAAGAAAGTGAAGTCTATTCTTTGTTGATACGGATCGGCGACCCGTGGTACGCCTCTTGGTGGGCATATCTCATTTATTCTTTATGTCTGCTTATGATAGCCGCCATGCTGGTACGTTCATTCATTCTCCGCACCAAACGGAAAAAGCAGGAACTGCTGAATGAAATAGAGAAACGCCATCAAAAGAATGTATTTGAGTCGAAACTTCGTTTCTTCACTAATATAGCTCACGAGTTCTGTACCCCGTTGACTCTTATCTACGGTCCTTGCGGACGTATCCTTTCATCAAAAGGACTCAGTAAATTCGTAGTCGATTATGTTCAGATGATTCAGACGAACGCGGAACGTTTGAATAACCTGATTCACGAACTGATCGAATTCCGCCGTATCGAAACCGGAAACCGGGAAGTGAGGATCGAAGCCCTGAATGTATCTTCCTTAATGAAAAATACGGCAAAGACCTTTGTCGATATGGCTAAATCCCGGAATATCACATTCCTGAGCAAGATACCCGAGCAAGTTTCCTGGAACTCAGACAAAGGTTTTCTGAATACTATTATTATCAATCTGATATCCAATGCTTTCAAGTATACTCCGGATGGGAAAAGTATCAAAATAGAAGTGGATACCAACGATGAAAACCTGCTGGTTCTCCGGGTTGCTAATGAGGGAAGTACGATTAAAGAAGAAGACTTTCAATATGTTTTCAACCGTTATGCTATCCTGGATAGCTTTGAAAACCAGGATGAAAAGAACTTCTCCCGTAATGGGCTGGGACTTGCCATTTCCTACAATATGGCGAAATTGCTGAATGGTACGCTGAAGGTGGAAAATACGCCTGACGGCTGGGTATTGTTTACTTTGTCATTGCCTCCGCTGGAAGTGACTACCGGCGTATCGTCTTCTAAACGAATCACTTCGGAATACATTCCAAAAATAGAGTCGCAACTGGTGCTGAAACTTCCTCACTATGAATTTGACAAGATGCGGCCTACATTGCTGGTGATTGATGATGAACTGGAAATGTTGTGGTTCATCGGGGAAATCTTCTCTAACGATTTTAATGTGGTCACCCTGCAGGAGCCGGAACGGGTGGAGCAGGTATTGAATGAAGTTTATCCGAATGTGATCATTTGCGATATCATGATGCCGGGAGTTGGCGGTATCGAATTGACGAAACGGATTAAGTCGGTGAAGGAAACGTCACATATACCTATTATTATGGTTTCCGGCCGGCATGAAATGGAACAGCAGATGGCTGCACTTTCTGCAGGAGCCGAGATGTATATCACCAAACCGTTTAATGCCGAATATCTCCGTATCTCTGTTTGTCAGATGTTGGAACGTAAGGAAGTACTGAAGGATTATTTCAGTTCAGCAATCAGCTCTTTTGAAAAGACAGATGGTAAACTGACACATAAGGAATCGAAAAAGTTCCAGCAATCTGTTCTGAAGATTATCAATGACCACATTCAGGAGAAGGAACTGACTCCCCGTTTCATAGCCGATCATTTGGCTATCAGCGTTCGCAGCCTTTACCGGAAAATGGAGGAGATGGGGGAAGAAAGTCCTACGATTATGATTAAGGAGTGTCGTTTGTATGTAGCGAAAGATTTGCTGCTGAAAACGAAAAAGACGATTGATGAAATTGTATTCGAAGCCGGATTCTCTAATAAGGTCACTTTCTTTAAAGTATTCCGTGAAAAGTACGGATGCACGCCAAAAGAATTCCGGACCAAACACTTGGAAGAAGTGCAATAATCAGTCCCTTCTGTTGACTGTCTGTATAGCATAACGAGACTTTTCCCGGAAGGTGAAGAGTCTGATTACACTGAGAGAATATGCTCTATAGCAGGTTTGTAAGCGAGTAAATGTCTATGCCAAAAAAGTAAATAAGAAGTTCGTTTTCCTGTTATCGATATTCTGAATCTTATCTCAGCCTTCATTGCGGGGAATTTAACTTTTAAAGAAAACCGGAATATTATCAAATCATGCCAAAATAGTAAATATCCCTGCCGTGTGGCATAAAACACGAAGAAGGAAAACTCAGAATTTTGGCAAACACGCTAATTTTGCTGATGCAATAAAGAAGCAGGAATATATATAATATGTTTAACTAAATATCTCATGAAACTATGAATCAACAACACGATCCTCCGCTTAATTTATTTAAGTATGCAATGATTCCTTTTTACCTTTTATTTCATTTTGTTTGAATTAAATTTAATATCTTATGAAATCCAATTTATTTATGAAGCGTAAGCTTGAAATCGGACTTACCTTATTAATAGGAATGTCTGCCTTTTGGGGTTGCAACAATGACTTGGCTCCGATACGCCAAAATCAAGCCTTACCTCCCGATTTGAGTAAACACTCTGTTTTCGAAAGTTTCTCTCCCGACAGTGGTGGTATCGGAACACAGTTAATCATCCGTGGAAAAAATTTCGGTTCCGATCCAAGTTATGTGAAGGTCACTGTAAATAACAAGGAAGCAGCTATTGTAGGAATGGACGATGAGGTAATCTATGCCATCGTTCCCGCACGTGCAGATACAGGTTATGTTCGTCTGTTTATAGGTAAAGACGAAAATATAGAAGAGTATGCTTCCGAGACAAAATTCCGTTATCAGTTTAAGCGTAATGTGACGACGATGGTGGGACAACATGGTATGAAGGGTCGTGAGGACGGCAGCTATGCTGCTTCCAAGCTGCAAAGAACCTGGTTCTTGCTGACTGATAAAGACGGTTCGGTATTCTTTATAGATGAAGGACGTGGTCAGACACAGAATGGTGCTTTGCGCCGTGCACGTAATGGTGAAGTGGAAACTTTGGTGCAGTGCTCCAGCGGTCCGTTTCAGTCACCTACCTGTCTGGCATTCAGTCCGGCTCAGGACACTCTTTATATCTCTCAGTATTCCTATACGGATGAGAGTAATACCAAGACTGACTTCAATATTATTTATGTAACGCGCGAAGGTGGATTCGTGGATGTAAGAGGACTTTGCAGAGCGAAGAAAGTCGGCACTACAGGACTGGCAGTACATCCCAAAACAGGGGAAGTGTTCTTCTGTAATAAAGGTACTGGCTATGTGTATCGTTTTGACGGACCGAGCTACGAAGACTTTACCCCTCTCTTCCGAATTAACAATGCAACGGAAATTGAAACCCGTATGACTTTCAATACCGAAGGTACGATCCTTTATGTAGCGGTATGTAACCGCCATTGTATCTATCAGGTTCCTTATGATGCTGCTACACACACTTTTGGGAATCCGGTTCTTTTTGTCGGCGCATGGGATGAAAGTGGCTATATCAATGGTACAGGTGCGACTGTCCGTCTGAATAAGCCGGAGCAGATGGCATTTGATGAAGACGGAAATATGTTTGTTCCCGAACGTAATAACCACATTATTCGTAAAATCACACCGGCAGGTTCCGCTTCTCTGTACGCCGGTCAACCCGAGCAGAGTGGATTTGGTGACGGTTTGCCCGAAGAAGCAAAATTCAATCAGCCCGAATGTGTGACGGTTTATCCGGACAACTCGGTCTATGTGGCTGACCGCGATAACCATGTTATTCGTCGTGTGACAGTAGAATAAATAATCTATAAAAAGAATTATCCATGAATAATATTCAAAAATATATCGTATTACTCTTGACGGTAATGCTGCTCGTGCCTGATAGTGCATGGGCACAGGAGAACAAGCAGGAATTTGTAATCAAGGGGGTAGTGGAAGATAATCTTGGTCCTGTTGCCGGTGCGTCGATTGTTGCTAAAAATCAGCCGGGCGTCGGTACAATTACCAACTTAGATGGAGAGTTTACCATAAAGGTGGGAGCTTATGATGTACTTCAAGTGACTTTTATTGGTTATCAGACAGTTGAAATTCCTGTGTTATCGATCAAAGACCGGAATAATCTGAAAGTGAAAATTGTAGAAGATAACCGTAAGATTGATGAGGTGGTGATTACTGCCAGTGGTATCCAGAAGAAAAAGACCTTGACCGGTGCCATTACCAATGTTGATATCAAACAGTTGAATGCTCCGGGAGCTAATCTTTCGAATGCATTGGCAGGTGTTGTACCGGGTATCATAGCGATGCAAACCAGCGGTGAACCGGGTGAAAATATGTCAGAGTTCTGGATCCGTGGTATGAGTACATTTGGTGCCAAGTCAGGAGCTTTAATACTGGTGGATGGGGTAGAACGTAGCTTTAATGAGATTCCGGTAGAAGATATTGAATCATTCTCCGTGTTGAAGGATGCGTCGGCAACTGCCATTTACGGACAACGTGGTGCAAATGGTGTTGTCCTGATTACTACCAAACGTGGTGAAAAAGGGAAAGTGAAGATTAATGTGAAAACCGGTTTCAGCTGGAATACTCCGGTGAAGGTTCCTGAATATGCAAATGCTTATGATTGGGCGAGTTTGGCTAATGAGGCTTTGGAGGGACGTTATGAAAGCCCTCTGTATACAAGTGAAGAGATGAATATTATCCGGTATGGACTGGACTCTGATCTTTATCCGAATGTAGACTGGAGAGACTTGATGCTGAAAAGTGGAGCTCCCAGCTATTATGCCAATATTAATTTCTCCGGTGGTAGCGATAATGTACGTTATTTCGTATCGGGACAGTATACCAGTGAAGACGGACGTTACCGTACTTCCAGTTCTGAAAATAAATACAATACAAATACGACGTATGAACGTTGGAACTATCGTGCGAATGTAGATATGAACTTAACCCGTTCAACGATATTGAAAGTGAGTGTAGGCGGATGGTTGGTTAACCGCAATTCTCCACAGAGCGATGCGGATGATATTTGGAAATCCTTTGCTTACTATACTCCGCTGTCTTCTCCGCGTAAATGGTCTACAGGTCAATGGCCGGTTGTTAATGGCATGACTACGCCTGAGTATCAGATGACTCAAACCGGATATCGCACTATTTGGGAAAGCAAAGTAGAAAGTAGCGTTGCTTTGGATCAGGACTTGTCGTTTATAACGAAAGGCTTGAAATTTTCCGGAGTCTTTGCTTTTGATACCTATAATAAGAATACTATCCGCCGTTCTAAAGCGCAAGAGTTGTGGTCTGCGGAATATTCTCGTGACGCAAACGGTAATCTGGTGTTGAAGAGAGTACAGAATGCTGCTGCAATGTCTCAGAAGAAAATAGTGGAAGGTGATAAACGTTATTATTTGCAAGCTTCTTTGGATTATAGCCGATTGTTCGCTCAGAAACATCGCGTTGGAGTGTTTGCTATGGTCTATCAGCAAGAGACTACTGACGTCAATTTTGATGAGAGTGATTTGATGGGATCTATTCCTCATCGTAACTTGGCTTATTCGGGACGTTTTACTTATGCTTTCCAAGATAAGTATATGGCAGAATTTAATTGGGGTTATACAGGTTCCGAGAATTTTGAACATGGAAAGCAATTTGGCTTTTTCCCGGCCGTATCTGCCGGATGGGTAGTTTCGGAAGAATCGTTTGTGAAGAAAGCGATGCCGTGGTTGGATCTGTTTAAGATTAGAGCTTCTTATGGTGAGGTGGGTAATGACCAGTTGAGAACTAGCTTGACCGATGATAAGACACGCCGCTTCCCTTATATATCTTTGGTAAGTACGGATGATGGAGGATCGTATACTTTTGGTGAATTTGGTACTAACAAAGTACAAGGTTATCGTATTAAAACACTGGGAACATCGAATTTGACCTGGGAGGTTGCCAAGAAGTATGATATCGGTGTGGATTTCAGTATCTTTAATGGGAAAGTCACCGGAACAGTAGATTACTTTGTTGATAAACGGGATGATATCTTTATGCAACGCAATCAAATGCCGCTGACAACCGGTCTTGCCGACCAAACGCCTATGGCCAATGTAGGTAAGATGAAATCAGTCGGATGGGATGGAAATATCGCTTTCACCCAGCAGATTGGACAGGTGAGCCTGCAACTACGTGGTAATTTTACTTATCAGAAAACTGATATTTTGGATATGGATGAGGCCGCCAATGAATTATGGTACAAGATGAATAAAGGTTTCCAATTGAATCAGAGCCGTGGTTTTATCGCCCTGGGTTTGTTTAAAGATCAGGAAGACATTGACAGAAGTCCTTCTCAGGCATCTTTGGCTAACAAAACAATACTTCCGGGAGATATTAAATATAAAGATGTGAATGGTGACGGAGTCATCACAACGGATGATGAGGTACCTTTGGGATATCGTCAGCAGCCGGGACTTCAGTATGGTATCGGCTTGAGCGCCAGTTGGAAGAACTGGAACTTTAGTATGCTTCTTCAAGGAACCGGTAAATGTGACTTTTTCGTAGGCGGCAGTGGACCTCATGCTTTCCATGACGGTCGTACGGGTAATATTCTGCAAGTAATGGTAGATGGTAATCGTTGGATTCCAAAGGAAATTTCGGGCACGGAAGCTACGGAAAATCCGAATGCCGACTGGCCTCGCCTGACTTATGGAAACAACAATATGAACAACCGGGCATCTACATTCTGGTTGAAGGACAGAAAATATCTGCGCTTAAGAAATGTGGAACTTTCTTATGACTTTCCTCAGGTATGGACACGCAAGTTCCTTGTGAGTAATCTGCGTCTTGGATTTATCGGACAGAACTTGTTTACTTGGGCACCGTTTGACTGGTGGGATCCGGAAGGTACAAATGAATCGGGAAGTAGCTATCCGATTAATAAAACTTTCTCCTGTTATCTTCAATTTAGCTTTTAAATCAAAAACTACGAATTATGAAAAGAATACTTTATACCATATTGCTGGCTATAGGTACATTGTCCTTCTCGTCATGTACCGATTATATCAATGTGGACAAATACTTTTATGATCAGGTATCTTTGGACTCCGCTTTCTCCAAACGTGTGTATGTGGAAGGATGGTTGTCGAGTGCATACAGTGTAATGGATTATATTGGTGAATATAGAGAGCCATTTCGCTGGGCTAGTGATGACCTTTACCATCCGGATATGAAGGATTATGTGGAAGGAAACTATAGTGCTGATAATCAGCTTGGAGACGAGGCAGAAGCGCGGAAGGGAGAATCACGTTTATGGAAATATTATGAGGGAATTCGAAAGGCTTCCACTTTCATCGTAAATGTAGATCGCTGTCCGGAACTGACGATGGATGAAATAGCCGATATGAAAGGACAGGCACGTTTCTTGCGTGCTTATTGTTACTGGGCTTTAATACGCGTCTATGGTCCCGTACCTTTGATTCCTTTGGAAGGACTGGATGTGAATCTTTCTTATGAAGAACTTTCCTTGCCACGAGAGCATTTTGATAATCTGGTTGATTTTATAGATCAGGAATTGGCTGAATCAGCCCGTTCACTACCGACTAAAAGAACGGTCAACAATCTTGGACGTCCGACTCGCGGAGCTGCATTAGGACTTCGTTCACGTGTGTTGCTTTATGCGGCCAGCCCGCTTTTCAACGGAAATACGGATTTCTTTAATGTGAAAGACTGCTATGGTAATCAATTATAGCCTTATTATAGCATTTTCGCGCCTGAAAAGCTATCCTTCCCGGGCAGAAAGAGCGCTTATCGCACACTTTTGCGCAAAGTGACGCTTTTTTCTGCCAAAAGTATCAGTTTTGTGGTATACTGATAAGGTTTTGAGCGTTCTGCGCGTCAGTGCACCTATATATATAACGGAGGAAACCATGGAAAACCCGCACAGTATCCTGAAAAAAGTTTTCGGCTACGACAGCTTCCGCCCCGGGCAGGAGCAGATCGTCAGCCGCCTGCTGGCCGGACAGGATGTGCTGGCGGTCATGCCCACCGGCGCGGGCAAATCCATCTGCTATCAGGTGCCGGCGCTGCTTTTGCCGGGCATCACCATCGTGGTGTCCCCGCTGGTCAGCCTGATGAAGGATCAGGTGGGGGCGCTGGTGCAGGCGGGCGTGGCGGCGGCTTTTCTGAACAACAGCCTGACCGACAACCAGAAGGCGCTGATGCTGCATCGCGCCCGGGAGGGCTGGTATAAGATCATCTATGTAGCACCGGAGCGGCTGGAGATGCCGGGCTTCCAGCGGTTCGCGCAGGAGCGGCAGATCAGCATGGTCACGGTGGACGAGGCGCACTGCATCAGCCAGTGGGGACAGGATTTCCGCCCCAGCTATCTGCGCATCAAGGCGTTTGTGGACAGCCTGCCCAGCCGACCGGTCATGGGCGCGTTCACCGCCACCGCCACCGCCCATGTGCGGGAGGATATCCGCACCCATCTGGCGCTGCAAGCGCCCTACGAGGTGACTACCAGCTTCGACCGCCCCAACCTGTACTTTGAGACCCGGCGGGCACTGCCCAGCCAGAAGCCAAAAGAGCTGCTGGAACTGGTGCTCAAAGAGGGCAATCATGCGGGCATCGTGTATTGCAGCACCACCCGGCAGGTGGACGAGACGGTGCAGCTGCTGCAGAGCCGCAGCATCCGGGCGGCAGCCTACCACGCCAAGCTGGATGCGGACACCCGGCGGCAGAATCAGGACGATTTCCTCTATGACCGTGTGCAGGTGATGGTGGCCACCAATGCCTTTGGCATGGGCATCGACAAGCCCAACGTGCGGTTCGTCATCCATTATAATATGCCTAAGGACTTGGAAAGCTATTATCAGGAGGCCGGACGCGCCGGGCGCGACGGTCAGCCCGCCCGGTGTACCCTGCTGTATTCCGGCACGGATGTGCGCACCATCCGCTTTTTCATCGACAAGGAGCGGGAGGCGGACAATGGTCTGCCCGCGGATGTAAAGGCCGAAGCCGCCCGCAAGGCAGAGGAGCGGCTCAAGTACATGACCTTCTACTCCACCACCCAGCACTGTCTGCGCGGCTTTCTGCTGCAATACTTCGGAGAAGCCGCGCCCAAAAAGTGCGGCAACTGCTCCTGCTGCCTTGCCGCCGAGCAGGAAGCCCAGCTGCAGGTGGAGTACGCCCGCCGCCGTGCCGCCCAGAGCGCCGACCGGCTGGAAAAGCCCCGCCGCGCAAAGCCCGCCGCAGCGGGCAGCCTGAGCGAGGCGGACGAAAAGCTGCTCAACGCCCTGTATGCGGTGCGCAAGCGCCTTGCGGGCAAGCAGAACCTGCCCGCCTTTATGGTGTTTAACGATGCCACCCTGCGGGAGATGGCAGAGAAAAAGCCTATGAGCATCGACGAGCTGCTGAACATCAGCGGCGTGGGCGAAAAGAAGGCCGCCCGCTACGGCAACGCTTTTCTGCGCGTCATCGAGGACGCCGTGGGCAGCCGGGAGTGAGAAAAGAAAGAAGCCGCTGCACGAGCAGCATGTATAAAACCGTGCCGCCGACGATGGAGAGCAGCAGGTTGTGTCTCCATTTGTGGACGACAATGACGAACACGGCACTGATGAGCTCTGGCAGTCCATGAGAACCGGAAAATACAGAGACATTTTTAAAACAGTAAACGACGAGCATTGCGATGGAAGCGCTGGGGAGCACTGCGCCGAGGTAGGTAACAACGCGCGGTGTTTCTTTTCCGGCGGGAAACAGGAAAAACGGAAGGGCACGGATCAGAAAAGTGCCGAGCGCGATAATGCCGATTGTGATCACAAGCTGCAGGGGAGTCTGTATGGTCATTTGGAAATCTCCTTTCGAAATAACAAAAGTGCGGCTAAAATGCCAGCCATGGAAAAGAGCAGGAAACGGTCAGAACCAACGACGATCAGACTGACCAGCGTGATGCCAAGACCGAGCAGGGCGGGAATCCTGGAGTTTGCTTTTTCCCATTGTTCGACAAAAATTACCAGAAACAGTGCTGTCATGGCAAAGTCAATGCCTGTGGAATCAAAAGGCAGGAAGCTGCCGGCAGCAGCGCCGATACAGGATCCGATGATCCAGTAGAGCTGATCGAGCAGCGAGATAAAGAACAGAAACCAGTCCGGATCAATTCCTTGCGGGGCGCTGACTCCGCAGAGAAGAGAATAGGTTTCATCTGTCAGGGAAAAAATCATATATAATTTCTTTTTTCCCATATCACGGAATTTTTCTATTAAAGACAGTCCATAAAAGACATGCCGGATATTTACCATAAATTCTAAGAATATAATCTGCAGGAAGCTGACTCCCGGTGCAAAGAAATTAACAGCCAGATACTGTCCGCTTCCGGCGTACAC
>OHAQ01002133.1_pt1 | contig 14737 bp, 16 predicted proteins | sample 1577111 | NCBI WGS metagenome assembly OHAQ01 (sample SAMEA3541549, study PRJEB24748) | human gut metagenome | biome: human gut; feature: human-associated habitat; material: faeces | place: China | collected 2012 | reverse complement strand
TCACAGACCTACGACACACCATTTGGACGGGCGACGCATGTCAACCACAAACCAGCATTTGTTGGATAGTTCATTAAACAGTGCAGAAATGGAGATTATTATGACAGAGAAAATACCGGTTTCAAAGAGGCTGAGCGAGAATATCGCACAGATGGAGCAGTTTTTTCATGAGTGTGATGATATCAAGAAGAAGGAAATGATGCTTGGCAGGCAGATGGATGTGCCATGTTATCTGACGTTTATTGAGGTGTCGGTAGATATGGGAACATCGGCGCTTGGCGAGGTATTAAAGTATTTAAATGGGCTTGAAAAAGACGAAATCTATCAGGTGCTTGAGAAGAATGCGCTGGGAATTTCGGATGCAACGTATTTTGACACGATAGAAGATGCGGTGGACGGACTTCTGACCGGAGAAGTGATCCTGTTTGTGGAAGGATTTGACCAGGCAGTAAAGATACCGGATGACGGTTATCCGAATATGGGAATCACAGAGGCAGATTCGGAGAAGGTGATAAGGGGTTCTAATGAAGGATTTTGTGATTCCGTCAAGCAGAATGCAGCATTGATCCGGAAGCGTATCCGTTCGCCGAAAGTCAAGGTGAAGCAGAAGAAATGTGGTGTGCGTTCGAACACGAATGTCTATCTTGTTTTCATGGAGGATCTGGTGTATCCGGGACTGGTGAGGGAGATCGAGCACAGGCTGGAAGGATTTGAGATTGACGGAGTGCTGGACAGTGGTGTGATCGAACAGCTTACCGAAGAAAAGTGGTATTCGCCGTTTCCGCAGTTTCAGACAACGGAGCGCCCGGACCGTGCAGCAATGGCTGTTTTAGAGGGGCGGGTGGTCGTACTTTCGGACAATTCTCCGGTTGGGCTGATCCTGCCGACAGATTATAATTCGTTTATTAAGACGAGTGATGATTATTACAACCGGTGGGAAATTGCGAGTTTTGGAAGATTATTGCGTTATGTTGCATCCTTTTTTGCGATGACACTGCCGGGATTTTATCTTGCCGTGACAAATTTTCATACACAGATACTGCCAACTATGCTGCTTTTATCTTTTGCAGATGCAAGAAGCGGGGTGCCGTTTCCTGCAGTGGTCGAGGTGATCTTGATGGAACTTTCGTTTGAACTTTTGAGGGAGGCAGGTGTGCGGTTACCCGGTGCCATGGGAAATACGATCGGGATCGTCGGAGGACTGATCATTGGACAGGCGGCAGTCGAGGCGAATCTGGTCAGCCCGATCGTTGTGATCGTGATCTCATTTACAGCGCTATGCTCATTTGCGATACCGAATGAGGAATTTGCAACAGCATTCCGTCTTTTGAAATTCTTTTTTATCGGAATGTGTGCATGGTTAGGCTACTTTGGTATGCTGCTTGGATTGCTATTTGTACTGATTCATCTGGCACATTTAAAAAGTTTTGGAATCCCGTACCTGATGCCATTTGTCGGGGCAGATCTGACCGACTATGAAGACGAGCGGGACTTTCTGTGGCGTCTGCCGATACGGAAACTGACAAAGCGCCCGATCTACGCAAAGCGGGATGAGCGGGTGAAACTGAAATTGAAATAAGTATGAAAGATGTTTCGAATAAAATTTGAAATGAGTACGAAAGATGTTTGAAACAGTAAAACGAGCATGAAGGATGTTTGAAACAAAAAGGAGAAAAAATTATGTTTTCATCGAACGAAAAGATTTCAGGTCGTCAGGCTTTCCGGCTTCTGGTTTTTGATCTTCTGGGACTTGGAACACTTCTGATCCCGACTGCGGTTGCAGGTTTTTGCGGAAGAGATGGAATATTTTGTATCATTGCGGGAACGGTGGCAGGAATTTTGTTTTTGAAGCTGATGGTTTATGCGGTGGGGGATATGCAGGGCAGTTTTGCAGAATATACCGTAAACATGTGTGGTACATTTTTTGGAAAGATCATACAGGCGGGGTATTTTTTATATCTGGTGCTGTTAGCGGGATATACGGCATATCTTTTTTCTGTGACAGTGTTAAACAACCTGCTGCGGGGAGAATCATTTTATCTGGTGCTTGTGCTGATCTTAGGTTTAGTCTGGTATGGTCTGTTAAGCGGGATCGAGGGCAGGGCGCGTGTCTATGAACTGTTATTCTGGATCATCCTGATACCGCTTTTTGTCATGTTAGCATCCGCACTTGATGAGGTGAAAACGGATTATTGGAATCCGGTGTTTTTTACGGAAAGAAGTGATTTTTTTGCCGGCAGTTATTATGTGTTTATCTGTTCATCTCTTATTTTTCTTGTTTTGTTTCTGGGAGGGTATCTGCGAAAACGGGAAAGCCTGATGAAAGCAGGACGCCTCGCATTGATTTTCACCGGCTGCCTGGAGGCAGGACTTTATCTGATCCTGCTTGGAGTGTTTGGAGGTGCGGCACTCTCAGACATGCAGACTCCGGCGATTACGCTGATGAGTACGATCAAAATTACCGGTGGATTTTTAAAAAGGGCAGATGCATTTATGTTTGGAATCTGGTTCTTTACGTTGTATGCATTGTTAAATAGTGTAGTATTTTATGCAGAAATGTTATTAAATGGTTTATATCATGCAAAAAAAAGACAGACATTGTGGAAAAAGTGGGAACGTGCGGCAGTGTTTGCTGTGGTTTTTGGCATTGCAGTATTCTTTTACAGTTCAAAAGAAAATACGGTACTGTATGAGAAATTTGTGTGGTATATCGGAACACCGTTTCTGGTGCTTATTCCTGTGGTGTTTGCAGTCATCCGGTATAAGAAACAATGGAAACATAAAAATTATCCTATTCTGCGCGTTTATCTGATGATAGGTGTCCTGTTTGTACTGACTGGTCTTTCCGGCTGTGCCACGGCAGAACTTGAGGAACGCAACTTCCCGATCGAAATGGCAGTATGTGATATGGAACAGTTTGACACGGAATGGCTAAATGCCGATGAGTCCGGGAACCGCGTGGTGGATTACAGCCATATGAAGGTTATTCTGCTGGATCAGACCTTTTTAGAGGATGCAGAAAATATGAATGCCTTTCTGGATATTCTGGAAAAAAAGAGCGACGTGCCAAGAAATACTTATCTTGTGGTGGCAGAGGATGCACAGGCAATTTTAAATCTGCAGGAAAATATGGAAGAGTCCGTGGGAACTTATCTGGAAGATTATTTTGAAAATGTATCTGAAATCAAAAAGACTGCGTATCCGACGATTGGCATGCTTTATCAGGAGCAGGAAAATAAAATGGAAACACTGTTCATCCCCTATGTTGGGGAAGCAGAAAAAAAACCTGCCGTGAGGGGGTATTATGTCTGGAAACGCGGTGAGGCAGCAGGACTTATTAACAATCAGACGGCGATGCTTTCTTTTTTTATCCAGAATCAAATGAAAGAATATACGCTGACGCTTGCAGACGGAGTGGATGTACGCCTGTTTGCTCCGCACAATCAGATTGTTTTTTCGCAGACAGAAGATAAAAGAGTCATCGCAGAAATTAATTGTAGTGGAGAGATTCTGTATGAAAAACCGGAATGGAGGAAGAAGATACAGGCAGAATATGGTCATGGCTTAAAATCCGGTGATATAAAGGAAGAACTGGAGAAACAGATTACAGAATATTTTCAGATAATCGCACAAAAAGCGGAGATCGACTGCATGAACAGCTATAAAAAACTGGGCGGACAGCGCAGGGACTGGTATCTGTTTTATCAGAAGCAGCCTAAGCAGTATGAAAAAGATATGGAAATAATTTACAAGGTAAAGGTTGACTGGGTAAATCTGGGTGAGTGAAAAGGTGGTGGTTAGAAAGATTCGGGTGGCAAAAGGTGTTTCATAACTTAGTGGCCGGTAAATTGCACGAAGCAGGGACTAATTTTCGGACATCGGAACAAAATAGGCACTGTTTTGTGCAATTTGCCAATCAAGAAATTAAAAGTCCCCTTTTGCCACCCGAATCTTATAAAATAGCCCCGATCACCAGTCCAAAGAGAAAGATCCCTGCCAAAATCAGATCCTTTTTATAACTCCGATTCCTTTCTTTTAATGCGTACAAATTTAATTATATGGAAAATAATATCATTGTTTTAAAATGATAACAATAGATTTTGTTAACAGGTTTTGTATAAAAACAAAAACAAGTGGAATACTCCTGCTATCAAACAGAAAAGGAGTATTCCAATGAAATTACCGATCATAAAATGCAAAAAAGATTTCCTGTACATAACCCTGTTTTTCTTATTTTCTTTTGCTTGTATCATTGGATTGCGGTATGAACAGAGGCTTGAAATGCAAAAAGGTATCGCAGAAAAGATCATACGCTTTCATGTGATCGCAAACAGTGATGCCAAAGAGGATCAGGACTTAAAACTTGCTGTGCGGGATGCCGTCGGTATCCATATGTCAGAACTGTTAAAGGATGTGTCTGACCGCAGCAGTTCAGAAATCGTGATCTGGAAGAACATGGAAAATATGAAGCAGACGGCGAAGAAAGTCATTGCAGACAAAGGATTTGATTATGATGTGGATATCTGCCTGAAAGAAACGGATTTCCCAGTAAAAACATATGGTGCGTACACATTTCCGGCAGGAAATTATGAAGCATTGGAGATTATCATCGGTGCGGGGAAGGGACATAACTGGTGGTGTGTGATGTATCCGAACATGTGCTTTTCGGATACGATGTACGAGGTGATCGATGAGGATGCGAAAAGTTCATTAAAAAAAGTACTTTCTGATGATGAATATCAGAAAGTACTTGAGAGTGGCGATTATAAAGTAAGATTCCGTTACCTCACATTTTTAAACCAGTTATGTGAGGATAATGAAAACGCTTACATTGAAAAGGGAAAATAATCCCGTTATCGGATATGTGTCATCAGATTTTTTGTCTAATGGGAAGTATGATGTACTTTATATCCGATGTTGTTATTGCCAAAGCAGTGCTCGTAAGGAACACCGGTGAGGGCGGCGATAAACGGTTTTAGGTAAATGCTGCGGTAAAAAGCCATTCTGCGCCGAAAACGAACAGGTACATTCCAAGATGGCGGCGGAAAGTACGGATCTTTAAAGTAGATAAGATATCCATAAAGAGCTTTTTGAAGCCTTCAAAAACGTTTGCCACGCTCTCATCCTCAACATCGTCACTCGGACGCTCCCAGGAGTTCGTGTAGAGCAGGATCATGGAAACGATAAGGGTTGCTCCGTATGCAACACCGGTACAGAAGAACGGAGTCAGAGAGTCCTGTCCATAAATGCTGATGAAAAATCCCGGAAGTGTGTTGTATGGGATCATGACGCTGGTGTATACGATCTCAAACATGATATAGGTGGACAGATAATACCAGAAATTCATATTTCCACCCATAACAGCGGGTACAGACACATAAGGGGGATTCCAATCAGGATAAAGAAACGTCTTCGTCCAAATCGTTGACCGGGCTTTGTTTTATAAAAGCTGTCGGAGATAAAACCCATCAGTGGATTCATGATAACATCCAGGGCACCACTGCCGAGTAGGTTGCCTGTTCCATAGGCAAAGCGTACAGTCTATTGTATAAATTTAGGCAGTAAAATACTCTCTGTAAATACCTTGTCCCCAAAATGAAAGCACTTACATATTTTCTATATACCATTATAGAAAGAGATTTCAAAATATCAAGAAAAATAGTATTGAATAATAAAAAAAAAACATATAATATAATAAGGCAATTTAAGATAAATAATCCTGCAAAAATCAGGCAGGGTTAAATTAGAAATGAGGATCAGGATGACAAAAGAAGTACTGGTAACTATCAGCGGGCTTCAGTTTTCACCGGAAACTGACAATGAATCCGTGGAACTGATCACATCCGGCAGTTATTATAAAAAAAATGGAAAACATTATATCATCTATGATGAAGTCAACGAGGGATTTTCCCAGACAACACGAAACATCATCAAACTGAATGATGATTTTATGGATATCACCAAGAGAGGTGTTTCGAATGTACATATGATGTTCGAGAAGAACCGGAAGAATGTGACGTATTATTATACGCCATATGGAAGCCTTCTGATTGGGATCGATGCAAAAAGTGTGGATGTGCGGGAGACGGAAAATGATATTGATGTCAAGGTCAATTATGAGCTGGAGGTCAATTATGAGCACATGGCAGACTGCTGTATCACGATGAATATCAAGTCAAAAGATGCTGGTGATTTCCGGATCACAGAGTCCGAATAAAATGAAAACATTATTGTGTTATAATCGTACCATTAAAAAAGAAAGGACATGAAGTCAAGAGTATGAAGAAAAAATTGTTGACCTTTATTTTAGTGGGAACGATGCTGACTGCAGCCTCTGTAATCGGATGCGGAAAGTCTGCACAAGATGCACAGACAAGTGCAAATACAGAAACTAAGGCAGACACAGAAACTGCAGCAGAAGATAATGCAGATTCCGAAACAGGATCTGTCCAGATCAATGGAGGCATTGAAAATGATGGAATTGATCTGATGGAAGATGACGGATTGTATCGTACGGTGACTTTGGATGATTATCCGGTTTATTATTCAGTAGGCAAAGTAACACTTCCTTTATCTGAGGATGTAACCTTTGAAGATCAGGCAGATCAGAATCAGGAGTCAGACCTGCCGGTCGTAGAGCTAAATGATCTGCCGACAGCCATTGAAAATAGTGATATGGCATTTAATTGTAACAATACAGTGATCACAGTCAGACAGGGACAGATCGTACAGATCATCAGATATTGGGCAGAGCCGGATTACCGGTTTCTGCCCATTTCTGTATATGTATTTCTAATGTTCCATCTTCCATACAGCCACAGAGTAACCCGGAAGATCCGTTCCACCGCCAAAATCATGCGGTGTATCGGTGATCAGTTCCTGTGCCGTGCCGCATCCGGCATCAAAATCTGCGTGGAAGCTGTTTTCATCCGCATTGATTGCTACATAAATGCGTTCATGTTCACTCTTACGCTCGAAAATGCACTGACGGTTTGTTAAGAGTACAGAGCGGAAAGAGCCGTAATTTAAAGCCTCAGAGTTCTTTTTGATCTCGGCGAGACGGCTGATTATATCAGAAAGATCATTCCATTCCGGTTCCAAGAAGCAGGCACGTAAAGCCGGATCGCCTTCTTCTTTTCTCGCCTTTGCGCCCCATTCACTGCCATAGTAGACACATGGGATACCAGGCATACCGAAGAGCAGGCCGTAGATCAGCGGCAGATGTTTTTCGTTGGTCAGGATACTTGCAATTCTTGTGACATCATGATTGTCCACGAAGCAGAGCAGATGTCTGCCTTTGTAGAGTGTCCAGTTGTCAGGACCGAACTGGCGAAGCAGGGAATGGTTGATCTCAAACATATTCATGCTGTTAAAACTGGAATAAAGTCCTTTGTAACACTCATAGTTGGTCACAGAGTGAAGCATGGAGTCATTCATCCACTGGTTGTAATCGCCGTGTAATGTTTCACCGACTAAGAAGAAGTCCGGTTTTAAACTGTCACAGAAACTGCGCAGACGGCGCAGAAAATCATGGTCGAGACAGTAAGCGACATCAAGTCGCAGACCGTCAATATCAAATTCTTCTACCCAGCCTTTGATCGCAGCAAAAATATGCTGGATGACATCTTCATTTCTCAGATTTAATTTAACCAGGTCATAATTGCCTTCCCAGCCTTCATACCACAGACCGTCGTTATAGTTGGAATTACCGTCAAAACTGATATGGAACCAGTCTTTGTACGGGGAATCCCACTTTTTCTCCAAAACATCCCGAAAAGCCCAGAAACCACGACCGACATGGTTGAATACACCATCTAATACGACTTTGATCCCTTCTTTGTGAAGATTGTCACAGACTGTGGCAAAGTCCTCATTTGTGCCAAGTCTGGTATCGATCTTTGTATAATCCCTGGTATTATATCCGTGTGTGTCAGACTCAAAGACCGGAGAAAAATAAATCGCATTGGCACCAAGTTTTTTGATGTGAGGAATCCAGTCATTGACCTTTAAAATACGATGCTCTAAAACACCATCATTCTCGAACGGAGCACCGCAGAATCCAAGCGGATATATCTGATAAAAAACACTTTTGTAAGCCCACATAAGAAAACCTCCAAATTATATTATTGAAATCAGAACTGATCATAAATCCTATGATACAGAAGAATGTATATCCTTATCAGGAGTTATGACTCATATCGTATGATTTTTTGGAACATGCGCGTTGTGCAGAGATCACGGTATCACGAAAACCGCCATGTTCTAAAGCTGCAACCGCTTCAATGGTCGTACCGCCAGGAGAGCAGACTGCATCTTTTAATTCTCCCGGATGTTTTCCGGTCTCTAAAACCATTTTTGCAGCACCAAAAACGCTCTGTGCGGCAAACTTATATGCCTGGGTGCGCGGCATTCCATCTGCGACAGCGGCATCTGCCATTGCTTCAATAAACATATAGACGTAGGCAGGAGAAGAACCGGAAACACCGACAACGGCATCCATCATGCTCTCCGGTACGACTTCCGCACGACCAAAGCTGTTGAATAATGATTCGATAAGTTTTACTTCCTCAGCTGTTACCTTGTCGTTTGGACAGAGTGCACTCATTGCAGCTCCGACAAGCGCCGGGGTATTTGGCATGGCGCGTATCAGCTTGATTTTGCCAAGTATTGCTTCAATATTTGAGATCGGCTGTCCGGCTGCGATGGAAACTACGATACAGTCCGGTTTTAAATGATCTTTGATCTGTGGAAGCACTTCCGCAAATTTATTTGGTTTTACAGCGAGAAATAAAATATCGCTTCGTTCTGCAACAACTTCATTAGATTGTGTTGTCTCTATCGAAAATTTTGTACGGATTTTATCAAGTGTCTCAGGAGAATGCGCACTTGTGATGATCTGGCTGGTCGTCACCAAAGACGCATCTAAAATACCGCCGATCATGGCGCTTCCCATATTGCCGGCACCGATAAAACCAATCATTTTATCTAACATAAAATCCTCCTTGTTTTTTTTATCATTCAAATTCTATCCTAGTCTATTTGGGTGGAAACGTCAATATTTTATACGCTTCTTGAGTTTCCGTACTTTTATCCACAAAGCCCCGTTTTTATAGGCATTGCTATAAACAACTTTCAAAAATGTCCAAAATATAAGGAATCCTATTCCTTTTTGATGTAAAATTTAATCACTACAAAAAAATCATACTAAACAAAAAAAGAGGAGGATTCCCTGTGGTTAATTTTACATCAAATGAAACGGGAAATTTTAACTTTTACAAATAAGATTTCTGAACATCTTTCTAAGCCAGAAAAGAAGTTTACTGCTGATATCACTTATGGCATGCTGGCTTCTGGCAGTTGTCTGTTAACAGAGGTTGCAGATCAGCTCCATGAACCTTCCCAAAAGATCAACATTGTTGACCGTTTATCCTGACACCTTGAAAAAGGTACTCCTACCGTTGCAGCTGCTTCTTATCTTCAGTTAATAAAAAAGTGGATTCCATCAGATCCGGTCATCCATATCGATGATAGTGATGTTGTAAAACCTGATGGATATCAGTTTGAGTCGCTTGGCATAGTCCGGGATGGTTCAGAAAGTACATCTACAAAAAATGTTTACAAAAATGTTTACAAAAAGGGCTATCATGTTACAGAGGCTTGTGTACTTACAAGCAGTAATCAAAGTGTCAAGAACCTATTTCTCACGCTGGAAAATAGAGGAATATTTTTGCTGTAAGAAGCAAATGTTCCAGTTTGAAAACTTTCGTGTTCGCAAACTGAAAGCTATCAATGCACTTAATTTTTACATTACCTTATGCATGGCATTTCTGGCTCACATTTCCATGAAATCAGAAATCCATGCGCTAAAAGTTGCAATTATACAAACAGCGGATCCTATAAAAGAAAAAGTATATTTCTCCCAAAGCCCGGCTCCGGTGGGGGTTATTAAAGTATCTCTAATCAGAACACTGCTATTCAAAATCATTCAAAAATTTAGCAGATTGGTACTTTAGGAAGATATACTCACTTTTTATTACAGTTTGTGGAAACTCAAGTTTATACGGAGATAGGAAGTGACACCAGTTGCGGACACATAAGAATATTATTTTCGTTGACACGGGAGTTAGAAAAGACTAACATATAAACGTCAACAGAAAAATAAAGACGTACAGAAAGGAAACCAAAATGGAAAAAGAGAAGCAAAAAAGAGCAATGCTTGCAGGAATTGCGGCAATGGCGCTTTTTATGATCGGTGACTGGCTTTTGGATGTCAAAGGAAGCGGCAATAAAGAGGTTGGGTTATTTGTCAATTCCAACTGGCCAGCAATGTCTATGTGGCGTTTTGAGGTATCTATTCTTTTAGCAGCAGCGGCAATGCCGTTATACTGGATTGCGCTTAAGGAACTTAGGCATATAGTGACAGATGCCTGCAGCAGGAATCCAAAGGGGCATGCCCTGGCAATGAAGCGTTTGTTTGATTTCAGTTCTGCAGCAGGATTAATATCTGTGTTGTTTATCCATATTATGTGCTGCCTGTTGCCGATTATCTTTAAAACATCTTATGGAATGGGAAGTACATTTGAACAGGCAGCAGATGTGACAAATCAGGTCGGCATGTACATATTGCTTCCATTTATGATTTATTATCTGGTTATGGATATCGGAATGTCTGTGGTGATGGTCTATCTGATCCTGACCAGACGGTTTGCACTGCCAAAATGGATGGCATGTTTTCATCCGGTGGGCGGTCTTGTGTTATGTGAAATTTTCGCGGCAATACCGGTTGCCTGGTGCAATGATGTGTCCGTTGCATTCGAGAGCATGGGACATTTGCTGATGTTTGTGGCAGGATATGTACTGCTACAGCAGTTTGACAAAATCAAAACAATCATAGCAAAGAAGGGCAAAAAGAAAACAGGATTAACCAGTAACTGTAACTGATTAGTCCTGTTTTTTAGTAGATCGTAGCCCCTCAAAAACTTTGATTACCCATATCAGGGGAATACGGGATAAAAAATAAATTTGATGTAACTATTTACATTACATCAAAGACATGATATAGTACAACCATTAGATGTAACAAATAACATTACATCAAAAAACAAAACAACAATAAAAAACTTAGGAGGTACTATTTTATGCAGAAAGTAGTAGAATTTTTACAGGCAAACCCAGTTCAGTATTTAGCAACAGTAGGACGTGACGGAAAGGCAAAATGCCGTCCATTTATGTTCTGTTTTGAGCAGGATGGAAAACTCTGGTTCTGCACAAACAACACAAAGGATGTTTACAAGGATATGTTAGAGAATCCGGAAATCGAGGTATCCGTTTCTTCACCGGAGTATGCATGGATCCGTCTCCATGGCAAGGCAGTATTTGAGAACAACATGAGTGTTAAGGAAGGATGTATGAACAATCCGATCGTGAAAGGACAGTATCAGACAGCAGATAACCCAATCTTTGAGGTATTTTATCTTGAAAATCCACATGGTGTTATCGCAGATTTTTCCGGTAACCCGCCATACGAATTTTAATTACCGTAATATATAAGAGACTCACACCTGTTCTAAAAGGAGGGACACTGAGGTGTTTATTTTCTCACAGCAAAAGGCAAAGAATTTTATGCGCAGCTAATGCAGCAGCAATATGTGGCGTTAATATTTTGATATCAGTGATCCTTCCAATATAGTGCGGGATACGATCATAATTGGCAATGGAAATACAGTACAGACCGGATATATTGCCGGAGAGGGCTGCATCGGCTGTAAATTATGCTATTCTGTCTGTCCGCAGAAATGCATTGATACATCAGCAAAGTCAGTTGTGATCAACCAGAATCACTGCCTGCATTGTGGAAGATGTACAGAAATTTGTCCGAAACAGTGCATTAAGAAAAGAGGTGCGGCATGATTTTTAAAAAGATAAAAAAAACCCATGTTGACTGGCGGGATTTGCAGAGAACAGGATATTTGCGACACAGGGAGATTATGGGAAAATCCAGTGTCAGAGAGGCTGTCATCCAAAGACTTATGATGCAAAAGAATTATTTCAGAAGATGGATGCTGCAAGAAAAGACTGCCTGATCCCATCAGAACTGGTGCCAAAATGTCCGGTATGTGGTGGAAATATGGCTATGAATTTAAGATGCGATAATTATTTTGTGGAGGATGAAGCATGGCATGAGGCGGCTGACAGGTATGCAGATTTCTTAGAGCAGCACCAGTCAGAAAAAGTTGTACTGATCGAGCTTGGGGTTGGATTTAACACACCAATTATAATCAGGTTTCCTTTTGAAAAAATGGTGCGGGAGAATGCCTCTTACAGCCTGATCAGACTGAATAAAGATGAAGCTGTTGTCCCGGAAAGCTTTGGAAAACGTGCAGTTGGGATCGGCGGAGATATGACCCATGCAATCACAGATATATGGAGGTTATCATGACACAGAATGAAAGACGGGAATATCTGATCAATTATCTTTTAAAAGAAGATAAAAAAATCTTCAGACAGAGAATACCGGATCAAAGGGAAGAACAGGAGAAACTGCTTCGTTCCCTAATGAATGTCAGATTGCCGAAACCGGTCAGTGAAGAATTTTTAAAAATTCAGGATGACTATCTGAAAGAAAGAAATCTGGAACGCGGAATCACAGATATCGAAGATTTAAAGCCGGTTTCATCGGATAAAAGACTTTATATCTGGCAGGGTGATATCACAACGTTAAAATGTGATGTCATTGTAAATGCTTGCAATTCGCAGATGCTAGGCTGTTTTTCACCAATGCATGCCTGTATTGACAATTTTATCCACACTTATGCCGGAGTTGAACTTCGTCTTAAAATGTATGAGATCATGACAGCGCAGGGGCATGAGGAGGAGACCGGAAAGGCAAAGATTACTGCCGGCTATAATCTTCCTGCAAAATATATCCTTCACACAGTAGGTCCGATCGTTCAGTGGGCAGTTACAAAAAAGGACGAGGAGCTTTTGGCTTCATGTTATCGTTCCTGTCTGGAACTTGCAGAAAAATACGAAGTGAAAAGCATTGCTTTCTGTTGTATATCTACGGGAGTATTTATGTTTCCAAATGAACGCGCTGCCCAAATAGCAGTGGAAACAGTGCGTAAATACTATGCGGAAACAGGAAGTCAGATGAAAGTTATTTTCAATGTGTTCAAGGATGAAGATCTTGATATATATAGTAATATATTAGGTAAAAGTATGCTGTGCAATACAAAAGATGAAAAATAATTTTTAGACAGTAAAGGGAATCGGAAAACCGGTTCCTTTTACCTACGCAGACAATCAGTAAAACAATTACAGTACATGCAAACGGAAGAATTTTCTGAATATGCAAAATTTAGAAATGGAGTAGAAGCAATTCCCTCTCTTCTTCGTCGAAGATATCATGTGGACAAGATACCTGTGCATGGCAAAAAACGCACTCGGTTATTCTTCGGATTTAAAATAGCAGCATTAGATTTTCAAAAGCTATTAGATTATACCAATAGCTTAGATTCGTATGCTCCAAATAAGAAAACAGCATAAAATCAATGAACCACAGTTTCGAAATATCAATGAATCATAGGCGCAAAAATCATATCTTTCACAAATTCGTGTTAAATTTTCAAGGTACAAGCAAAATCAAATATTAAAATGGGCTTTTGACACCCTAATCCTATATAATATTAAAAGAACTCCCACCGGTTTTCCAACCGGCAGGAGTTCTTCTCATATCATTCACAATATGCTATTTTTAATCTCTTCTTATAAGTACTTCTGAATCTCTTCAAATACGTTTTCTACCGGAACCTGTTCCTTTAAAGTCTTATCACGGGATGTCACTTCTACGATTCCCTGCTTCATATTTCTAGGGCTTACGATAACACGAAGTGGAATCCCAAGAAGGTCTGCATCTGCAAACATAACGCCGGCACTTACGGTACGGTCATCATAGATGACTTCAATACCGGCATTCTGCATTTTCTCATATAAATCATCAGCAAAAGCCTTTACTTCTTCATTGTCCGGTCTTACTGCACAAAGGTGGACCTGCCATGGAGCAATTTCCTTTGGCCAGATTGGGCCATACTCATCATGATGGGCTTCACATACAGCAGCAGCAAGTCTTCCGACACCGATTCCATAGCAGCCCATGATTGGAGTCTGTCTCTCACCATCTTTATCTACATAAGTCATCTTCATGGACTTGGTATATTTGGTTCCGAGCTGGAAGATATTTCCCACTTCAATACCTTTAGAAATACGGACGGTCTTCTTACCACATTTCGGGCAGATTCCGCCTTCGTATACCTTAGCAAAATCATGATATTCTGCGTCTTTTACATCACGCTCCATATCAAGTCCTTTGAAGTGGTATTCCTCTTCATTTGCTCCGCAGGATAAGTTATTTCTTCCTTCCAGAGACTTATCATATAAAACCACATGAGGTGCATTGATATGTAAGCCAACTGGTCCGATATAGCCTGCATTTAATCCGCATTCTTCTGTAATAACAGCAGCATGAATCTGATCACCAAGATAATTAACAAGCTTGGTCTCATTGATTTCCAGATCGCCACGGATAAATACAACCACATAGCTGTCATCTGAATTTTTCTGATAAACAACTGCTTTACAGGAGTTGTTTGTCTTATCGCCAAAGAATTCACAGATATCTTCAATTGTATGGATATTTGGTGTATGAACCTTTTCCAGTTCTGCTGATTCTGCGGCTCTT
>OHAQ01002129.1_pt1 | contig 14750 bp, 23 predicted proteins | sample 1577111 | NCBI WGS metagenome assembly OHAQ01 (sample SAMEA3541549, study PRJEB24748) | human gut metagenome | biome: human gut; feature: human-associated habitat; material: faeces | place: China | collected 2012 | reverse complement strand
GATAATCTCAGGCGAGAATCTGAAGCTGGAAGCGTCCGTAGAGCCGATGGCGGACATTCCGACTGTCACGCACTACGAGATACTGAACGATGCGGGAGAAACGCTGTACGCATCGGACTGCTATTTTGGCATTACCGAAAAAACGGACGTGGACGTAAATCTCTCTATTCTGGAGGGGGCGGACACCGTGCTGGCAAACGGAAGCCGGTATCACTATCTTCTGGGCAGCTGGCTTTTGGGCAAGGATGCTTTCGCGTCACCGGGACAAAATTATTTTGTCCCGGTGACGGCCGCCACGCCCGCTTCTGCATCTGTGACCCCGCTGTTCCTGGCAAGCCTTGCCTCGTACCTGGCGGATCACATCAACATGGTGCAGCTGAACGGAGATTATACCGTTCCGAACCTCGCAAAGAGCCTTTCCGGTACGGCAGTCACTCTGCAGTATGAGCTTCTGCCATCGGAAAAGATCACAAAAGTCTCTGCCATCTCCGCGCAAGATGCGTTCGGAACCGCCCTCACACAGGATGATGTCAGCATCGAAACCGCGTCCAGAACGAAATTCAAACACACCATTATTTTCAAGGAGGGAACATTGCTTTATGGCGGATGATATCCTGAAAAACATTCCTCTTCCCGCTGATCTCCCGGAAAATTGGACATCCGGTCAGATCGTCGCCCCGACCGGCGCAGAAGTCGGCATGGATGAACAGCACGGATACAATTACCTGATGAGGCAAGTCAACAACGCGCAGAGGGCGGCAAAGGCGCTGAATGAGGGCAAAGCAGACTCCGTCGTTCCACATGATCTTTCCATACCAATTACGGGATGGCAGACAGACACAGAAGTTGCAGAGTACCCGCATTACATTGATATTACAGCAGATGTTACGTCCACGACTGTGGTATCTGTCAGTATCGACCCTGCAAGCGCAGACGTAGCCGGTAAAGCTATGCTTGTAAACCCCGAAACTCGAACCGGAGCTATCCGTATCCGTGCACACAGCATTCCGACTGCGGAAATTTCTGCCCGGTGGTATCCCATCAAGTATGGTGGTCAGTTCTATGGTGACGGCTCCATCTATTCCAACTTCCTGCTTGCGGCACATCCCGTAGGCAGCATTTATCAGACCATCAGCCCTGAAAATCCGGCTGTGACATTTGGCGGCGGGACGTGGGAGCGCATTGAGGGCAGATTTATCATGGGCGCAAGCGATACCTACCCGGCAGAGAGCACGGGGGGCGAAGCAAAACATACGCTGACGAGAGATGAGCTTCCGCGCATTAGAGAGCAACTAACCGGATTAACCGCGTACAACGCAAATACAGTTGGAACGGACGGAGTTCTTAGTCTTGTCGAAGAAGGTACACGAAGCAACGTGCAACCTGGCAATAGTGTAAAATACGCCACGTTTATAATGTCACTTGGCGATAGTCAGCCTCACAACAATATGCCACCCTACTACTCCGTGTACATCTGGCGCAGAGTGGCATAACCGAAAGGAGTACACATGGCACTAGGAGAACTCAAAAACGGCATTGGCCCTGATGCCTATGCTATCTATCAGCAAGTCCTTGCGGCGGTAGTCGAGCGAGACCACCCCGTAGGCAGTCTGTACATCAGCGGAAACGCTACCAGTCCTGCAGAGCTTTACGGCGGGACGTGGGAGCGCATCGAGGATTGCACTATCTGGGGTGCAAGCGATACGTATCCGGCTGGTACAACGGTAGAGGCAGGACTTCCGAACATTACGGCTAAAGTGACCAGTCAGTATGGCATTTTTAATGCCGACTCAGAAGGAGCGTTTTACTTTTTGGAGGGGGCCAATTTCAACTATCCAGCAACGGGACTAGGCGGCTCGTTAATACACGACCTTCGCTTTGATGCATCTCGTTCCAACCCCATCTACGGCGCTTCTAACACCGTCCAACCCCCGGCATACTGCGTGTACATCTGGCGCAGAGTGGCGTAACTGAAAGGAGACCTTATGAAAATCATCGACAGCAACGGCGTAGAAATCGCCACCCCCGACTTGACGAAAGGTTACCTCAAGCCCGAGACCCAGACTGTCCACCACGATGCTGTGGCGGGCGTGGAAGAGGTCAGCCACTACGAGTACAAGACATATCCCAACGGCGGAAAAGACCGCTGGAAGGTGGTGGACGTGCCCGGCGTGGCCGCAAAGGGAGCCTATGACGAAAAGGTGGAAGTGCAGCGGTACATCCTGTACACCGCTGACGAGCTGGCTGCACAGGAAAAGGCCCGCAAGGAAGCAGAGGAAAAGGCACAGCTGCCCACCGCAGAAGAGCGCCTTGCCGCTCTGGAAGCGGCTATGCTTGACCTGCTGGCCGCACAGTAAGGAGGAGATACTATGGTTTTGTTCTATGTGACCCAGATCAAACTGCACCGCTTTGACGGCGCTTTTACCATCGACAACGTGCCTGACCGGTACAAGGATGCCGTGATGAAAAAGCTGACGGAGGAGGGTTTTTATGAGGTGGAAAGTGATGTTTGACTTCCTGCGGGATATCTTCTCTGCTCTCTCTCATGCTGCCGGTGACAGTGCCGACAAGGAAGAGCCTGCCCCTGCACCGAACGTGTCCACCGTGGACACCGTGCCTGGCTGGACGGGTGAGCCGCCCTACCGCTATCTCGACGTGAGCCGCTATCAGGGCAAAATCACCCTCGACGGCTGGCGCAAGGTCAAAGCAGCAGGCTACAAGGGTGCGATGCTCAAGACGGTGAGTACCAACCGCAAGCTCTCTAAGCGGGCAGACGGTTTGTACATCGACCCGACCTTTGAGACCAACTACCGCAACGCCCGGGCTGCCGGGCTGGACGTGGGTGTCTACTACTACACCTACGCCACCAGCGAGGCAATGGCCGATGCAGAGCTTTCCCTTGTGCGGCAGGCGGTACGAGGCAAAGAGCTCACCATGCCCGTGTGCGTGGACGTGGAAGAAAACAAGCTCAAAAAGCTCTCCACGCTTGACCTCACCAACGTGGTGGCGTATGCGCTGGAAAAGGTGGAAGCCATGGGCTTTTACGCCCAGCTGTACACCTACACGGGTTACAGCTATGAGCTGGACATGCAGCGCCTGGCTGCCCGTTGGGACGTCTGGCTGGCCGACTACACGGGCGAGACACCCAAGGTGGATTACATCTACCACACCCACCAGCACACCAGCAAGGGCTCTGTGCCGGGCATCTCCGGCAACGTTGACCTCAGCGTGACAGAGCTCAACTACCCCCGTATCATCCGCAAGAAGGGCCTGACCCGTCTTCGGGAGGCGTAAGCCCATGCAACAGATTCTCTCGTACATCTCCGCGCACTGGACGGAATGGGCCATCGGGCTGCTGGGCCTTGGCTGGGGCTACCTTGTCAAAAAGGTGACCGAGTACAAGACCATCAAAGACGGCCTGCTGGCCATCATGCACGACCGCCTGTACCAGTCCTGCACCTACTACATCAAACAGGGGCACATTGACATGGGCGGCCTGAAAAACATCGAATATCTTTACAAAAGCTATCATGCACTTGGCGGCAATGGCACTGGCACAGAACTGTACAACCGGGCCAAAGCCCTGCCTCTCTGTGACTGAAAGGAGTGACAAATCATGGAAGCGATTCGTAACCTTTTGACCGCACTTCCTTCCCCTGTGGCCCTCGTGCTCATGCTGGGCGGCTTCATCTTCTACGCCCTGGGCTGCATCCGGCTGGGCTATGGCGCGGCTGTCAAGGGCACTGTGCTTGACCTGATCCAGAAGGCAGAGCACGAGATCCAGGGCACCAAAAAAGGTGCGGAGCGAAAAGCCTGGGTGGCTCAGATGCTCCGCGCGGCCCTGGCTTCAAGCAAGTACGGAAAATTCATCTCGTGGGCCATTACCGATGAGACCATCGGGGTGATCATCCAATTTTTCTTTGATCGCATGAAAGCGGCACTGCAAAAGCAGTAAGGAGGATATCATGGCAAGCACTACATACGACCATTTTTCCGGTTATGGCGAAACGGTGACAAAATGTCACGATTTTGTTGACATTAACAAAATCGTGAGACCCAACCATTTTGCCAGCATTGGCAATATGGTGCGCAACGCCGGAGAGCTGCCGCAGCCTTTCTGGCTCGGTGCTGCCTGTGGCGGCGGCTCGTGTAGTGCTGCCCGCTGCGCTGCAAAAACTTGACCTACAGCAGATGACCGCCACCATCAAAACCGCACCGCTTGGGAGGGTAGACCGAAAGATAGCTCTTTTGCGGTACGTTGAGCGGCTCCCGTTGCCGGACATTGCAGCACAGACGCATTACAGCCGGACGGCGATAGGCTACCGACTGAAAAGCATTGAAAAAACGTTAAACGCATAGCAAAAGCCCCCGGTGTTCCGTTTGGAGCATCGGGGGTTTTGTTGTTTATGCAATTCCGTATTTGTGCGCATACTCAAGCAATTTCTTTTTTGCCCTTTCGTGGATATCCTTGGTTTTTTCACAAGGGTTTTGAGTGTAACTGTAAAAACTTTCTTCTTCAAGATTAGAAAGAAAATTCAAAACCTTTTGATCAAATAACTCGTTCATAATGGTCCTCCAATATTTTGTTTTCCTTGCTGTGATTATAGTATAGCACTATTTACAGTGTATGTAAATTGGCATTCTCGACAATGTTTATAGTGCTGTCTTGTGCATATTTGGTATTGTAAACAGTGCTGTTTTTTGCTATACTTGGGCAAATGAAACGGGAGGCATTTTTATGATTTCTGAAAAGAAAAAGGCATCCAATGCCAAATGGGACAAAGAAAATATGACAAGCTTGGCCTGCCGCGTAAAAAAGGACTACGCGGAAAAGTTTAAGGCGGCGTGCATAGAGGCTGGAACGACCCCAAATGCCGTATTAAAGCAGGCAGTTGAAGAATTTTTGCAGGCGCATACAAAATAACAGCTCAAACCCAAGCGCTCATGCGGCTTTGTGCCGTGTGGGCGCTTTTCTTTTTTGTCCTTCGTTGTACCTTCGTTGACTCTCTCGGCGGCGAAAAAAGGTACACTTGGCGCAAAGGGAGGGAAGCTCAATGTTCAAGTATGACCCTTATACCGGAAAGCCGATTCCTCAGCGGCTTGGCTATGGATGGGGATGGGAATCTCAAGAGGCATTCCAGCAGACCGCACAGCAAACCCCACAGGAGCCTAAAACACCGTGGACAATGGTTCCCAGCCTGGCAGATGTGGACAAGGTAAGTGTACAGCCAGGTGAAACGAAGTGGATCATGGTACAGTCTGACCCGATCTTTGCGGTAAAGACAGCCAACGCAATGGGATATGCTCCGGCGGAATATTACCGGTTTGAGCAGATAGACCCGGCGGGACTGACTGCGCCTGTATCAGTACCGGCAGTACCACAGCTGACACGGGAAGATGTGGAAAAAATCGTGGAAGATAAGGCATCGGTGCTATTTTCTCAATACAGCGCTTCGCTTGCCCCGCAAGCTTCCTTTTCAACATCTGTAAAGTCTAAGAAGGAGGCCGCACAATGAGTAACCCTTTGATGAACCGTTTTGGCGCACAGCAAACCCGGCAGATGGGGCAGAGTGGCGGGCTGATGGCCCGCCTGCCCGGCGCAATAAAGCAGGCATCTAAAATGATGGCCGTTATCAATGCGGCACAAAACCCGCAGGCAGCTCTTATGGACTACTGCAAAAAGTCCGGTGCATTCAACGGATACGTCGGCTCACAGGATCCCGAAAGCATGACCAGATGGCTATGCGAAAAGAACGGAATTCCTGTTAATGACATTCTTAATATGGTTCAGGGCCCCGGTGCACAGGGACTCGGGAATACACTCACAAAATTTTTGAAAGGTGGCTAAACTATGGCTATGGACGATTCTATGGGCTTTGGCGGCGGCGGCATCTGGATTTTCGGTTTGCTGGTTCTGCTGGCCCTTCTGTTTGGCGGTAATGGCAACGGCCTGTTCGGTGGAAACCGCGGCCCGATGTTTCCGCCCAACGTTGCGACCTCTGGTGACGTTCAGCGCGCAACCGATTTTGCAGCACTGGAACGCCAGAACAACGAGGGCGTGGCCGCAACCCGTCAGGGGGTCTATGATGTGGCAGCAGCTGTGAAGGACGGCAACTACAACATCCTCGGCGAACTGCGGGATCTGGAAAGCGCCTCCAACGCTGGTTTTGCTCAGCAACAGGTCTGTTGCTGCGAGACTAACCGCAACATTGACTCTGTCCGCTACGATATGAGCAACTTTGCGGCTGCAATCAAGGAAAACCAGACGGCAGGCATCCAGAAGGTGCTGGATCAGCTGGCTACCAACCGTTACGGCGATCTGGAGCGGGCTTATAACCAGCAGAGCATGCAGTTTGCTATTCAGCAGGCTGTCTGCGGTATTCCCAAATCTTCCCCGTATGCCTACCAGCTGGCACCCGCGTGGGGCCCGGTTCCCGGTCCTTTCTACGGCTGCAATAACGGCTGCGGCAACGTCTAACACATGCGCCCTTTAGGCGAGGATTGGCGGGGCGGCAAAGGCTGCTCCGCCTTTTATATAAGGAAGGAGATATTTTATGTCTAAATCCGCGATTTATACCGCAAACACCTCGGCTCAGACCGTGGCGGTAAACGACGTTATCCCTGTCGGCATCACTTCCCGGCGGTTCGGCTGCAACATCCGGCAGGATGGCAACACCATCACCCTGCTGGGCCAAGGCTACTACCATGTGACCGTGTCTGCTACACTGGCCCCCACGGCGGCGGGAACCGTGACCCTGACCGGTCAGAAGGATGGCGTGGCTGTCATTGGTGCTACCGCTTCTCAGACTGTGGCCGCTGCGGCTGCACCGACCAATCTGGCACTGACTTTCCTGGTGCGCAATGCGTGCGGCTGCGAAAGCTCTATCCTGAGCTTCCTGCTGACCGGAACTGCTGCCGTGGTGAACAACCTGGCTGTGACCGTGGAGAAGCTGTAAAAAGGAGGATCTGGTTATGATGGACGAAGCAAAATTTGCAGGGTATAAGGACACACTCGTTCATGCTGCAAAACAAATGGCCGAAGAGTACAGCGATGCGATGAACTACGCAAGCATGTCGATGGACTATAAAACCGTCTGCCCCTATGCTTCTTCTGAGTGGTATAAGCTCTCTGGGGAAGAAATGGAGCACGCTGATGCAAACCGCCGCATTGCACAGAAAATCCTTACCGGCGTTGATAGTGAGGATTCTGCGGCTGGCGTAGAGCTGCATCACATGTGGAGCATGGCGGAAGACCTTGTTTCTGGTCTGTGCGAAGCAGTTACAAAAGAACGCTCCGCATACATGCGTTGAATTTTTGCAACATTTGTTGTAAAATAAGGTGGACGATTTATCGCTTTTAGAATGCGCTATAAGCGAACAACAAACTAACAATTAAAGCAAAAATAGCATAAATACGAAAAATATTATTGATTTGTAATCAATGGGTTGCAGGTTCAACTCCTGTCACCAGCTCCAAAAAGACCTCAAAACGGAAAACGTTTTGGGGTCTTTTGCTGTTACAGAAAGTGCTTTTATTGCGGTAAAACGCAGGAAAATGGAGAACGACAGAAAAAGAGAAAATCCGTGGAAAAAGTAGTTGACAAATGCCACTTCAGATGATAAAATATACAGGCGGATCACCGCAGCAAAGCAGGGATGGAGGATTGACAGGAAGTTTGGGTACAAAAAAGAAGATTCTTGGAGTTATAAGTATTGTAGTTGTTCTCTCGCTGATGATGGTGGGAGTGCGGTGGTTGTTCTTCAATGTGATCAAGAGCAGCCAGATGCTTGATGGCCTGGTGGAGTTCCGGGCGGCCGTTGTCCAGGATATGGAGGACGGAGACGAGTCGGGCATGTATTATGTAAGTAATGTGGCGAAAAGTGATGTGCACAACATCAACAAATATATAGATTCGGCATACGGCTCAGTGGATACGTACAGGATAATAATCGAGACGGGAAGATATCTGGCAATACAGCTCAACTATGAACTGTCGGATAATTATTATGCTGTCAGAAAATATATAGAAGGAACGGATATCCCGGAGGACAACATAAGGGCGAAGCAGATATATGAGGTGATCGACAGCTTTATAAATGACAACATTTCAGATGGCATGAGCGACCTTGACAAGGAGATCGCCGTGCACGATTATATAGTGGAAAACTGTGTCTATGGATATCCCGACAATAATGATGATGCATATACGGCATATGGAGCGCTGGTGCTTCACCAGAGCGTGTGCGACGGCTACGCTGAGGCGTTCTTCATAATCATGTCCTGTCTGGGCGTCAAATGTGACATAGTAGTCGGAAGCACGGAGGAAGGACTTCATGCATGGAATCAGATAGAGCTCGGCGGAGAATGGTATAATGTGGATCTGACATGGGATGACTCGCTGCCGGATATGGGCAGCTATCTGAAGCACACCTATGTGAATGTCGATGACAGCACACTGGAACTGACTCACTCATGGGAAAAGCAATTCTATAGAGAGTGTGCCGACACAGCGTATAATTTCTATAAAAAGAGGTTTTATACCTATGATTCGTTCGATGAGTATAAAAAAGGCATAAGGATACAGATGGGCGGCAGTAATGTGCTGGAAGCTGCTATATATACAGATGACGAAACATTTGACTTGTCATTTCTGTACAATTATGGCAATATAAGGTCTATAAATTATGTGGTGGAAGATATGGGCGGCTACAAAGTTGTCGTCGTATATCTGAATATGAAGTGATAAAAATAGAATTGACATAATGGCGCGGAGGTGCGATATGCGAAAAAGAGAGTTTATGGATGAGCTGAAGAAAGCTCTTGATGGAAATGTCTCAACGCAGACATATTATGACACGATAAATTATTATGAGGATTATTTTAAGAAGCAGAAAGAAGCAGGCAAGTCAGAGGAGGAGATATGTTCATCTCTGGGATCTGCAAGACTGATCGCCAAGACGATCATTGACACAGAGGGACAGGGCGCAAGCGGAAGATATTATGATACAGAATCATCTTCGTATGATGACAGCTACAACACCCGCAAAGCCAGCGGAGGCAGTCAGAAGGGCTGGCATGTAAATGTGGACGACGAGGGCAATACAAGCTTTGCTTATGGCAAGCTTGATTTCAGTTCACCGATAGGCAAGGTGCTGACAGCGATAATACTCATTCTTGTGGCTGCACTTGTTATAGGTATAGTGCTTGGAGTTATCTGGCTGGGATTTAAGATAGTGTGGTATATCGTGATACCTGTTGTCATCATTCTGTTCATAGTGAATCTCATTATTTACTTGTTTGGTGGAGACCGATAAAAAATAAAATAAAAAAGTGAAAAAAGTTGTTGACAAAACATGGTCACTTGAGTATACTAACAAAGGTGTCAGCGATGACACGAAGTAATATGGGATCTTAGCTCAGCTGGGAGAGCATCTGCCTTACAAGCAGAGGGTCATAGGTTCGAGCCCTATAGGTTCCATTCCAACTTCGGTTGGTCATATGGCGAGATAGCTCAGTTGGCTAGAGCATGCGGTTCATACCCGCAGTGTCGAGGGTTCGAATCCCCCTCTCGCTACTATTTAATGAGACGGAAGACATTCCGTCTTTTTTTTATTCATATAAGGAGGATATCACATGAGAGTTGGAATGGGATACGATGTCCACAGACTAGTTGAGGGACGAAAACTTATAATCGGAGGAGTTGAGATTCCATATGAGAAAGGACTCCTTGGACACAGCGATGCGGATGTACTTCTTCATGCGATAATGGATGCGCTTCTAGGTGCTGCGGCGTTGGGGGATATTGGAAAGCATTTCCCTGATACTGATGAGAGGTATAAGGGAGCGGACAGCATGAAGCTCCTGTCAGAAGTGAAGAGACTTCTCGAGGAGAAGCTCTACATCATCGAGAACATAGATGCGACCGTAATTGCCCAGAGCCCTAAGATGGCGCCGTACATTGATCAGATGAGGGAGAATATCTGTAATTGCCTGTGTATAGACAAGGATCAGGTCAATATCAAGGCGACAACGGAGGAGAAGCTTGGGTTTACCGGAGGGGGACTTGGAATAAGCTCCCAGGCGGTGTGCCTCATAGAGTCGGCATTTAATTACGCCGGAGATGATGCCGGAGCTGTCAGAACGGCAGGCTGTGGCGGATGCGGTGGATGTCCAGCGGGAATAAGATGACAAAACAGCCCATGTATGCTAGAATATAAGGGCTTAGAATTTTAAAGAACTTAAGGAGAAAAAAGGTATGTTAAATGATGGTTATGCAGAACATATAGTTAAGGCGAAGACACCTGCGAGTGTTACCTGCGGTATGGCTGCCGGAATCGTGCTGATGATCGCCGGACTTGGCGCAGCGATGTTCGTTCAGGGCTTTGGCAGTATTGGATTCTTAGTTGCGATTGCAGGTGCTGTTGTATTTGGTATTTTTGTTTCCAGAAGAGAGACGGAGTATGAATATATAATGGTGAATGAGGATATAGACATCGCAAGGATCATTGCAAAGAAGAGCAGAAAAAAGATCATGAGCTTCAGCAACGCCGATGTAAAGTTCATTGCGAAAGAGGGATGCATTTACCTCGACAATGAGCTTCAGCAGGACAGCTCAATAAAGACCAGGGATTTCACATCCGGCAATAAGCAGAATCAGGATGGTGTGTATGTGTTCGTCCTCAACAAAAACGGCAAGGCTGAATTCGTGAAGCTTGAGCTCTCAGACAGAACTATTGATCATGTAAATAACTTTTTCAGAGGAAAGTATAAAGAATAAATAATATTGACCCTCACGGTTGATACTAAACTGTATATATACAGGAGGTGTCGCTGTGAGGGTCTTTGTGTGTAAGTGCTTTACTATATTTATGACGGGTGGGATGATATATTATTTCCTGGAGATATCAGCCAGGCATTATTCCCATTATTCCATGATAATTTGTGGAGGTCTTGCTACGCTTTTGTGCGGCGGACTGAACCAGATGTTTCCGAAGATGGGGATACTTGCGCAGATGCTGGTTTCCTCTGTGATAATATCTGAGCTGGAGTTCCTGACCGGGTATGTTGTGAATATAAGACTAGGACTTAACGTGTGGGATTACTCTGATATGCCGTTAAATCTTGCGGGGCAGATATGTGTGCCTTATTCTATCCTGTGGATGTTCCTGTCGCTGATCATAATATATGTGGATGATGAGATACGGTGTCATATGTATAATGAAGAAAGGCCTGAGTACAGATTAATATAAAATATGGGAAAAAGCTCTTGATTCCATAGGGGAGTGGAGTAACAGCTTTTTCCCATATTCCATGTGTGTGCATATTTAATAAATTCCGTGTGAAAATATTATGATTCAAGGGGAGTAATCTTTAAACCCTTATAAAGCTTAGTATAAAGATTGCGCTCATCAGAGTACAACATTATACCACGTGAATCGCGTACGATATACGCATATTTGTTCTTCTGCACATTCATGTAAAGAACTTCATCAACGTTGAGCTCCTTGGCTTTGACCTTGGCAACGCTGACGCTGAGCGGCTCTAACTTGTACTTTTTAATTGCCTGCTGAACTGTCATAATCTACACCTCCATTGATAAATGATCATAACGTGCTTTAGTAACTATCTACAGAATATTGTAAAGATATAACAAAGTCAACTAGTAAACATGCACAAATGTGCAAAAGGTCATCGAATGTTGTAAAATGTGGTGTGAAATATCAACAAAAAAGGAGAAAACAATGATGCAAAATGCAAATTATTATCAAATGATGGAGAGACAGATAGCTGAATTTGATAGTGAAAATACACAATGCGGCAGAAAAAAACTGTTGCTGCACTGCTGTTGTGCGCCATGTTCCAGCCATTGTCTGTCGGTCCTTGCGGAGCATTTTGACATAACAGCTTATTTTTACAATCCAAATATAACGGATTACGATGAGTACATAAAAAGATTCCGTGAGCTTGACAGATTTGTACATGAAGTATATGTGGAAGGAGTGGATGTCGAACTGGCGGAGCATGAGCCGCAGGTGTTTCTGGATATGGCTAAGGGCAGGGAGGATCTTCCTGAGAGAGGACTCAGGTGCTATGACTGCTATAAGCTGAGACTTGAGAAGAGCGCGATCCATGCGAAGAAAAATGAATATGACGTATTTACGACCACATTGTCGATAAGCCCCCACAAGAATGCGGACTGGCTGAACGAGATAGGTGCAGAGATGAGCAGGAAATACGACATAGATTATCTGTTCAGTGATTTCAAGAAGAAAAATGGATATAAGCACTCGATAGAGCTGTCAAAGGAATATGGATTATACAGACAGAATTTCTGTGGATGTGAATTCAGCAGACGGGCTGCTGAGCTCAGAGATGAAAAAATTAATAAAAATATTGAATAAAAAACAATATTTTTGTCGTGAACACAAAAATAAAAAATATATCGAAAAAAATATTGTACCGCCTTGTCAAATGTGGTAGTATTTATTAAATTAAGAAAAAAAGAGGCCAATAAATGTGGGTTATCTCAAGCGTTTCCCCGTTTTCACTCTTTTTTTTTGAGCAAAAATAGAAAAAACGAAAGGAATACGATTATGAAAGCTTTTTTGATACTTGAAGACGGACACGTGTTTGAAGGTAAAAGTATTGGCTCTACTGACGAGATAATCAGTGAGATAGTATTCAATACTTCGATGACCGGCTATCTGGAAATTCTTACAGATCCATCATATGCAGGGCAGTCAGTATGTATGACATATCCGCTTATAGGCAACTACGGTGTATGCAGAGAGGATATGGAGGCTGGCAGACCTTGGCAGTCAGGATTCATTGTTAGAGAGCTCTGCAAGACTCCTAGTAATTTCAGAAGCGAGATGACCATAAACGAATTTCTTGTTGAGAATAATATAACTGGTATAGAAGGAATAGATACCAGAACACTTACCAAGATCCTCAGGAAAGATGGTACCATGAGAGGTATGATCACAACTGATGAGAATTATGATTTTGATGAGTGCATGAAGCGTATTAAGGCATGGAAGATGGGACATGTTGTTCTCGATGTTACATGTAAGGAGAAAATGTTCTATCCTGGCGATGGATATAAGGTTGCAGTCATCGATCTCGGTGTTAAAAAGAACATCGTCAAGTCCCTCCTTGCAAGAGGTTGTCAGGTTACTGTATATCCTGCAGAGACACCTGCTGAGGAGATCATCGCAGACGCTCCGGACGGAATCATGCTTACAAATGGTCCTGGAGATCCAAAGGAGTGTAAGGTCACAATAGCTCAGGTAAAGAAGCTTTTCGATACAGATATTCCAATTTTTGCTATATGTCTTGGACATCAGCTCATGGCGCTTGCCAACGGCGGTGATACAGAGAAGATGAAGTACGGACACAGAGGTGCAAACCATCCTGTAAGAGATATGAAGACCGGCAAGGTATATATTTCAACACAGAATCACGGATATATGGTCAAGGAAGACAGCCTCGACAGAAAGATCGCAGAGGTCAGCTTCGTCAATGTAAATGACGGAACAGTAGAGGGAGTTCACTATCTTGGAAAGAATGCACAGACAGTTCAGTTCCATCCGGAGGCATGTGCAGGTCCGCTGGATACAGATTCGCTGTTTGATACATTTATGAATATGATGGAGGTGTCAAAGTAATGCCAAAGAATCCTAATATAAAAAAGGTTGTAGTTATCGGATCAGGTCCTATAGTCATCGGTCAGGCTGCTGAGTTTGATTACGCCGGAACACAGGCGTGCCGTTCTCTTAAGGAAGAGGGACTGTGCGTTGTCCTCATCAACTCAAACCCTGCAACCATCATGACGGACAAGGATATAGCAGATAAGGTATATATTGAGCCTCTTACGGTTGATGTTGTAAAGGCTATCATTGAGAAGGAGAAGCCGGACAGCCTTCTGCCGACACTCGGCGGTCAGGCAGCCCTCAACATCGCCATGGAGCTTGATGAGTCAGGTTTCCTCAGAGAGCATGACGTGCTTCTCATAGGAACATCATCAACGACCATCAAGAAGGCCGAGGACAGACTTGAGTTCAAGAAGACTATGGAGAAGATCCATGAGCCTGTAGCACCTTCAGAGGTCGTTACAACTGTTCAGGGCGGTCTTAACTTTGTCAAGAAGATAGGATACCCTGTCGTTCTTCGTCCTGCATATACACTTGGAGGTTCAGGTGGTGGTATAGCCAACAATGAGGAAGAGTTCAAGGAGATCCTCATGAACGGTCTCAGACTTTCACGTGTTGGGCAGGTCCTCGTTGAGAGATGTATAGCAGGGTGGAAGGAGATCGAGTACGAGGTTATGCGTGATGCAAATGGTACATGTATAACTGTATGTAACATGGAGAACCTTGATCCTGTCGGAGTTCACACAGGAGATTCTATAGTTGTAGCTCCGTCGCAGACACTTGGAGACAAGGAATACCAGATGCTCAGAAGTTCAGCACTGAACATTATCTCAGAGCTCAACATCAAGGGTGGATGTAACGTTCAGTTTGCTCTGAATCCTAATTCATTTGAGTATTGTGTTATCGAGGTAAACCCAAGAGTTTCAAGATCATCGGCACTTGCATCAAAGGCAACCGGATATCCTATTGCAAAGGTATCTGCCAAGATAGCCCTTGGATACAACCTGGATGAGATCAAGAACGCTATTACAAAGAAGACATATGCCAGCTTTGAGCCGGCACTTGATTACGTGGTTGTCAAGATCCCTAGACTTCCA
>OHAQ01002111.1_pt1 | contig 14796 bp, 2 predicted proteins | sample 1577111 | NCBI WGS metagenome assembly OHAQ01 (sample SAMEA3541549, study PRJEB24748) | human gut metagenome | biome: human gut; feature: human-associated habitat; material: faeces | place: China | collected 2012 | reverse complement strand
GGCTCGGCAGTCAACCAGGACGGCCGGAGCAACGGCCTTACGGCCCCCAGCCGCCGGGCCCAGGCCCGCCTGCTGCGCGAAGCTCTCCATAACGCCGGGCTTACGGCCGCGGACATCGACGGCATCGAAGCCCACGGCACCGGCACGCCCCTGGGCGACCCCATCGAATTCGGCGCCATCAGCGATGTCTACAGCGGCAGCAGGGAGGCCGATCGCCCCCTGCTGATCTCCTCCATCAAGACGAACGTCGGCCACCTTGAGGCTGCCGCCGGTCTTGCCGGGGTCTGCCGCGTCCTCATTTCCCTGCAGGCCGCGGCCATCCCGCCGCACCTGCACCTGAAACGCCTCAATCCCGAAATCAGGACAGACGGCATCCCGGCCGCCATCCCCGTCGCCACCACCCCGTGGCCCCGGACCCCGGGACGTCCCCGTCGGGCCGGTGTCAGCTCGTTCGGCTTTGGCGGGACCAATGTCCATGTCATCCTCGAAGAAGCTCCCCTGACAGACGCGCCTTCCGGCACGCTCCCCGGACCTCTCCCCGTCTTGCCGCTGGCGGCCGCATCGGAAGGCCAGCTGCGGGAGCTGGCGGCAGACTACAGGGAACACCTTGCCCGGGCGCCGGAACGGGAGATGGCCGATGCCTGCCTGACCTGCGGCACCGGCCGGGCCTCCCTGCCCTGCCGTGCGGCCCTCGCGGGCCCGGATATCGTCCGGGGGCTGGAACAGCTCGCCTCGGGGATGCCCGTTCCCTTCATGGGCCATGTGCCGGACAGCGCGCCGCACCGTCCGGTGGTCTTCTTCCTCGACAGCATGGCGGGCTGCCCCGACGCTTCCCTCCCGGATGTCCCGCCGCTGGCCTCCGCCCGCACCGCACTGCTGGAGCAGCTGCCCTCCGGGACGGAGACGGATGGACAGGCAAGGGCGTTCCTGGCTCTTATGGCCACGGCCGAAGCCTGGCGCCGTATGCTCGGTGAACCTGCGGCCATCCTCTGCACACCGGCGACGGTATCTGTGGCGGCCTGCCTTGCAGGCCATCTCGACCCGGAAGACGGCCTTGCCCTGTACCGGGCCCTTGAAGGTGATGGAGCCCCCATCCCGCAGTTCAAGGTCCGCGCCCCGGAAGCCGGGACCGTCTCCATCCCCCTGTTCGATCTGGGCCGCAGCAGGCTCATCTCCGCCGCAGAAGCCCGCGATCCCGCCTTCTGGCAGGCATATGCCCCCACGACCGGAGCCCCGGAAGAAGCCCATGCCATCGCCCAGGCCCGGCGCCTTGCCCCATCCGCCGACATCCTGACCATGCGTCCCGGCGACCTTCCCGACGGCAATACCGCAGACACGCCGCTGCTGCTCCCCGCCTTCGCTCCCGATGCCGCTGCGACGCCGCAGCATATGGCCGCGGTGCTGGCCTGCTGCTGGACACGCGGTACAAACGTGCGCTGGGCTGCCGTCCATGCGGGCAGTGCTGCCCGGCGCATACCGTTGCCGACCTATCCTTTTGCACGCGAGCACTTCTGGTTCGGCGGCACGGACATGACAGACGCCCCTGCCGCCCTGCCCGCACGCCGCTCTCCCGCCCCGCTGGAGATCCCCGACGTATCGTGCGTCATGCAGGAGACGGCGCGTGCGGACCGTCTTGACGATGCGGAGCTCCTGGCGCTGCTTTCCCGCGAGGCCCGCGCCGTCCTGCGCCTGCCCGAAAACGTCTCCCTGTCCCCTGAGACACCCCTGGTCAGGGCCGGTTTCGATTCCCTGCTGTTCATGGAGCTGGCGCAACGCCTGAGCAGACGCCTCGGCATGACGCTGCCTCCAGCCCTGCTCATGGAAACTGCCACCCTGGCCGCCTTGCGGGAACGTCTGTGCCTGCAGGGACAGACCGCTCCCGCCCCTCAGGCGATGACGGACATCGTTGCCCGTCCCGAAGACAGGCACCTGCCCTTCCCCCTGACGGACGTGCAGCACGCCTACTGGATCGGACGGGACGGCAGCATGACGCTGGGTGGCGTCAGTTGCAGCAATTATGTGGAAGCGGACTTCACGGGACTGGACGTCCCCCGGCTGGAAAAAGCCCTGGATGCCCTCGTCAGGCGGCATGACATGCTGCGCTGCGTCATCACGCCTGACGGACGGCAGCGCGTCCTGCCTGCGGTCCCTGCCTGCCGCATCCCGCTCGAAGACCTTTCCGCCCTGCCCGAAGAGGAGAAGGAACGCGTCCTCCGGCAGAAACGGGAACAGCTTTCCCACAAGGTACTGCCCACGGACAAGGCTCCTCTGCTGGAGATCACGGCGAGCCGTCTGGATGCCGCTACCATACGCCTGCACGTCAAGCTGGATCTGCTGGTGGCCGATGCCTACAGTTTCGGCATCCTGATGCAGGATCTCGCCGCCTGGTATGCCGACCCGGGAATGGAAAAAAGCCCTCTGTCCCTTTCCTTCAGGGATTGCGTCCTGGCGGCCGAGGCGGAAAAGGACACGCCCGCCTGGCAGGCGGACAGGGAGTACTGGCTGCAGCGCCTGCCCTTCCTGCCCGCAGGTCCCGAGCTGCCTCTGGCACGGACGCCGCAAAGCCTCGGCACCCCCCGCTTCCATCGTCGCACGGCGATGCTGGATGCCGCACGCTGGGCCCGCCTCAAGGAAATGGGGCGCGCACAGGGGCTCACGCCCTCCGGCCTGCTGCTGGCGGCCTTCAGCCTCGTCCTTTCCCGCTGGACGGCGCAACCGCACTTCTGCCTCATGCTCACGACCTTCGACCGCCGGTACCGGCATGAGGAAATGGGGGCCGTGGTGGGGGACTTCACCCGCCTGCTGCTGCTCGAAGTCCAAAGGGAAAAAGGCGCCACCTTCCTGGAGCACGCAACGGCTCTCGGCAGGCAGCTGATCCGGGACATGGGACACAGCCGTTTCTCCGCCGTGGACGTTTTGCGGGAACTGGCAAAGGATCACGGCGAGGACATGACGTCCTCCCGCTCCGCTGTCGTCTTCACCAGCGCCCTGCCCCTCAGCGGCGACGATCCGTTCGCCGCGGCCGACGGCCTGGGAGCGAAGCTGGCCTATGCCGTCTCCCAGACGCCGCAGGTATGGCTGGACCATCAGGTCTGCGAATACCGGGGCCAGCTCGTCTATACCTGGGATGCGGTGGAAGACCTGTTCCCCTCGGGGATGCTCGATGCCATGTTCACCGTCTACGGCGACTTCCTCACGGCCCTGTGCGAGGATGCCGCTCTCTGGCAGCAGCCTGTGCCCCTGCACCGGCTGCCCGCATCACAGGCAGACGTCCGCCATGCGGCCAATGCCACAGAAGCGGCCATCCCGCCGCGTACGCTGTTCGCCCCCTTCCTGGACCACGCCTCCCGGGATGGAGCCCCTGCCGCCGTCATCGGCGAAGGCGTCAGCCTGTCCCGGGCCGAGGCCGAATCCATCTCCCGCCTGCTGGGGAACGGGCTGCGTTCGCGGGGCCTGCGTCCCGGCGAGATCGTGGCCGTCATGATGGAAAAGGGCTGGGAACAGGTCGTGGCCGTCATGGGCATCCTGCGGGCCGGGGGAGCCTATCTGCCCGTGTCCCCCTCCCTGCCGGACAAGCGCATCGCCTACATGTTCAAGGATGCCGGTGTCCGCTTCTGCTTCGTGCAGCCCGGCCTGGAAGCCAGGGCCGAAGCCTGCGGCAGCGAGGCCGTCCCCGTCCTCCGCGCCTTCCCGGAACAAGCGGCCCCGGCCGCGGCGCCCCTTCCGGATACGGACGTATCGCCGGAGGGCCTGGCCTATGTCATCTATACCTCCGGCTCCACAGGCCTGCCCAAGGGGGTGATGGTCAGCCATGCCGCAGCCCACAATACTCTGGCGGACCTGGGGCAGCGTCTGGGCCTTGGGCCCCGTGACCGCGTCATCGCCCTTGCCAGCCTGTCCTTCGACCTTTCCGTGTTCGACCTTTTCGGCGTCACGGCAGCGGGAGGCGCCGTCGTCATCCCCGCTCCCGGACAGGAGAGGGATCCCGCGGCCTGGTGCCGCCTGATGCGGGAACAGGGCGTGACCGTCTGGAACAGCACCCCTTCGCTCATGCAGCTGCTGCTCGACTATCTGGACGACCACCCCGAGGACAGGCCGGAACGACTGCGCCTGGCCCTGCTCAGTGGCGACTGGATCCCCCTTGCCATGCCGGACCGCATGCACGCACTGTGGCCGGACATGACCGTTGCCGCCCTCGGAGGAGCCACCGAAGCCGCCATCTGGTCCAACATCCAGATCGTGGACCATATCCCGGCAGAATGGCACAGCATCCCCTACGGCCGTCCGCTGGCCAACCAGGGATATCTTGTCTTCGACCAGGACCTGTGCCCCTGCCCGGATCTTGTGGCCGGTGACCTGTACATCACCGGGGCGGGCCTGGCCCGCGGCTACCTCAACGATCCCTCCAAAACGGCCGCGGCCTTTTTCCGCCATCCCCGCAGCGGGCAGGCCCTGTACCGCACGGGCGACCTGGGCCGCTACTGGCCTGACGGCACTTTGGAATTCCTCGGCCGCAAAGACAGCCAGGTCAAGATCAACGGTTTCCGTATCGAGCTGGGCGAGGTGGAACGGGCCCTGAACGCCCTCCCCGGCGTGGGCAATGCCGCCGTCATCGCCCTCAGGAGCGACAAGGGCGACAGGCTCGCCGGCTTCGTGTCTCCCGCACCGCAGGCAGTCATGCCGGCACCGTCCGATGAAAGCCCGGAAGCCCGTGAAGCCCGGTACCGGAGCATGAGGGACGCCGGCATCACCCTTGTGGATGACGTGGAACGCCTGGCCTACAAACAGGCGGGGCACAACCTCCGCAAGGACCTCGACAGCCTGCCCCGCATCGGTCTCGCCACGGAGGACGAGGCCACCAGCCTGTCCCAGTTCTCCCGCCGCATCTCGTCGCGCCGCTTCACCGAAGCCCCCATGGAACGGGGAGCGTTCGAAAGATTGCTGGGCTGCCTGCGCGGCCTGGACATCCCCCAGTGGCCGGTGGTCAGGCACCGCTACGGCTCCGCGGGCTGGACCTATGCCGTACAGGTTTATGTCCTGGTCAGGCCCGGCAGGATCCGGGAGCTGGATGGCGGCTGCTATTATTATCATCCGCTGGAAAACGCCCTCGTCCGCATGGCCGATGCCCCTGAAGATGCGGCCACCGTCTTCCCCGGCCACAATGCCGACATCTTCTCCCACAGTGCCTTCGCCCTGTTCCTCGTGGCCGACATGGAGGCCATCCGTCCGCTCTACGGGGACAGGTCCGAAGAGTTCGTCCTCATCGAAGCCGGACTCATGAGCCAGCTGCTGGAAGAGACCGCCATGGAACAGCGGGCCGGTCTGTGCCAGATAGGCGCGCTGGATTTCGACAGGCTGCGCGGCAGCTTCTCCCTGGGAGCCGGGCACCGCTACCTGCACTGCCTGACAGGGGGGGCGGTGACCCGCGAACCGGGCTGGGACTTCACCCGTGCCCTGGCGGAATCCCTTCCCCACCAGGCCGCGGCCGGGGGGCTCTCGCCCGAAGACCTGCAAGGTCTTTTGCGGCAGTGGCTGCCCGATTACATGGTGCCCCAGACCCTGACGGTCATCGATGCCATACCGCTCACCGCCAACGGCAAGGTCGATCGCAGGCAGCTGGCCGCGCTGGGGGCCGGCCCCGCTGCGGGACCGGCATGCGTGCATCCCGAGGGCGAGACCGAAGAACAGCTCACCGCCATCATCCGGGACATGCTCGGCAAGGAAACGGTCAGCGTGCTGGACAACTTCTTCGATCTCGGCGCCACGTCGCTGCAGCTGGTCCTTTTCCAGCGGCGCATCAGCGAACTCCTCCACAGGCAGGTGGCCATCACGGACATCTTCGCCCATCCCAATATCAGGGACCTTGCCGCCTTCCTGGCCCCGCAGGGCGGGGAGGACAGCGCAGAGGACGCCATGTCCATGGCCGGACGGCGTGCCCGGCTGCGCAGGCAGATGCGCAGGCCCGGCCCGGCACATGCCGCCACGCCCCGGAACTTCGGCCCGCAGGACAGCCTTCCCGGCACGGAAAGCAATTCGTAACCGGCAGCGAAAGATGCCGCAGGACAGAAAGTCATGGACAGCATGAACATCACTGACGAAGCGATCGCCGTCATCGGCATGAGCTGCCGTTTTCCCGGTGCTCCCGACCTCGACGGATACTGGCGCAACCTTTGCGAAGGCAAGGTCAGCGTGACCTTCCTGGACCGGAAAGACCTTGCCGCAGCGGGCGTGGATCACGGCCTGCTGCGCGACCCGAACTACGTCCCGGCGGCCTACAGCCTGGGGGACATCGACAAATTCGACGCAGCCTTTTTCGGCTATGCCGGCAGCGAGGCGGAAAAGATCGACCCCCAGCAGCGCACCTTCCTGGAATGCGCCTGGGAATCGCTGGAGGACGCCGGATATACGCCCCTGCCCGGCGGCGGGCTGGAAGGCAAGAGCGTCGGCGTTTTTGCAGGCAGCCGCATCAGTGCCTATCTGGAACATGCGTGCCGCGGCCTGAAGGCCGGGAACGGTGCCGAAGCCTTCCAGTGCCTGGTGGGCAACGACAAGGATTACCTGTGCTCGCGCGTCTCCTACAAGCTGAACCTGAACGGGCCCAGCCTGTGCGTGCAGACGGCCTGCTCCAGCTCGCTTTCCGCCGTGCACGTGGCCTGCGAGAACCTGCGCAGCGGCGCGTGCGACATGGCCCTGGCCGGAGGGGTGGCCATCGATGTGCCCCAGGAGAAAGGTTACCTGTTCCAGGAAGGCATGATCTTCTCCCGCGACGGCTACTGCCGCCCCTTTGACAAAAATGCCTCGGGCACGGTCTTTTCCGGCGGGGCGGGCGTCGTCGTCCTGAAGCGGCTGGCAGATGCCCTGCGCGACCGCGACCACATCTATGCCGTGGTGCTGGCCTCCGTAGTCAACAATGACGGTTCCCGGCGGGTGGGCTATACCGCGCCCGGCGAATTCGGCCAGACCGCCGTCATCGGCGAGGCGATCTCCCTCTCGGGACTTTCCGCGCGTGATATCGGCCTTGTCGAAAGCCACGGCACCGGGACGGCCCTCGGCGACCCCATCGAATTCGCCGCCCTGGGCAAGGCCTTTGGCCATTTCACGCAGGACAGGGGCTTCTGCGCCCTCGGCGCGGTCAAGGCCAACATCGGCCATGCCGATGCCGCGTCGGGCATCGCCAGTTTCATCAAGGCCGTCATGGCCGTCCATACCGGCCACATTCCGCCCCACCCCCTGTTCGAGGAAGCCAATCCGGCCCTGGACCTCGACGCCAGCCCTTTCTACATCAACACGGCCCTTGCGGACTGGAAGGATGCGGAAAGACCACGCGCCGCCGGGATCAGCTCCTTCGGCATCGGCGGGTCCAACGCCCATGCCGTCATCATGCAGGCTCCCGAAGAGCCGGTGAATTCCCGCCACCTGCCTGACGGCACGCCGGATCTTTTCGTCCTTTCGTCGCGCACCGGGACCATGCTGCGTGCCCTTGCCGGACGCATGGCCCGGGCGCTGGAGGCCCCGTCCGCCTCCCTTGCCGACATCTGCTTCACGGCCAGGGCCTCACGCAGCCGGGACAAGGTCCGGCTGGCCGTCCGCGCCACCTCGACCGACGCGCTCCGGGAGGCTTTGCACGCCTTTGCCCGGGGCGGGATGCCCGAGGGGATGCTGCTTTCCGGACATACGGAGGCACAGGACGTGCCCGGCGACCTCATGGATGACGGACTCCAGCGGGTGGCCCTGGCCTACATGGCCGGTGACGACAAGGCATTGGACGCCCTCCAGGAAAAAGCCCTGCGCCTGGGCGCCCGTCGCGTCCGGCTTCCCCTGACTCCCTTCCAGCGCCGCCGCTTCTGGCCTGAAGAAGACAGCACCGGCACGGATGGCACCGGCCGTGAAGCCCTCTCCCATCCCGTGTGGCGCGAACGCTTCACAACTGCGGAAGGAAAGATCCTTTACGGGGGCCGCCTTGGCGGCAAGGAACTGGAACGCATGCGGGAACACCGGGTAGCGGGCAGGAGCATCGCCCCGGGCAGCCTGCTCCTCGAGCTCCTGCGCGCGGCCGCCGCCCGGGAATACGGCGCGGACTGCGGTCTCGGTCATGTGGCCCTGCTTCGTCCCCTGCCGCTGGACGGGGACCGGGACGTCTTTTTCCAGCTCATCCTGGAAGGCGACAGGGAACGGGGCGTCATGGAGCTCTTCACCTCTACCGCCCCCGAAGCTCCCGGGGCCTGGCACAGGACCGCGCGAGCCGGCATCGAAGGCCCGGCATGCTCCATGCCTGCGGCGGCACCGGCAAGCGACGAAGACAGGCCCGAGGACATAGCGGCCTATTATGCCGCCATGCAGGGTCTTGGCGTCTCGTACGGGCCTTCCTTCCGCCTGTTGCGGGAGATCCGCAGCGGCCGGGGCAGGGCCAGGACCCGTGTCTCCTCCGGCAACCCCAGCGACGGTTGGGGCTGGGATCCCGCCCTGCTGGATGCCTGCCTGCAGGGTGTGCTCTCCTGCATCCCCCAGCAGGACAGGGATACGGACAGGATCTTCGTCCCGGCGGGTTGCCGGCATCTGGACCTGCCGGAACAGTGCCCCGCTGATGTGCAGGTCATGCTGGAGCTGCGGGAAAGCCCGGCCGGGGATCCCGGCGATACGGGCACGTTCCTGCTGGACGTCAGCCTTTTCGACGGCAACGGCGAAGCCGTCGGTCGCATGGAAGGCCTGCGCATGAGTGCCCTGCCGCCTGAAAGCGTCGAGGAAGAGGCCGGTTCCCCGGAGGCCGCCCGTTACGCTGTCCGCTGGATCGAGGGGGAACAGCTCCCCGGCCGGGCCCGGCTGGACGGGCGCTGGCTCGTACTGGCAGATCCCGGCCCCCTGGCCGAGGCACTTGCGGCGCGCCTGGAATCTGACGGCTGCCACTGCCGCGTCCTTTCCCATGCGGAACGGGACGGCCTTCCTGCGGCTCTGGATGCCCTTGCTGACGAACAGGGCCGCCTGCATGTGGTGGATGCCTGGCCCCTGGGCGTCCCGGGCATGGCTGATCCTGACGGGACCTATGACCGCAGCGTGCTGCCCCTGCTGGAGATCGTCCGGCAGGCGCGGGCACGGGACATGGAGGCCCGCCTCGATCTCGTGATCCTCACAAGCGGGACTTTCGGCCCCGACATTGCGGCCGGCGCCCAGGAGCGGCCGTTGCCCGGCCAGTCCCTCGTCTGGGGCCTCGGCCCGGTAGTGTGCATGGAGCATCCCGCCCTGCGCGTGCGCCTCATGGATCTTCAGCACCCGGAGGCCGACGATACCCTGTTCCGGGCCCTTGCCTGCGAAGACGGGGAAGACCGTCAGGCCTTGCGTGACGGCCGCCGCCTCCTGCCCCGCCTTGAAAGGGCGGACGACGGCCGGGACGACGGAGCGACAGGCCCCCGGGCCCTCGTCATGGAAGGCCCCGGTCTCGACAACCTGCGCTGGCAGCCGCTGGAGCGCCGCTCCCCGGAAGCGGGCGAGGTGGAAGTGGCCCTTGCGGCCTCCAGCCTCAACTTCCGTGACGTCATGATGGTCATGGGCATCTACCCCGGCGAAGAGACCGCCGTGGGCAGTGACGGGGCCGGCATCGTCACCGCTGTGGGTGACGGCGTCTCCGGCATCCAGGTAGGGGATCGCGTGGCGGTCAGCGCCTATGGTTGCCTGCGGACCCACATCACCCTGCCTGCCGCCATGACCTGCCCCCTGCCCGCGGACATCTCGTTCGAACAGGCCGCCGCGCTGCCCGTCGCCTACATCACGGCCTGCTACGGCCTTGAGGAGCTTGCCGGCATCCGCGCCGGACAGACCGTCCTCATCCACGCGGCCTCCGGCGGCGTGGGACTCGCCGCCATGGCAGTGTGCCGCAGGGCCGGTGCCCGCATCTTCGCCACGGCAGGCACCCCGGCCAAGCGGGAGCTGGTCAGATCGCTCGGGGCGGAACTGGTCATGGATTCCCGTTCCACCGGCTTCGCCCAGGAAGTCCTGGATGCCACCGGCGGCAGGGGGGTGGACATCATCCTCAACTCCCTGGCCGGCGAGGCACAGGAAGCCTCCTTCCCGCTGGTGGCGGACAATGGCTGCTTCGTGGAGCTGGGCAAGAGCGGTCTGCGCCAGGCGGGCGACTACCGGACAGAACGCGGCCTCATGCGCTACCGTCCTTTGGATCTGGTGGAGCTGGGACGCGACCGGCCCGACCTGATGGCCGGGATCTTCCGGCGTGCCATGCGGGGATGCGCCCGGGGAGAGCTGGCCCTGCTGCCGGTCACGGTCTTTGCCGCCGACCGCCATGACGCTGCTTTCCGGCACATGATGCAGGCGCGCCACACGGGCAAGATCATCCTGCGCTGGCCCGCCGCCGTCCAAACCGGGCATCCCGCATGCTCCGGCACGGAACTGGTGAGCGGCGGCCTGGGCGGGATAGCCCTGCGCCTGTGCGCCGACCGCGTACGCCGGGGCTGCCGTCACCTGCTGTTGCTGGCCCGCCGCCAGCCTGCGGCGGAGGAAGCGGCCCTGCTGGAAGACCTGCGGCAACAGGGCTGCACTGTCCGTCTGGCCCTGGCCGACGTGTCCGACAGCAGCGCCCTGCGACATGCCGTGGACTCCGCCCTGAAAGACATGCCGCCACTGAAGCGCATCTGGCACCTGGCCGGGACGCTGGATGACGACAGGCTCCTCCGCCTCGATGCGTCGCGCTTCAAACGGGTCCTCGCCCCCAAGGCGGAGGGCGCCTGGAACCTGCACCGGCTCTCGCTGGACCACCAGCTGGAAGCCTTCGTCCTGTTCTCCTCCACGGCCTCCTTCCTCGGCCCCATGGGCATGGGCAACTACGCGGCGGCCAATGCCTTCCTTGACGAGCTCGCGCTGTACCGCCGCCATCTGGGCCTGCCCGCCCTCAGCATCAACTGGGGCGCCTTCCGTGATGCCGGCATGGCCGCACGTCAGGCCGACCTCCGCACCCTTTCCCGTTTAGGCATCCATACCGTTGCGCCCGAGGAAGGCTTTGCCGTCATGGAACGCCTCCTCTCCCGCGACGAGTGCAGGGCCGCCGTGCTGCATATGGACTGGCCCCGCTATGCCGCAGGCTACGACAGCGACCGTTTGCCGCCCCTGCTGCGATCGCTCTGCCCCGCCACAGCGGACGACCGCGAAGCCTCCGTATCGCCCGAAGCGGACAGCGCGGGCCGGGACAGCCGGGATGCCGTCATGCGGGCCGTCCGTGCCAAGGTGGCGACCATCCTGCGGACCGACGCCGCGAGCCTGCCCGGCGATGCCAACCTTATCGAGCTGGGCGTGGACAGCCTGCTGGCCCTGGACCTGTTCCAGTCGCTGGAAAAGCAGTTCCGCATCCGGGTGGATCGCAGCCTGCTGTTCAAGGAGCCTACCATCGATGCCCTGGCCTCCCGGATCGCCTCCCTGCTCGACGCCGGGAAAAGGGCTCAGGACGGGGACCTGCCCGTCATCCATCCCGACAGCGCCACCCGTCATGAGCCCTTCCCGCTCATGGACATGCAACAGGCCTACTGGGTGGGCCGGACAGGCGCCCTCGTGCTCGGCAATGTCTCCTGCCACGTCTATCTCGAGCTGGAAACGGAGGATCTGGACCTTCCCCGCTGGGAGGCCTGCTGGAACAGGCTGATCCGGCATCACGACATGCTGCGCTGCGTCATCATGGAGGACGGACGGCAACGCATCCTGCCCGAGGTGCCGCCCTTCACCGTCACGGTACAGGACGCGACGGGCCTGGATGCCGGGGCTGCCGAACAAATGGTGCTGGAATGCCGGGAACGCATGGGGCATGAAGTGCTCTCCGCGAAGGAATGGCCCCTGTTCCGTGTGGCCGCCACCCGGATGCCGGGCGGTCCCATCCGCCTGCACATCAGCCTGGACCTGCTGGTAGCCGACCTGCACAGCATGAACCTGATGATGAACGGGCTCGAAAGCCTCTACCGGTATCCTGAACGGGAACCGGCCCCCCTGGACCTTTCGTTCCGGGACTATGTGCTGGTACTGGAAGCCTTCAGGAAGAGCCCGCGCTACCGGAAGGACAAAGAATACTGGCTGGAGCGTGTCGCCGCCCTGCCGCCCGCGCCGGACCTGCCCCTGGCCGTCCCGCCCGCGCAGGTGGAGCGCCCGCGCTTCGTCCGCCATGCGGCGCAGCTCGACCGGAAGACCTGGGCGGACCTGCGCCAAAAGGCCGCCGCGCACGAGCTGACGGTCTCCGGCCTGCTGCTGGCCTGCTATGCCGAAGTGCTGGCCCGCTGGAGCAGCCGGGACGAGTTCACTCTCAATGTCACGCTTTTCAACCGGCTGCCCCTGCATCCCGAAGTCGGGGAGATCGTGGGCGACTTCACGTCCGTGAGCCTGCTTGCCTGCTCTTTCGACGGCACGGCATCCTTCCTCCGGCGCGCCCGGGCCCTGCAGGCCCAGCTGTGGGCCGACATGGATCACAGCACCTTCTCCGGCGTGGAGGTCATCCGCGAATGGAGCAGATGCACGGGCCGTTCCAGCGCCGACATCATCCCCATCGTCTTCACCAGTACCATCGGCTTCGGCGACGAGCACGGCACCCATCCGGCCCTGCGCACGTTCGGGCGCATGGTCTACAACATCACGCAGACACCGCAGGTCTGGATCGACCATCAGGTCCGCGAGGTGGACGATTGCCTTGAGTTCAACTGGGATGCCGTGGACGAACTCTTCCCCGAAGGGCTCGTGGACAGCATGTTTTCCGCCTATTGTCGCCTGCTCCGGATGCTGGCCCGGGACGACAGGATCTGGCACCAGACCCATTTGCCCCTGCTGCCGCAGGAACAACTGGGACGCCGCCGCACGGCCAACGCCACGACCCGGGAGTTCCCCCATGCGGGCCGCGGGACGCTGGACAGCCTTTTTGCCCATTCCCTGCGAGATGCCCCCGGGGCCCTGGCCCTGGCGGACGGCGATCTTTGCCTGAACACGGGGGTCACCTCATCCAGAATGAGCGGGCGGGCGTACTCCTCAAAGGCCGCCGTCACCTGCATGCCGTCCGGGGTGATCCAGTCCAGCGGCACCTTCTTTTCCAGGTTGGCCACCTGCTGCACATCCACCGACTTGGCAATGCACTGATAGGGATAGCTGGAAATGCGCTCCAGCGCGATCATGCGGCCGCTCTCGCCCGCAAAGGCCGCTGCCGCCGCGGCACCGCCCACCGCATAGGCCTCGTTCACATCGGTGCGGCTGGCCAGATGGCTGGCGCAGCGCTGCAGGGTCGAGAACTCAATGGCACGGCTCTTGCAGTTCAGATTGTCGTGGATGAGGTCAGAAAGATACCGGCTGGTACCGCTGAGGATGGCCTTGTGGCCAAAGGCATCCAGCTGCCCGGCGGTGGAGACCAGATCGCACAGATAGGTGCCGTCGGCTGTCTTAACGCCCTCGCTGGCTGCAATGATGACATTGGGCTTGACCCGCTGCAGCTCGTCCACCCGGGTCAGGAACCTGTCCGGGTCAAAGGGAACTTCGGGCAGCAGGATGAGGTCGGGGCCTTCGCAGTCATCGCCGCCGGCCAGACAAGCCGCACCGGCCAGCCAGCCCGCGTGGCGGCCCATGATCTCGGCCACCGTCACGCTGCGGATGTTGTAAACGGAGGAGTCACGGATGACCTCCTTCAGGATGGTGGCAATGTACTTGGCGGCAGAGCCGTAGCCGGGGGTGTGGTCGGTCAGGCAGAGGTCGTTGTCGATGGTCTTGGGCACACCGATGAACCGGACGCTGCTGCCCACCTGGGCACCGTAACGGGAGAGTTTTGCAATGGTGTCCATCGAGTCATTGCCGCCGATGTAAAACAGAGCACAGATATCGTACTTGTCAAACAGGGTGAACAGCTTGATGAACGGGGTAGAGTCCACATCCGGGTCCGGCAGCTTGTAGCGGCAGCTGCCCAGATAGCTGGACGGCGTGCGCTTGAGCAGCTCAATGTCCATGGCACTTTTCAACTTGTCATCCAGTACGCAGACGCGGCGCTCCAACAGGCCGGCCACGCCGTGCATCATGCCGTACACCTTACCTGCACCGCGGCGCTTGCAGCTTTCATAAACGCCGGCCAGGCTGGAATTGATGACTGAGGTGGGGCCGCCGGATTGACCGACGATCGCATTTTTTGCCATAAAATAATCTCCTTCTCTTCGGCAGTGCCGTGCGCACTGCTGTTTGTGTGCCGTGCGGCAGGCGGGCCACCCTATGCACAATTATATCATAATTAGTGTAACATTTTTTAATATGGGATACCATTGCAGGAGTTGACAAAAATAAGAAAGAACATTTAGCACTATTTTTGTTCCGCTTGCCGGAACCTGCAAAGCGTTGCGCTTTCCGTATTGAGGAAAACCATTCCATACAGCGGAATTACATAGCCTTGTGAAAGAAATAATTGCGAGAAAACGCCTAAAAACATTGCAAAAATTGCATATACGTGTAAAAATAACGAAAAAACGGCAGGCGGAAAGAACACTTTTTGTACCGTAATAAGTGCAAAATTTGTATGTAGGCGGCAATAGACAGGCGCTTTTTATGTAAAAAGAAATTTCCGGAACAGAAAAGTGGAGAGTGAAGAAGAAACAATAAAGACCGGAGGAAAAGGTCCACAGAGATCCGAAGCCAACCATGATTTATATGAATCGGTTTGATTGAAAAGATAGCATGTTCCCAAAGTGAAAGAGGAAGGCTCCCAATAAGAAACAAAATATCCCGGAATGGGAGCCGCCCACAGCAGGCGGCACACCGTTCCGGGATGTTTTAATGTTATTTGATAAGATC
>OHAQ01002105.1_pt1 | contig 14807 bp, 8 predicted proteins | sample 1577111 | NCBI WGS metagenome assembly OHAQ01 (sample SAMEA3541549, study PRJEB24748) | human gut metagenome | biome: human gut; feature: human-associated habitat; material: faeces | place: China | collected 2012 | reverse complement strand
TGGAATCCGGGTCGCGGGCCAGCACCACGCCCACCACGCTGACGCAGATGATGGTCAGGCGGGCGGCGAAGAGGCTCTGCTTCTCGCTCAGCTTGAGGTGGCCGAACTCCTGCAAAATGTTCTGGGACACGCTGGACGCAGCGGCCAGCATCTGGCTGTCCGCCGTGGACATCGTAGCCGCCAGGATGCCCGCAAGGATGAGTCCGGCGAGGACTGCCGCCAGCACACCGTGCTGGCTGATGAGGCTGGCGATGCGGACGATGAGGGTCTCACTGGACGAGCCGCTGAGGAATTCCAGCGCACCGGCCCTGGTCATGCCGAGGCCCACCATGCCGATGACGATGGACGCCGCCATGGCGATGACCACCCAGACGGTGGCAATGCGGCGGCTGAGCACCAGCTTCTTCTCGTCCTCGATGGCCATGAAGCGGAGCAGGATGTGGGGCATACCGAAGTAGCCGAGGCCCCACGCCATGGTGGAGACGATGTCCAGCAGGCTGTAGGACACGGCCCCGCCGGTCACAGCGTCGTGGCTGGCCGTCATGGTCAGGTAGCCGGAAAGGCTCTGGGCATTCTCCACCACAGCACCCCAGCCGCCTGCCACAGCGATGCCGTAGCCCAGCACCGCGATGAGGGCCAGCGACATGACCATCGACTGGATGAGGTCGGTGGTGGTGACGGCGCGGAAGCCGCCGAGGATGGTATAGCCCACGATGACGAGGGCCGACACCAGCATTGCCGCCATGTAATCTACGCCGAAGAGGCTGTGGAACAGCTTGCCGCAGGCCGCAAAGCCCGAGGCCGTATACGGCACGAAGAAGACGATGATGATGACCGCGCCCAGGGCGTTCAGCAGGTTGCGCTGGTCATGGAAGCGAAGCGACAAGAACTGCGGTACCGTGATGGCGTCGAGGTTGGCCGAATAGCGGCGGAGCCGCCGGGCCACGATGAGCCAGTTGAGCCAGGTACCCAGCGCAAGGCCGATGGCCGTCCAGCCCGGCGAGGCAATGCCTGTCAGATAGGCCAGACCCGGCATCCCCATCAGCAGCCAGCTGGACATATCGCTGGCCTCGGCGCTCATAGCCGTGACCAGCGGCCCCATCTTCCGGCCGCCGAGGTAGAAGTCGGCGCTGTCGTTGTTGGTCTTGCTGTAGGCGAAACCCACCAGAAGCATGGCCGCAAGATAGACGACGATGGTGACGATGATACAGATCTCACTCATATACGTTCCCCCTTTGGTGCTTTTTTCCTCTATGATAAAAGCACGGCCTGATTTTACCACAGTAAAGCGTCAAAGTGCAAGACCCCTGGGCAGATTCTTCCCCTATGACCGAAATTTCGTCCTTTGCAGCGTCCAAAACCACTCAATATGCCAACAGGCCGTCCTCCTCCAGAGGACGGCCTGTTGGTTCGGATGAAGAAAATGATGAAAACAAAGAAGATGACAGATTATTTTGCGGCTTCGCCTTCGGGGAAGATGATCTTATTCACGAAGAAGAAGATGACCATCGAGATGCCGCCGTTGAGCACCGTGGTGCCGATGTTGTAGATGAAATCAGGCACCAGCAGACCGGCCACAGCCACCCAGATGCAGTTGATGGAGTTGACGATGCAGGTGATGAGGCAGAAAGCCAGCAGATACCAGCCGATCTGCTTGGCGAGGCTGCCCTTGCTGCGGAAGACGAGGCTGCGCTGGATGGGGAAATTGATGCACTCGCCGATGACCATGGCCACCATGTAGGCGCAGAAGTAGGGCAGGCCGCCGTGGGCCGCGTCATAGCCGAGGATGTTCCACTTGAAGGTCTCGCCGAACAGGGTGATGTCGATGCCCGGCCAGCCGAAGTCCACCACCGGCAGGCTTGCAAATGCCTTGGGCAGGAACTGCAGAAGCAGATATTTGAACACGGTGATGAGGTTGGACACGATGACGAACAGTCCGCCCTCCCGCACCCATTTGGCCGCGGCCGGATGCTTTGCGGCAAAGTTATTCCAGAAATTCATGGCCTTATTCCTTTCAGCTGTTTTTGAGCCGGTTTTCCATCTGGCTGTTCAGGATGAGATTCTTGACGAACTCATAGATGACCCGGAGGATGCCCACGAGCCAGAAGCCTTTCAGCTCCCAGACGAGGCCGTCCACCATGCCCATGCTCACCATGCCGTTGGTCATCTTGGCCAGCGCGCGCAACGGCATATTATACTGGAACACGGTGTTCAGGTCGGGGGTGCCTTTTGCAAAGCTGCTGTCCAGACGGCAGCGCAGCACCTTCTGTGCCACCCAGCCCAGCGGACTGCGGCCATGGTCCATCTCGCCCAGCGTCATGTTCCGGTCGATGCGGACGACATCCTCCGGGATCGGATGGCCCAGCAGAGCCTCGAACTCGGCGTCGGTCACATAGGTGATCTGACCGGAGACGTAGTGGAGCAGGTCGAGACCCTCGTAGGGGTCGGGAGCGTCGGTCCCCTTGACGGAGACTTCCGCCGTCAGCCGGATGTCTGCGCTGGATGCACCCACGCGGAGCTGATAGCTTCCGCCTTCGACTTCCCAGCGGTCAGTCTTGACGTTCCAGTAGCGGAACGCCTTGTCGTCCAGAGCAATGCTCACCGTCCTGCTCTCGCCGGGGGCGAGGAAGACCTTTGCAAACCCCTTCAGCTCCTGCGCCGGGCGGAAGACTTTGGCGTCCGGCTTTGCGACGTAGAGCTGGACGATCTCGGCGCCGGCACAGCTGCCGGTGTTGGTGACGGTGAGGGTCACGCCCTTCTCGTCTGCCTTCAGATCACTGTACTCGAAGGCGGTGTAGCTCAGGCCGTAGCCGAAGGGGAACGCCACCGGCACACCGGCGGTCTGATAGTACCGGTAGCCCACATACAGGCCCTCGCGGTACTCCACGTTCCGGCCCTCGCCGCCGAAGTTCGCCTTGGCGGGGGTGTCGTCGTGAGCCTGCGCCCAGGTCTGGGACAGCTTGCCGCAGGGGCAGAGCTTGCCGGTGAGGATGTCTGCGGCTGCGCCGGCGCCTGCCTGTCCGCCCAGTGCGCCGTAGACCAGCGCCCTGCACTGGCCGACCCACGGCGTCTCTACCGGCGCACCGGCGCTCAGCAGAACGACGACGTTCGGGTTGACGGCAGCCACAGCGGCCAGAAGCTGCTGCTGGTTCTCGGCCAGCTTCATGTCAGAGCGGTCAAGACCTTCACTCTCCCGCAGCTCATCGAGGCCGAGGCAGAGCAGAACAGTGTCAGCCTTCTTTGCGAGGGCCACAGCCTCTTCCAGCTTCTCGGCGTCCGCTGCACCCTGACGCTCGAAACCGGAGGCATAGCCCACGAGGGTGATGCCGCTGTCGTCGGCCTTGATGCTGTCCAGCAGGGTGTCCACCTGCAGGGCATTGACGGCGCTGGAGCCTGCGCCCTGATAGCGGGGCGTCTCGGCAAAGTCGCCGATGACGGCCAGCTTCTCATTGGGCTTGAGCGGCAGGATGCCGCCCTCGTTCCTGAGCAGGACGATGCTCTCTGCGGCCGCGCGGCGGGCAAGCTTATGGTGCGCGGCAGCATCGAAGGTGCGGGGCGCTTTTTCCACCGCAGCGTGGGTGGAGAGCACCAGTTCCAGCATCTCGTCGAGACGGGCGTCCACGTCGGCCTCGGAAATTTTGCCGCCCTGTACGGCCTTCATCAGCTCCCGGATGGAGTCGCCGCCGGGACAGGGCATTTCGAGGGTGGAGCCGTTCTTCACGCCGAGGGCGTGGTCATTGGAGCCGCCCCAGTCGGTGACGACGGCCCCGTCGAAGTCCCAGTCCTTCCGCAGAATGTCCTGCAGCAGGTGGGCATTCTCGTTGGCGTAGGTGCCGTTGATGAGGTTGTAGGAGGTCATGATGGTCTTGGGCTTTGCCTCTTTCACCACGATCTCGAAGCCGGTCAGATACAGCTCCCGCAGGGTGCGCTCATCGAGCACCGAGTCGCTGGCCATGCGGCGCAGCTCCTGACTGTTGACCGCAAAGTGTTTGGGGCAGGCAGCGATGCCGTTTTTCTGGATGCCGCGCACATAGGCAGCGGCCATCCTGCCCGCGAGGATGGGGTCTTCCGAGAAATACTCGAAGTCACGGCCGCAGAGGGGGCTGCGCTGGATATTCAGGCCGGGGCCGAGCAGGACAGCCACTTCCTGTGCAGCGGCTTCCTCGCCCAGTGCCTCGCCCACGGCTTCGCCCAGCTTCTCATCCCAGCTGCACGCAGTGGCGGAAGAGGTCGGAAAGCAGGTTGCCGGAACGCTGGGGTTGAGGCCCAGATGGTCGGCGGCACCGGCCTGCTTGCGGACACCGTTGGGGCCGTCCGAAAGGGTGATGGCCGGGATGCCCTTGCCCGGCAGAGCGCGGGTGGTAAAGACGGTCTCGCCCGAGAGCAGAGCGCATTTTTGCTCTAAGTTCAGTTTCTGGATGATGTCGGTATGCTTCATCGCATTTTCCTCATTTTATCCTGAGCAGGGCAAAGGCCCGCTGTCTGGTGCAGCGGGCCTTTGCCGTTGGTTCAGTTCAGGTGCTGCATGGAGAGAGGGTCCGGTTTAGACTTCTTCCTCTTCTTCCTTGCGCTTCTTGTAGTTCTTGATGGCGGTGTACTCCAAGCCAACGATGAGCAGCGCGACCACGACGTCAGCGCCGATCATGATGACCTTCCACTTTGCCATGCCGGGGTTCAGGTTCTCAGCCTCATAAGCGCGGCTGTTGACCACGGTGTAGAGGATGTTCTTGGCAGAGGTGCGCATTGCCTGCTTGCTGCTGTTGGTCAGAACGGTCACATTGTTGTAATCGTTGCCGGTGGTGCAGAGCATCAGATCGCTGCCGTTGCGGACGCCCTGATCGGCGGTCATGTAGCCGTAGACACCGAAGTAGTCGGTCTCAACGAAGCCGAGGAAGCCCCACTCGCCGCGCAGGACGTTCTGCAGCAGCTCAGAGCAACCGCCAGCCCAGCGGTTGCCGATGTAGTTGAAGGAAGACATGACAGCGTGGCAGTCAGCATCCTTGACCGACATCTCGAAGGGCTTGAGGTAGATCTCGCGGATCGCCTGCTCGTTGGACCAGGTAGCCAGCATAGAAGTACGGTTGCCTTCCTGATCGTTCAGGGCGAAGTGCTTCATGTAAGCGTAGACGCCGTGCTCCTGTGCGCCTGCGATGGCGTTTGCGGCCATAGCACCGGACAGGACACCGTCTTCCGAGTAGTACTCGAAGTTACGGCCTGCAAAAGCGGTGCGGTGGATGTTCATAGCCGGGCCATACCAGCCGGAAGTGTTCATCTCATTGGCCATCTTACCGATGCTGTCGCCGAAGTCGTGGGCCAGGTCCTTGCTCCAGGTCATACCGATGAGGGTAGCCGCCGGGAAACCGACCGAGCCGACGCCGGTGAAGTTGTTGTTGATGGACGCAGGGCCGTCACAGTCGTTGGTGCGCACCTTGCCGATGCTGTCCACGGCTGCGGTCTGGAAGCCGCCGAAGCCGATGGTCTGCTGCAGGTCGTCGATGCTCATCTCATCCAGCAGGTCATCCCACTTGGAATCGTTGTAGTCCACGCCGCGCAGGTCAGCCAGCTTGAGACCGTTCTTTGCGCCGGTGGTGATGTCCTCTGCGTTGGGGTCCTCGTCCTTCTCGTAGCCGGACTCGGTGTAGGTGAAGCAGTTCTCGAAGCCAGCCTTGACCTCATCGCTCATCTCATAGGCAGCAGGAGCGGCAATGGCCTCGTCGTAGTTTGCAAAGCCGTCTGCACGGGACAGATAGGTGATCTCGCCTTCGGCGAAATCGAACTGGTTGATCGCCACGACCTCGTCGCTCTCGCGCTTGTTGGACTCGTTGTAAACGATGTCGGAAGCGACAGTGTAGGTCTTGGAATCCAGAACATTGTGGGAGTCAGAGTTGGTGCTGATGATGTAATCGCCAGCCTCCAGCACATAGCAGCCGTTGTTCTTATAATCGTAGGAAGCCAGATCCTCGACCGGGATGGTGAAGTCGATGGTCTCGCTCTCGCCGGGGGCAAGCTCGCTGGTCTTGGCGAAGTCCAGCAGGTTTGCGGAAGCCTTCTCAATGCCGCCGTTGGTGTACGGAGGATCATTATAGATCTCCACGACATCCTTGCCGGCAGCAGAGCCGGTATTGGTGACGGTGACAGAGAACTTCAGGCTGCTGCCGTCGCTGGTGATGTCGCTCATCTTCTGAGTAAAGGTGGTGTAGCTCAGGCCGTAGCCAAAGGGATAGACAACTTCCTTGTCGTAGTCGATGAGGCCCTCATCGGCGGCAGTCTCATAGAACTTGTAGCCGACATAGATGCCCTCAACGTAGTTGACGAAGGAGGGAGTGGTACCTTCGGGGTCAAAGCCACTGGCGTTGGAATTGAACTCGGAAGCGTTGGTGTACTTGAAGTCGCCGAAGTTGTTCCACCACGGAGAAGCGGTCAGGTCAGCAACATAAGTGTCAGCGGTACGGCCGGAAGGGTTGACCTCACCGGCGACCACGCGGCCAAAGCCCTCAAAGCCGGACTGACCGGTGCCGGGGCAGAGCAGGACGCCCTTGATCTGGGGGTAATCCTTGACCCAGTCCATCTCGAAAGCGTTTGCGCCGTTGTAAACGACGACGACCTTGTCGAAGTTGGAAGTGACGAGGTCGATGAGCTCTTCCTCGCGGTTGGACAGCTGCAGGAAGTGGTCGCCCTTATCCCAGTCATTGCCCTCGTTCAGGCTGTCATCGTAAGTGCCGTTGTAGTAGCCGGCACCCTTTTCACTGCCGCGATACTCAGCCACACGGCGGATCCAGCTGCCGTCCACGACAGCAGACATATCGGTGGGAAGGTCTGCGCCCTCACCGCCGACGCGGGTGATGACGACCATGGCGGTGTCAGAGTATGCCTTGGCGTTTTCCATCATCTCGTCGGTGTACAGGCTGACATTCGGCTCGGGCAGAGTCCAGTCCTGCTTGGACATACCAACGGTGGGGCGGGTGGAGCAGTAATCGGTGTAGAACTTGCTCAGCTCGTCGTTGGTCTCGATGCCTGCATCATGCAGACCGGTGAGCAGGTCGGTGACAGGGTAAGCGTCGTTCAGAGCGCCGGAACCGGTGCCGCCGTAGCAGGGACTGGTGGAAGCCCAGCCGAAGACGTTCAGCTTGGAGCCGGAAGCCACAGGCAGGATGTTGTCGTCATTCTGAGCCAGAACGATGCCTTCCTGGGTGATCTCATTGACCAGCTCGGTGGCCTCTGCGGAAGTCTCCTCACTGATGGAGCCTTCGCCGGAGACCAGATCCAGCATGGTGGACATGGGGCCGGTGCAGATGAGGTTGACGACAATCGCCAGCGCCAGCAGAATGGCGAGGCCGGACTGCGCACGAATCATCTTCTTTTTCGCTTTGGGCATCTTCCGCACCGCGAACATCACGAAGAGCGCGAGTACGAGGACGACGCCGAATGCAATCAGATAGTTCTGAATGTTCGAAACTACCTGCATTACATCATCCATATTGATGGACAACATAATTTTCTTCCTCCTTATTCTGAATCCATATTTTCCGGGTACAGCTCCCGGAGCATTGTCACTATTATAAATGGATTCAAAGAAAATTCACAAACATCTTCACAATCTGTCATTTTGGAGGCATATTTTGCAGAAGTTTCAATTTGGTTTCAAATTTTATTGTGCTAATCCACAATTTCGAGGGCGGTTTTATTGTGCATCATGCCAAAAGCAAAAACTCCCCCAGCCGCTGACGCGGCAGCCCCTTCAAAGAGGTGGCCCTTGGCAAAGAGGACAATGTTTCACTCTCTACCAAAGGCTCCCTCCCTGAGGGAGCTGTCACCGCAGGTGACTGAAGGAGTCCCTTTACTTTTCCGGGACCGGCAGCAAGATCCGCAGGGTGAACCAGCCGTCGGCCCAATGAAGAGTCATGGTGCCGTCGTGGTGCTGGGCGGCCGCCTGCACACCCTGCAGGTCGTAGCCGCCGTGGGCGTTGTGGACGGGCAGACCGTCCGCGCCCATCTCCACGGGCTGGGCGCAGTAGTTCTCGAAGCGGAGCATCACGCAGCCGCTCTGGTTGTAGATGGCCACCCGCAGCAGACGCTTTTCGGGGTCGGGCTCGGTCAGCACGCTCTCGATGGCGTTGTCCAGCGGCGCACCCACGAGGGTACACAGCTCCCGCGTGCTCAGAAAGCCCAGCTGGCTGCCGTCGGCCACACTGGTCATGTTGATGCCGCGCTGCTGGCAGTCCATGCTTTTGGCGGTCAATAGGGTATCCAATACCGGGTTGCCAGTCTTGTTCTCGGCCTCATACTGCCGGATGCCGCTCTCCATCCGGGCCAGAGCCGCGTCCTGCTTGGCCCGGTCGCGCTCGGCGCGGATGTCCGCGATTTGAATTTTCAGCGCATGATAGCGGCTGTTGATGAGCCGGATGCCCTCTTTGCTCCGCTTGTACTGCTCGTACTGGCGGTGGAGCACCTCGTCCATGGCGGCAAGCTCGCTGTGGAGCGCCGCCTCCCGCAGCTGTTCGTGCTGGACCGTCAGGATGAGCACGCCGCAGAAATCCACCAGCGTACGGATGCAATAGACGCTCATGTCCACCTCGCGGTCACCGAGAAAGAGCAGATTGCTCACCGCAAAGGCCATCACCGCCATGACGACGGCCACGAGGCCCGCTTTTCCGCTGATGACGATATGGCCCTTGGGACTTTTGTGCTTATGCTCCAGCACCCAGATGCAGCCGAAAACGCCGCCATAGACCACCACCAGAAGCAGCAGTGACAGGCCGTCGGCCCCGCTGCGCTGAGGCCAGAGGAAGCAGTGCAGCTGCCACTCGGCGCTGGCCGCCAGCTCTGCCAGAACGAAGGCCCGGGCGCAGACATAGCCCGCTTCCAGCAGGGAGATGGTGCGGGTGACCCAGAGGTATAAATACTGTATCCCCACAGCTGCCGCCATGCAGGGGATCCACCACGCCAGCGGAACGCTGCCCGTGGCCTGCAAAAAAGCACTCAGGGCCAGCGCCCATGCCGCACTGGCAGCGATGGTGGCCGTTTTGCCGAAGCGGATGCCCAGCGGCAGGGCGTAGATGCCCACGGCCAGACACTCGGCCAGCGCCGTATACAGGCGCGGGATGCTGGGCAGTGCCGTCATGCACCCTCACCCCCGATGTGGTCGGCCAGCGCCGCGAGGAAGGCTTTCCGCCGGGGGCGGCTGACCTGCAATTCGTAGGGTCCCACCTGCACCATCCCCTGCTGCACGCTCTTCACCTGTGCCAGATTGACAAGGTAGCCGCTGTTGCAGCGGGCAAAGGGCCGCTCGGCCAGCTTTTCCTCAAAGGCTTTCAGGGTGCCTGCCGCCACGAAATCGCCCTCTTCGGTATAAAAATGGACGCGGTGTCCCTCGCTTTCCAGATAATAGATGAGGGACGAATCCAGCCGCCGCATCCCGCCCTCCACCGGCAGGGCCAGATAATGCCGTGCGCGGCGGCGCAGCTGTTCTTCGGCCTTGCGCAGCTGCTGCGAAAACGCAAAATAAGGCACCGGCTTGAGCACATAGTCCAGCGCGCCCACCGCGTACCCGCCGATGGCATACTGTGCCATATTCGTGATAAAAACGATGATGACGTCCTTGTCCAGCTCCCGCACCCGCCGGGCCGTCTCCATGCCGTCCAGATGCTTCATCTCCACGTCCAGAAACAGGATGTCGTACACCGGGCGGTAATCATCCAGCAGCTCCATGCCGTCGGCGAACTCCGTCACCGCGAACTCGGTGCCGTACTGCCGGGTGTGCCGCTGCACATACCCCTGAAGCTGCGCCCGCACCTCTGCCTCGTCCTCGACCAGAGCAATGCGTATCATTGCCGCACCTCCTTTTTCCGCAATTTTTCTAGTTTTTATTGTAACACGAAATAGGGCGTGTGGCAAATAGGAGAATAAAACAGCAGCCCCGCTTCATCTGCCGCGAGGCTGCTGTTCTGTGATTGGAAAATTTCAGGCTCAGTTCGTCTTGACGGCCACAAGGATACGGATCTTCCTGCCGCCGGAGCAGCCGAAGTTGTCGTACCAGCCGATGAGCTTATAATCCTCGGTGTTGATCTTGGGCAGCGAGGTGGCGAAATACTGGCCGTTCGACCACAGATACACTTGCATATCGTCGGCAGTCTCATAGCGCTTATCGCCGCTCATGACCGAAGCTGCGCCCAGCTTATCGACGACTACCGGCGAGAGCTGGAGCATCCGGTTGATGGTCTTGCCGTCGGCAGAACGGCCGATGGCGATGCCGCCTGCGATAATGGGGTACTTGGTGGCGGTGCTGTAGGCCACCTGCTTGCCGCCGGAGTAGCAGACATAGGTCGCGCCCTCGCCCAGATAGTTGAGGAAGTCGCCCAGCGTACCGCCCACGCTGTCGCCGGTGCGGCGGAGCACATAGCTGAACAGCTGGTCCGTCTTGCCGGTAAGGGTGTTCCAGGTAGAGCTGACGACACTGCCGTCGATGAGGCCGTAGAGCACATCGCTGGTGCTGGGGACAAGGATGTTCTTCACATCCTGGAAGGTCTCCTCATCGGTCTTGTCTACCTTGGTGGTGGTCGTGGTGGTCCCAGCGGGGAGGCCTGCGGCCTCTCTTGCGGCGTCCTGTGCCTTGTCGCTGATCTTTTTGTCGATCTTCTTGGCGGCTTCGTCCGTCAGGCGGCGGACAGAATCCAGCGCAGCGTACTCCCACAGGTCACCGGTCACATCGTCGAGGATGACCCGGTCGATCTGGCCCGCAGAATTGGTGGTGTAGTAGCGGACGTCGCTTTCACTCAGAGTCACCCCCGATAGGCGGCTGGGGCGAACTGCCCCAGCCACACCCTCCGACGTCGTATCAATGATCTGCACGTTGTCTGCAAACGGGGTGTCGCCCAGCGCGGTGCCGTCGGCGCTGACGGTGCCGCTGGTCGAGCGGGGCGAGATGGACTGGACGCTTTCGCCGTCACCGTCCACGCTGATCTCCACCAGCTTGCCGGCCGGGAAATTGAGCTTATTATCCACGTTGACGGTGCGGGCGGTGCCGTCGGTACACATGACCGAGACAGCCTGCTGCACCTCAGCGCTGTTCGTCTCCACGAGGGTGCGGGATGAGGACTGGACCACGCCGTAGAACACAGCGTCTGCCGCGTCGCCGGTGAGGACGGAGACAGCTGCATCGTTCATGCCCAGCAGCAGAGTGACCACCTGGCCCACGCCGCCGCCGGACAGGGAGGACAGCTGGTAGGCCACAGAGGGCGAGGCGATGGTGTAGGTGACGCCGGCCACGGTCACAGAGGTCGGAGCGCTGGCCGAGGGCGAGACAGCCGTCACGCGGCCTGCGGCGCGCTTGTTGTAGATCCAGACGGTACGGGCGCTCTCGTTATAATAGTAGACATCATAGGGAGAGAGGGCCGCAGAGGTGGTGACTTCGTCGTTGCGGTAGATGGCCGCCGGGGCGAAGGGCAGGACGGTGGAAGCATCTGCCACGAAGGGGCCTTTGACGTTGTCCAGCAGGACAGAAGAGATGTCCACCTGGCCGTTGCTCACCGCAAAGCCCAGCGTGGAGGCGTAGACCTGACCGCCAGCGAGCCTTCTACGGGAACGCCGGACCAGGTGCTGAACAGGGCGAACAGCGAGAAAATGGCGGTAACGGCGAGCAGCTCTTTCGGTGAGTGTGCCGACTTGTGCAACAGTTCGCGAAACAGGCGGATACGGATGAGAAAAAACAGGCAGATAAGCATTAACGCTGCCCGATCGAAGACCGCCAGCAGCATGTTGAATATTTCGTGCACGGGTGACTCTGAATAAGGATTAAACCTCTATGATAGGTAACCTGAAGGCTGATGACCAGCAGGCCGTTTTTGAGGAAAAACCACAATTTTAAAAGGGGATTGAAAGATAAATGGTGTATTAGCAATGCATCTCTTGATAATGCACATCTGGTTGGTAAATTTATTGAAATTATAATGTTAATAAAATGAGTGGTAATTTTCTTGTTAGCGTAGATAAATTTCCTGTTTTTGAAGTGGAGTTCCTCATTTAAAGCCATTGATAAAAATGTTCTAAAACGCTGGACAGACAGAAATTAATCAGGCTATTTTCAAAACAGCCACCATCGTGGCAGCGTCGCTCGGACGGTCCGGGCGCTAACGTTAATCTGAGGAAATTATGGCTGACACTCGCCCTGAACGTCGCTTTACGCGCATTGATCGTCTCCCGCCCTACGTTTTTAACATTACCGCTGAACTGAAAATGGCTGCGCGTCGGCGCGGCGAAGATATTATCGATTTCAGTATGGGTAACCCGGACGGTGCGACTCCGCCGCATATCGTCGAAAAATTATGTACGGTGGCCCAGCGCCCGGACACGCATGGTTACTCCACTTCACGCGGCATTCCGCGGTTACGTCGCGCCATTTCCCGCTGGTATCAGGATCGCTACGACGTTGAAATCGACCCGGAATCAGAAGCCATCGTCACTATTGGTTCGAAAGAGGGCCTGGCGCATCTGATGCTGGCGACGCTGGATCATGGTGACACAGTGCTGGTGCCGAATCCAAGCTACCCCATTCATATTTACGGCGCGGTGATTGCCGGGGCGCAGGTACGCTCAGTGCCGCTGGTGGAAGGTGTCGATTTCTTCAATGAACTGGAGCGCGCCATTCGTGAAAGTTATCCGAAACCGAAGATGATGATCCTCGGCTTCCCGTCAAACCCAACCGCGCAATGCGTGGAACTGGAATTCTTTGAGAAGGTTGTGGCGCTGGCGAAACGCTACGATGTGCTGGTGGTCCACGACCTGGCCTATGCCGATATCGTCTACGATGGCTGGAAAGCGCCGTCAATCATGCAGGTGCCAGGTGCACGCGACATGGCGGTCGAGTTCTTTACGCTGTCGAAAAGCTACAACATGGCGGGCTGGCGTATCGGCTTTATGGTCGGTAACAAAACGCTGGTCAGCGCGTTGGCACGTATTAAAAGCTATCACGATTACGGCACCTTTACGCCGTTGCAGGTGGCGGCTATTGCGGCGCTGGAGGGCGATCAACAGTGCGTGCGCGATATTGCCGAACAGTACAAACGCCGCCGTGATGTGCTGGTGAAAGGGCTGCATGAAGCGGGCTGGATGGTCGAAATGCCGAAGGCTTCGATGTATGTCTGGGCGAAAATCCCGGAACCGTATGCTGCCATGGGCTCGCTGGAATTTGCCAAGAAATTGCTTAACGAAGCGAAGGTCTGTGTCTCTCCAGGGATTGGCTTTGGCGACTACGGCGATACGCATGTGCGCTTTGCACTGATTGAAAACCGCGACCGTATTCGTCAGGCGATTCGTGGGATTAAAGCGATGTTCCGTGCCGACGGTTTACTACCTGCCAGCAGCAAACATATTCACGAAAACGCGGAATAAACACCATCGTCAGAAATGCAAACAGGAGCCAGATGGCTCCTGTTTTTCATTGCACAGTTTGCTTTTAGATCATCAGGGCAAAAGTACCGGCCCAAACGATGACCATAAAAGAAATGCCCATAAAGAAATATTTCACTTTACATCTCTCCGCGTAATTACTGTTACGCCTGAATGACTTCATTACACCTGATACAGTGAGTTGACACCGGGCAAAACGACCTTAAACGTCCTGTATTTTACCGTGGGCATCACCCCAGAATTCTGAGCTAAACTGCTCGAGACGGCGCTAATGTACGCCTAAAAATGAAACGAGACAAGAGGCATTTTCTTATTTACTTTTAGTAACTTACAGGTGTCTCATATCGGCGACAGTTTAATTTCTGACGGTAATAATTAGATATTCAGCGAAGGAAAAAAACTTAAGAAAAAAGCCATAAAAACCATGAGGTTATTATGGCTGATTTGAGGAGGGAAAGAGTGAGAGCAGTTTGTTAAATGTATAACGACGATTCACCCACCGGGCGCGTTTTAAAGCGACGGTGGATCCAGAGGTACTGCTCCGGTGCGCGCATGATCTCTTTCTCGATAATCTTGTTCATATAGGCAGCGGCTTGATTTTCATCTGTCGGGTAGCCTTCCATCTCTGGGGTGATGTACAAACGATATCCGCTGTAATCCGCTTTTCTTACCATCGTTACGGTCAACATGGCTGCGCCAGAGAGACGAGAGAGGACATAGGTGCCATTGGTTGTGGCGACATTTTCCACCGCAAAGAACGGCGCGAAGGAGCTGCCTTTACGACCATAATCCTGATCGGGAGCAAACCATACCGCTTCACCTTTCTTCAGTGCACTGACAATGCCGCGCAGATTATTTCTGCCGATCATCGCTTTGTTAGAGCGCATGCGACCACGGGTCTGCACCCATTCCATCAGCTGATTATTATGCGGGCGATAGGTGGCCATCATTGGTTGGCAAAGTCCCATCACCCGACCGCCCAGTTCCAGCGACATAAAATGGACGCCGACAACCATTACGCCGCGATTTTGCATTTGTGCGCGTTTAAGGTTATCCAGCCCTTCCACATCAAACCATTTACGTACGCGACTGTCGGGCCAGAACCACGCCATGCCGGTTTCTACCAGCGCCATGCCGAGTGAACGAAAGTTTTCGGCAATCATCTTCTCGCGCTCTTTCGCAGAATGCTGCGGGAAACAAAGTTCCAGGTTTTTACGGGCGATAGATTCACGACGTTTCAGGAATGGTCGCGCCATTGTGCCGATACGCGTGCCGAGAAAGCAGAGAACAGGATAAGGAAGCTGTACCCAAAGCCAGAGTACACCAAGCCCAAACCACGTGAGCCAGTAGTGAAGTGGCACACTGAATTTGGCCACCTGAACAGAGGTGATATGCTCACCTCA
>OHAQ01002078.1_pt1 | contig 14906 bp, 18 predicted proteins | sample 1577111 | NCBI WGS metagenome assembly OHAQ01 (sample SAMEA3541549, study PRJEB24748) | human gut metagenome | biome: human gut; feature: human-associated habitat; material: faeces | place: China | collected 2012 | reverse complement strand
CAGTTTTTACTATTGTATTATGATATACTATTGGAGTAGCAAGAAAGGGGTAATTATATGAATGTAACATTTTATAGATATATCTATGGACTTGATATTGAAACAAGTACTATTGGATATGATTCTGATAATAATTTATGTATTCAACATAATAACGAATGGTACAGAAAAAACAATATGCAACATATCGAAGCAGATGATATAGTTAAAAAATGTTCGTTTATGTATTCCTTTTGCGTTAGTCAAATTGATAGTGAAACAGGGTCATATAAAAAACTTAAATTCGGCAGAACCTACGAGGATTTAGATAGCTATTTATTTGAATTAAATACATATATGGAAGATAGAGAACTTACAGGGCTTTTTTACATTCATAATCTTTCTTATGAATATAGTTTCTTTTGTAATAATTTAGAGTTTTTTAAATCCGATACAAGATTAAACAATAAAGGATATATGTTTTTAGAAAAAAATAAACCTTTATATTATCAATGCCATAATTTACAATTTAGATGTTCGTATTTATTACTTAATAAGTCAATTAAAACTTTGGGAAAAGAATTGAACTTGCCTAAGTTAGATTATAATTACACTAAACTTCGAACTCCCTTAACCGAAATGGAACAAGAAGAAATTGATTATAATTATAGAGATGTTGAGATTATGCTAAAATCAGTATATAGTTTAATTAAAAAGAATCCTTACATCACTAACTTGGAAAGTATTCCTTTTACAAAAACTGGCATAATGCGTTTTAACTGTGAACAAAACCCCGATATTAATGTATCAGAATATTACACGAATAAACACGGAGAAAAGAAAAAAGGAAATTTATCTAAATTAAATAAATTTTTATGCAGATTAGAAAATGCAAAAAACAAAGAACAGCTTGAATTTTGGGAAAAACTTTTTCAAGGCGGACTGGTTTATTCAAATCCAAAATACATAGGTCAGGTTAACCATAATTTAGGTAGTTTTGATTTTTCTAGTGATTATCCTTTTCAGATGTTAACAAGAATCTTTCCTAGTCAATTTATAGAATTTGAGGGAGATAAAATTAAAAAGTTAAATCAATGTATGTATAAGGCTACACACTTAAATTACATACGTCCGAAGCCTTTTAGAAATATGTTTAATGCAATTATTATCATATCTGATATAAAGGCAAAGTTTGATTTTCAACCTATAGGAACTAGCAAGATTGAAGAGTTAAACGAAGCGTTAAAAAATATGTATAATAGTAAAATAATCAATGGTAAAATATTAGAAATCAAGCCTAAGATAAAAATGTATGTGACTTGCATTGATTACTTAACATTATCTTTATTTTATAATTTTAAACTTGTTGATGTTGAATATTTAGAAATAGCAACCCGATACAAGTCTACTAACGAATTTAAGCTAAACAGCGTAGAGTATAATGGAAGAAAAAAAGCCGAATATAAAGTATATAATTCTTTGCTTGAAAATGCTACAGAATACAAGCAGTATAACAAAGAAGAAATTCAGGACGATTTTTTCAGGCATATGATAAACTCGGAAAAAGATTTATACGCACAAAAAACAACAGCCAAACAAATTTATCAAAATGTAAAAGCTGACCTTAACGCTCTTTATGGTGATAATGCTCAACATCTGTTAAGAGATAAAATCTCGTATGATAATAAAAGTTGGGAGTACATAGAAGAACAAAGTGATTTTGAATCTGATTACTTAAACAAACAACATAAAACATCTTATATTTATGGATTATATGTTCCTCAATATGCTAGAGCTTCAATATTATACATAGCATACATTTTTTTAATCAACGGAATAGATGTTTATTACATTGATACGGACAGCATTAAGGTTAAATATAGTAAAAAAGTACAGACTCTAGTTGACGAATTTAATAAATTACAACTTGAAGCGTTAGGCAAGTACAAATATTTAGGATTTGGAGTATTGGAACACGAATTCACTGCGACACAATTTTCATCATTAGGAACAAAGTCATATATATTTACTAAGGTAGAAAAAGGCAAGGAACTGCTACAAGCTACTATATCAGGATTACCGAACGCAACTATGTTATTCAATCAAATTTATGATTATTACGACAAGTCGTTTGAAGAAATGGTAGAAAGCTGTTATCATTACGGCACTATATTTGACAGAAAAATAGCGAATCGATTAGCAAGCACATATAAATTTGAACGTTACAACTTAGTAATAGATGAATACAAAGAAAGTGTAGTTAGCGGAGTAGTTCTTGAATCTGTTGACGTAACTATGCGAGATTTCAACACTAAAACTTGGGGAATATATGCAAAGTTAATATGTAATTTATATAATAAGGACTATGAATTATTCACAGCAAAAACTATAATTACATTGGATAAAAACAAAGACTTATACATAGAATAGAAAGGAGATTAAAAATGAAAAAAAATAACAAATTATACCCAGATGTTACGCAGTCGACAAGCACTAGATATTTAAAAAAGACTGGGTCAAATGAATGGTTCGATAGACGTTCAGGGCAACTTTTTTATAAGCAAAAAGGTAAACTTATGATTAAGATTGATGAACAGGAAAGAAAAGCACATAGGCAGTTAATGGATAAGTTAAGAAGAGAAGAGAAAAAGTCAGGAATATCAACTAAGGCAGAAAGAGAGACCGAAGCAAAATTATGGAAAGAATATACTAACTCTGTTAGAGAATTTAACAAAGGCAAGAAAAAAAGAGCCTCAACAGTTGCACGAAGAAGAAAAGCATTAGAAAGCAAACAATCGGAACAGTATAGATATTGGCATCAATCCCCCGAAAAATTAAGAAAAATGCAACAGGACAAAAAAAGAGTAATGATTATGCGAATATCAGGAAAGCATAATGTAAAAAATGCAGAATATTATAATGATTTAATTAGATTGCTTTCTGAATATTCTAAATTACCCCCTACAGAGGTTGAAAGTTTAATATTCCCCAAAGCCTTAGAGGAAGAGACTAAGTATCAAGCTATCAAGGAATTATTAGATACTGGATATTATAACTTTTTAGATGCCTTGGAAAATCAATATAAAAAAGGATTAATAAGTCAGGCTGATATGATACAGGCGGAACAGTTAGCAGATTTAGGAATTAAGAGGTTGAATAATTATGATTAAAAAAGCAAATTTAAAAAAAGCATTAGATGAACTCAATGCTTTTAAAAAATCAAAAAATAAAAAATTCAATTATTACAGCTATGATAACGCGAAAAAGAATTATAATTTTGATATATTTTTTTCGTTGGGAACTCGAACAACAGGAAAGTCCACAGCTACGCAAAGAGATATAGTACTACAAGACTTTTATGATAAGGGAACTCAATTTGTTAAGCTATGTCGATATAAAGATGATTTAAAAACATTACATCAAGCTAATTGGTGGACGGAGTTTATTGTAAAAACTTTACATAAATATGACATACACATAGAATATAAAGGAAACATTTACTATATAAATGAGTATGACGCTTATTTAGATGATGAACGGAACTTCAACAGAAGCGACTTTATAAAATCAGCACAGATACTTGGCTATGTTATACCAGTAATGCGACAGCAGAGTTATAAATCAATAAATTATGAAAACGTAAGCAATATTATATTTGATGAATTTGCTTTAACTTCAAGTTATTCTTATGAGATTGACGAAGCCGAACACTTTAAGTCATTATTAGCTACTATAGTTCGACTTCGTAATGATGTGCACGTTTACTTTATTGGTAATATTCTTAGCCCTATTAATCCATATTTCACATTATTTGGAATAAATGCCTTCGGATTGGAAGAGGGTCACACATATACTTATATGGCAAGTGGAGAGTATGAGAATCCCGCTGTAATCGGGGTAGAATATGGCGAAAGAATTACTAAAAATATTAATGACATTCCTAAATTATTAAGAATTAAAGGCAATGAACAGGTCACAGGATTGGAATTTTTCGAACTGCCTAGCGAGGTAATATCAAGTGATGATTGGCTACTACAAGTGTTAGATGATATAGACTTATTCAGAGAACACTATCAGCCTTTATATAGAATAGTAATATCAATAGATGATACAAGGAATTTTAAAAAAATAGGAAATGAATACAAATTTGATTCATATGAGTTTAACATCATACAAGATATATATAATAATCGTTTATACTTTGTTCGTTCGGACAGATTTACAGATTATGGATTATCAATAGACTTGGGAGAAGATTTACCAAAATATAAGCTATGTGATACAGATATTCGCAATCATAATCCTATATTAGATTTATCATTATTAAAAAATCAACCTATTATATATGGCGATATTGACACATATAAATTATTGAATGAGAGAGGTTTTAGATATGGACGAAAATTATAAAAAATTAGAACAATTTAGGCTTGCCATTTTGGGAAAAAAACAACCCAAACAAAGAAAAAAGAAAAAAGAAAAAATTAAATATTGCTTTAATGAACAGTTGACAAAGAAGTAAGTAGTATGCTAGTGTAGTATTATCCTAAAAGAAAGGAGTTAAAGAATATGCTATATTATGGATTGGCTGTTTTTTCAGGAATAATAATTGACGTTGTTACAGGAGTTATTTTTGCAATCCTCACTAAGTCGCTAAATTCTACAAAAATGCGACAGGGTGGACTTCATAAAATTGCCGAGGTCATAGCTGTTATTTTTTCAGCTTATGCGGAACACTCAATGGATATGTTGGAAATTAATGTCGGATTTTCAATTTTTAAAATGGTGTGCACCTATTTAATAATTATGGAGTGTATTTCAATAATTGAAAATTTGGGTAAAATGAATCCGAATGTATTCCCTAAAAAAATCAGCAAGTTTTTTGAGAAAATAAGAAAGGAGATTGATGAAGAATGAAAATTCACGATTTAGCAAACAAGCAGTTTGAATCTATTGATGAAATTACAACAGACATTGCAGAGTCAATAATTGAGATTGACGAAGTCGTAAAAGAAAAGGAACGATTGGAAAAGGAAAAAGAAGAACTACAGGAATCGGTTAACAGCCTAAAGGCTAAAAATTTAGAGCTTTTAGCTATGATACCAGTTGTGGTTGATGATTCACGAAAAGATGAAACAGAAACAAGCGAAGAAATAAAACTTGAGGATATTTATTATTAGAAAGGAGATATAAAAAATGGCAGATTTAAATTTAATTAAAATTGCAAACTATATAAGGCAGAATGCTAGTGCAGACTATCAGAAGAGAGTAGCAGAATTACAGGACGGTGACCCGATTGTAACTTTATCAAATCCGATTTTACAGTATTCAACCGTAAAAAACGAATTTGCTAAAGGTCTTATTAATGTAATCGGCGAAACAATTATCAATAGAATTGCTAAATTCGAAAATCCACTTGCTAAATTTAAGCGAGGTGGTAAAGGATTAGGAATTGATACAAGAGAAATCGCTAAAGGTTTAGTTAGCGGATTTAATTATGAATTTACCACAGACGGAGTTGCTAAGATGTTCAAACTCTATCCGCAGGAATACGCTGAATGCTTCCATAGACTTAACCGACAGAGAGTTTTTCCTTTAACTTTTTCGGAAAAGGAAATGAAACTTGCTATGCAGTCTTGGGAAGATTTAGAAAAGTTCGTTAACGACTTAACAGAAACATTATATCAATCTAATTATCAGGAAGAGTATGAACTTATGATACAGCTCATTCAGTCAGCAGTGCAGAACGACGGAATTAAAACAATCGAGATTAAGGAAGTTACTGACCAGTCAACTGGCAATGACTTCATTGAAGTAGTTAAGGATATTGCAAGTTCATTTAATTTCAGAAATGCAAGCAACTCACCTTGGGGTGCTAAAAATCCTACAACTAAAATTTTACCGGTATGCTCTAAAGATGATACAGCCTTGATTTTACCATATAAAATCAAAAATAAATTATCAGTAGCAACTTTAGCAAGCGCGTTTAACAAGGACGAATTAGCGTTTAACGTTGATAATGTGACCGAGGTTGACGGACTTGGCTACATTAAAACAGGAGATACAGGAGCAGAAAAGTATTATGCAATTGACGCAGTAATTTGCGACAAGAATTTTTTCAGAGTGATTGATGACCCTGACAATGAAGTGAACGGCAATGACTTACCTACTGCACGTGCCTATAATAGATATTTACATATTTGGCAGACACTTAGTACTTCTCCATTCTTTTGTGTAAATGCTTTAGTTCACCAAGTGAAGAAGGAAGATGTTCCAGTTGATTATTTCAATAATCTCATTGAAAGAAACGCCGTTGTTGTTACAGAATAAAAAATTATAAAGGTAGTAGGATTTTTTCCTACTACCTAAAATCTTAAAGAGAGGAGAAGATATAATGAATAGACTTTTGCCTTTTATGTTCAGTCAGAATTTATCGGTTGATAACGCCTTATCAACTCAACAGATTATCCACCAGTTAATTACTAAGATGAACGAAGTAACTGAATATGTATCGAATTGGGAAAGCGACTATAAGGGTTACGTTGACAATAAAATAGCCATTCTATCATCTGAAATTGAATCAAAATTAAAAACTTTGAATAAAGATTTAACTAAGTACATTGATGAAGCAATTACCAACGAAAGAAATTACGTTAATACTATAAACACAAATTTACAGTCACAAATTGATGAACTGGGTAGATTATTCCAAAGACTGTTGAACGAAGCTAAATCAGAACTTAAAACGCTAATTAGCGATACAAGTAAAAGCGACAGAGATTACACTGACAAGCAAATATTAGCTGTTAAAACTCTAATAGCTGAATTAAATCAGAAGTTAGAAGAATTAGCAAGTAAAAGCATTGCAAGTTTTTCTCCAGTAGACGGAAACCTAAAAACAAATGAAGAATGTATGCGAGATATTATGCGAATCGTTCAGAAGTCAGGATTCAGTTTTACTTGGGAAGATATAGCAGAAATAAAAAGTCGTTTACATCTATATAATTATAATTCACTTACAGAATCGGCAAAAATTAATTGGGCAGAAAAAAATTTCATATTTTCTACAATCCCTGAATACAGTAATATGTATAAAGTTGTTGAATCGGGAGCAATTCAGGAAGTTGTTAATATAAAAGCGTATGATGATGGAGTAGGAATATATGTAAAGTTTACCGATACTGACTTTGGAGATATTACAGTAAACGGAAAAGTAGCAGATGTTAAAATCGCAGGTAGTGGCGTATGTTTTAAGCTATCAAACTTTACAGATGTTTATAGCGATGTTAATATTAAAAGCGGAGCTGGAACAGTTAAGGCTTCATTATATGTATATTACAAGAATGGAGTTGATAACTCATTCAGTGCCATAGCCTATAATCTTGATTGTGATTCAATCGAGTATGCGACACATCATCACACAGCCGAAGATTTAGGAAGTTATGCAGGATTAGAATTTACTATGGATAGCGTACTTTTTAATATTAATAATATATTGAACTCACAGTATAGACTTTTTAGGCGAGGTTATAATAAAGAGGACGAATCATCATATTTTTATTATAATTCTTTACCTGAAAAATTAAGGGAAGCAATTAATTTGAATAGCTTTAATAAAGTTCAAACGTTTTTTAGAGATTAGAAAAGGAGAAAGAAAAATGGCAGGTACAAAAAATTTAAAGTTATATCTATGGGAGGGAACAGATTATCCGAATTATGGAACTCCCAACGCAAACTATAATAAGATAGATACAGCGTTTGGAACTATATCGGCACAGGTTACAGAACACACGAGCGATATTGGAACTATTAATAGTAATGTCGATACTATTAATGGTAAATTAGTTACATACGATAATCAAATTAAGGACTTATATGTCGCAGACGCTACACTTGTAAAGAAAATTACTAAAAATGAAACGGACATTGAAAACAATAAAACTGACATATCAGTTTTAAAAAATCGAGTAACAAAAGTTGAAAATGATTCTAACTTATTAAAATATTATCAGATTACCGATAGCGGACTTACTTATCAGACTAAAAAGCAGAAAAAATACAACGCTATGGCTACCTTAACAAGAAATGCGGGAACTGACAATAATAACTTTGCTATTGATTCTGTTACAATAGCCGATAGAAAAGTCATTAATAATATTCACGGGGATATTTATGTAAATATTCCGAAATCAGAGATAGCAAATTATGATTCCGATTTTAAAATTAATATTATTAGTTCATTATTTAGTTCTAACGTAGTAATAGACGCTTCTTATGGACTGTTTTTTGCGGATTCAACATCTGACAATTCAAGCTATAAATTACATTTTATTTTTGATAGTACATATTTTTCACAATTTGAATTATCAATAGGAACTGATACTATGAACGTAGAGTTTTATTTTGAAATTTTACAGTAAAAAAAAATCAGGCTACTACTTCAATAGTAGTAGCCTATTAATTTTAGAAAGGAATATAAAAAATATGAAAATAAATGACCTTTTATTTTTTGTTCTGCAACCTACTAACGGAACAGAACAGGCGTTGTACGATAAAGAGCGGTGGAAATATATTTGGTATGGTGTGTTATCAAATATCTTAACGGGAATATTTGATTATGAAAATGTTAATAGTGTTCTTAGACGAAGAATTGACCAGAGTTTTTTTAATTCAGCTTATGTGTGTGTGTTTAAGGATTCAACCGACAACATTATAGTTGCTCCTGCAAATCCGACAGGCAGGCTAAACGCTTGGAATGAATATAGTACTTTTATGGCAATTATGCCTGACGGAACCGAAAAACAAGTAACTAAGGAAAATGCTGTAATCGGATATAATTATAACATTACAAGCGTTAGCGACAGCGTACTAGCTTGGCAGTACGCACAGTGCATAGCAGAACTTAAAGTCAGTATTGACAACGCTATCATATTAAGTAGAAAGTCAGCGTTATTGGAAGTTCCTGATAAAAACAGCCTTAACGAAGTTCTAACACAATTTAACAATCATACTGTTGGAAATCCTGTAACAGTCTCTTTGAATCGACCCGACACAAATTTTAAAACTTTGAGTTTTTCCACGCCTGAAACTATATCAAGCTACTATGATGGTCTTCGAGACGTTCTAAATGAATTTTTAACGGTAACAGGACTTTCTAGTTTAGTTAATCCAAATAAGAAAGAACGCTTAATAACTAGTGAGATTAGCAGTAATGATGATATTAAAAACACTCTACTTTCTAACAGGATTCAGAACAGAAAAGAGTTTATTGCGAATGTTAATGATAAGTTTGGCACAGATTGGAAAGTAGATGTTGATAGTAATATTATAGATACAGTTAATGGTATCTTTGATTTTGAGAAAGGGGCGAACACGAATGTACAAGAATAATCCGAATTACACTTTAAAATTAATTGACCTTGTAAATATGTATGATAAAAATTTCAATTATGAAAATGTATACGAAAAAGTTAAAAAATTTTTAGATTCAGAAAAGAAATATTTTTATACAGCGGATTCGAACGAATGGAATATATTTATAGAATTTTTCTGTGACACTTTTTTCGATAGGGAGTTGAATTTTGATACATTTTTAGATTTTAAAATCGCTTTTAGAAAGATGTTAAAAAAGTATCAGGATAGGGCTGTCAGATTTGTTACAGTTAAGGCGAATGAATTAAATCCCCTCAATACATATCATAGGGAAAGTGATTCAAATACTAATACTTCACATAATATTGATAGGAACAGCAATAGCGTTGCTGAAAATCACAGCAGTTCTAAAAATCATAGTAATAGCCACAACAACAGTAGTAGTAAAGATTTTAATTTGCATAGTGATACCCCCTCTAACTCTGTTGAAATTGATAACCTTTTTAGTGCAAAGAGCAACTATATTACAGACGCTAATAATAGTCAGGAAACTAATAATAGTACTATGATTGATGATAGCAACGGTGATACTAACAGTAATAGTAATATTACAGATACAGCTAATGAAAACGGAACTAATAAATCATTATACAATGAAGTGTCTAACGGATATGAGGGTAACGCAATAGAGCTGTTACATAAATATCTTGAATTGACTACTAATGTAATGAATATGTATATGGACTGGATAGAGAGCGAACATCTTTTTAGTTCAGTTCTTTATTAAAAGTGAGGTGATAATATGATGAATTTAACACTTTTTAAGAACTTTCCAATAAATGATTATGCTAATCAAGTGTATTACAATACAGAAACAGAGCAAAAAAAAGCGTTTAACTCATACAAAGACGTAATTAAAACTAATTTAGCAAGCTGTAATAAATCGGAAAAAACAATAAGATTAGACATTAATTATTATCATGGAAACAAATACAATTATGGAATGATAGAAGAAGCGAACAAAACGTACTTTATATTCATTACAAGTGTAGAATGGAAAAGTAATCTTACTACTTGTATACTTCATTATGAATATGATTACTGGCAGACTTATTGTCACAGAATAACATTTCAAGATTCTTTTGTGGAACGTGAACACGTTCCAGTTGATACATACGGAGCGTACATCATTGACGAGGGATTACCGATTGATGAATATAAAATCAAAGAATCTGTAATATTAAACGGAGATGATAAGGGAATGTATTTTTGTTTAGCGTGTACTGACACATCAGGAGTATTACAAACAGGACATTCAGGGGGAACAGCCATTTCAAACACTTGCCAACCATCTAAATATGAATACAGTACTAGCATTATTTTTTCAGATGATTTGGAAATAATGAATGTTTTAATTCGTATGCTTACACTTAAAAATAAATTAGACGGGGTTAGTGGCTTGTATATGATTCCCAAATCTGCAATACCCGACAACATAAAGGAAACAGCCTATTTTGTTGACACTGGAGACCCTATCAATTATGTGGGAATAAATAAAAATCAGGCTGAAATGCTAAAGTATCAGGTTAACCGCCCTACCAATATTGACGGATATACACCGATTAATAATAAATGCTTTACTTATCCATATTGCTTCGCCAATTTTACAAACAATAACGGTAATTCAATGAAAGGGCAGTTTGAACTATCAAACGATAAAAGCAAGATTGACTTTTATTATTACTTTCCGTGTGTTGAAGCTAATACTAGCTTCGGCTATTTAAATGAATATGACGGCGTTGTTAAAAATCTCGATTATTCAATTCAGGGTCAAACTAACGTTGAACTACCTTTTGTAACTAACAGCTTCGCTAGTTATATGGCGGCTAACCAAAATAGTATTTCAAATCAGTATTCTACTTTAGAAAATAATACAAAGATAGGCTTTATAAAAAACTGGGCGGGATTCCTCGGCGGACTTGCAAGCGGAAATGTTGGCAGTGCTGTTAGTTCAGTTACAGGGGCAGTTGATACAGGCATAAATTACTACAACCAAAAAAATGCAATGGATTCTGCATTGAAAGACCAGGAAAGTAAAGCAGATGTCCCCCACGGTGCTTTTACAGGTGTTGCGAATATTACCGTTGGGCAGATAGGATTTAAAGCACAAACAGTTACTATTACAGCTGAAAACTGTAAGATGATTGACGATTACTTTTCAATGTTCGGTTATAAAATCAATCAAATAAAAGTTCCTAAATTCGACAGTCGCCCATATTGGAATTATATAAAAACAAGTGGCGTTAACTTGATAGGTAATATTCCGCAGGACGCTTTGAATGTAATTAAACAGATGTTTGATAATGGAACAACTATTTGGCATTCGATTAATTATGTGTATAAGTATAACGAATATAAAGAAGCTAATCATAGATAGTGAGGTAATAATATGGCTAAAATATACAGGGATAAGTCAGGGAGCTACTATGGAAGTAGTAGCTATCTGACAGAAAAACAGCAAAAATTTAATGCTAAATGCGTGCTTAAATACTGCAAACAATTAAGTGATTTAGGGTGGAGTAATAACTCTATATGTGCCGTACTTGGAAATATCTCTGCTGAATCAACTGTAAATCCTATGCTTAATGAAGTAGGGGGGTCAGGGTATGGACTTGTACAATGGACTCCAAAAAGTAATCTACAAAAAAGAGCAAAAGCAATCGGTAGATATAATACTTATAACACTATGTATACTCAGCTATCAGTAATAGACTACGAAGCAAAAAACAATCTGCAATGGATTAAAACAAGCGACTATCCTATCACATTTAAAGAATTTATTAAAAGTACAGAAAGTATACTTTATTTAACTGGAGCTTGGCTAAAAAATTATGAGCGACCCGCCGACCAGTCGCAAGCTAACATATTAAAAAGATACAACGGAGATTCTAACGGACATATAGGGAGTAAAGAGTGGAATGATATACTTGATTTTAATTTGGTTGATGATACAAGTATAACAGGATTTTTGAACTGGTGTGAAACAATCGCCAACAATAATAAATATTTATACAAGTTGGGAGCAGGTCACGGCGTTCCTTGGACGTATGACGGATATTACTTTGACTGTAGTAGCTTCGTTTCATTCGGATTACATAATGGTGGGGGCTATGCTTTACAAACTCAATTTACCACAGCAAATCAAAAAACAGAGCTTGAAAATTTAGGCTTTAAAATAAAAAAATTTAAGTCTAAATCTGAACTTATAAGGGGCGATATACTTTTTTATAATTTTGACGGAGAGGGTCACACGGAAGTTGTTTTCGAAAATGATTTATCAGGAGCAACTAAATTAGTCGGAGCACATAATGATACTTTACCACCTGATGAACAAATAAGTATTCGAAGTTATTATGATGATAAATGGCAGTATTATGCGAGGACTGATAGTGATGACCCACCATTACCTGAACCAATCCCACCCATTCAATTTAGATATAATCAACGTTTTTGCCCTTTTGTTTTCCCCCGAATGAGATAAAAAATACCCTGACTAATTATTTAGTCAGGGTTAAACTTTCTATAAGGTATATTTTAAATCGGTACACCCTACATCTGTAACAAACTGCTTCCAACGAACTGGAGTAATTAAAGTAGCGGGACAGCACTTTCCGTTGATGTCGTAATGTCGGGCGATATATCTAATATTCGGACATTTACGTCTAATGTATTTGATTAATTTTTTAGTTCTTTTTATTTGCTTTCTATTATAAGGCTCTTTATAAGTAGAAGAACAAAGCTCAATAGATACTGTATTCTTATTATTAAGAATATTATAATACTTTTTTCCACCGTCACCCATTACTCCCCCGCCAACAGCGTTTGCAATGTATTTAAGTGGAAGTGAACGACCTGCATATCCTTTTCTGTCTGTAAAATAATGAGCCCCCGCATATCGAGTATTTGACGTTGCAAAAAAATCTACATTATTTCTTGCCGTGTCAAAACTTCCCGAAGTCCAATGTATCACTATTCCTTTAATATCTGTTAACTTTCGTGTTCCATCATAACTATATGCTTTCGCTAATCTTTTATACATAACTTAACCCCTTTCTATTCTAATAATCTGTATACTTGCTTAATATTCTTATCAGATTATCAGCTGTATATCTGCTTTCTGCTGTTCCTCTACTTGCTACAGCTTTCTCAATATCTTCTATATCAGTCAGTAAAGCATAGCCAGTTACAGTTTTGTCGGCAATTCTCAAATTTTCTAATTTAATATTATACTCGGTTGGCTCTCTCAACTCTTTAATTATTGATTGAATAGGGTAGCCAAGCTCTAAAGCTACCCTTGTAAATTCAATCCCAGTATTAATATTAATATGTAGATTATTGTCAATATCATATTTATTCATATTTAAATACTTGCCGTACCTTTAGTATCTGTCACTTTTTCATATTCAGCTAATATGAGAGCTGTTAAGCTGTTTCGTTTTTCCTTTGAATTCGGGTAAACTATATCTTTATAGTCTCCGTTTTTGTCCTTGTACTGTGGCATAGAAACAAATAATCCTTTTTTACCCTCTACGATTTTTACTGAATTGATGATTAAGCAATCTTCAACTTCAAGAATTACCATAGCTTTTAGATTAGTGTTGCTTTCCTTGTTTGGATAAACTGTTGCTTTAATTTTCATAATATTACCTCTTTCTTCCCGTCGTGCCGATAGATCAGCATAATAATTATAAATTTATATAAAAATCCTGAAAGATTTTTACAGCTCTTTGATTCAGCTTTTTAGTTAAATCTAATTCGATATAAAAACTTTCTGCACCCTCTGACCTAAATCCACAGCAATAATAAAATCCGAATTCATTTAATACTGTTTCAAGTCTATCTCTATCCTTAGTTACTAAATTCCAATGCTTTTTATTTTTGTACCATTTCTGCAATTCGTCAAATCTTACTATAGTACTTCCATAGCTTATAGCCTTATTGAGAGTATCTAAACTCTGCATATATTTAGGCTTAATTTTGTTCGTCTTTTTTCCATTCTTAATATAAAATATTGTTTCCATTGTTATTTACTCCTCTCTTAAAACGCTTTCTTGCAAGTTGATAATTCATATAATCTTTTTAATAAATCAAAATTCATTCCTATTTGTTTACCAATTTCACATATAAAACTTATGTCTATAGTTCTCATTGTTTTTGTAAATTCATCAGCTATTACTAATGCTTCATATTTTGTAAATTTCTCTTTTAATTTGTCTTTTATGTCGAAAAAAGTGTCATAAGAAAAATTACAATCTTCAAATGAAATTTCTATTGGCTGTTTATCTTTTATAAATAATTTACCAAAATTGCGACTTGTTAAATCAGTATCAATATATACTGTTTTCCCTGTAATAAAATACATTAAAAATGTTTTTGATAATTTCATATTTATATACCTCTTTTCTTATATTGTTTATGTGATGTGTGTAACTCCCTGTGCCTAAGCACAATATTATAGTAGTACAGATTGAATTGTAATAAAATAGTAAAAAATA
>OHAQ01002065.1_pt1 | contig 14975 bp, 16 predicted proteins | sample 1577111 | NCBI WGS metagenome assembly OHAQ01 (sample SAMEA3541549, study PRJEB24748) | human gut metagenome | biome: human gut; feature: human-associated habitat; material: faeces | place: China | collected 2012 | reverse complement strand
GGGCAAGCCTCCACGCCTGCCCCAGCTTGGTGGCAAAGAGGGCGATAAAGACATATGGGATATTGGGCAGCAGGAACTTCTTGATATTCAGAGGTTTCTTCATATCGTGATGCCCCTGTTCTGATTTCGGGATTTACCCGGCGTAATAGCCTGAACCTTCGCCTTGAGTGCTTGCAGATGCGCCAGCACGGAGGGACGGTTCTGCGCTTTGGCGGCGCGTTTAAGCTCATATGCCGTGTATTCCTTGAACGCCGCCGTCAGTGCGTCCGCGTCCCTCGCCTTAAAGAACACAAAGTATTTCGGCGGTGAAACGCTGCGGTCTTTCTTAACGGCAAAATCCACGCCGTATTTCCGGGCTATGCGCTCAAAGCCTTTGATATTGCTGTTGGTGATCTCAATGTTGGATACACCCTGATTCTGCCCTATGAGCTGCCTCACCGTCTGCTTGCCGCTGGGCTTTTCAGGCGCGGCACGCGCCTTTTCCATGGCTTTGCTCTTCTTTTCGGAAAGATATTTATCCATCCCGGCCTTCAGCTCCCGTGCGGTCAGCTTGACGGCGGAGATGATCAGAGTGACAGTTCTGTTTTCAATTTCTTCCTGCATGAGTTTTTCCTCCTTCCGTTCGCATTGGGAGTGATGGTATCATCGCTCTGTCACCGGAGCGGTCTTGCCTTTGCCCGCAGCCTTGGCGGGCTCGGTGGGGATCGCCATAATCTTGCTGCCCATCTTCAAAAAGGCTTCCGGCTGACGGAACTTTTCCTCGTATTTCTGTTGCAGCTCCTTCGGCAGAGACGCAAAGTTCTCATCCCCCAGACCGCAGATGAAGAATTTGCCGGCCACAATATCGTAGATATCGCCGTCCCCGTCCCGCAGGGCGCGGTTCAGGGGCTTGCCCTCCAGCTTGGCTTCCTCCCCGCAGATCAGCGCCACGGGGTCGTCATATGGGTAGACCGCCTCGATATAGCCGTCCACCGCCTTCTGCAAGGAAGCAAGGTCGGAGCCGATGCGCTCCACGCGCGGGTACTGTCCCGGCTCCACCATGAGCACCTCGATGGTGTCATCATGCGCTCTTTCGGCGGATATTTCCTTGCCGTCATTGCTCTCAAACTCCACCTCCACGAAATTGTCCGCATCCAGAATATGATCCCCGGCGTGCCACTGGTCGCTTACCATCTGCTGTGCTTCCTCTTTGGAAGAAGCCTCCACGGACACGGTGAGCTTCAGTGTTTCGGTGATGGTCACGTCAAATTCCTTCATGCGCGCCGCCTCCCTCGTCAATTTCAGCCGGAAGAAAGGGAAAGAGCAGCTCCGCCACTGCCTTGACCACAGCTTCCGCTTCCGCAATGGACAGCTCGGTTTCCTCGCTGCCATCCTCCGTATCGGGTGCATCTTCATATGGGGCTTCGGGGCTTTTCTCAAGGTCGTCGTCATATACGCCGCGTTCGTCGCAGCAGTCGCAATGGATGTGTACGTCGCCGTAGATGTTGATGGTTACGTTCATGGATAAACCTGCCTTTCTCAGCGCTCGTTACGGCGCTGCTGTTTTTTCTGCCACTGCTCCAGCAGCTTGATGATGGTCTGCTGCATTTGCAGGGGCGTGTAGCTTCGGGGAAAATATTTGCGGAGGGTATCGCTGCTCAGCGTAATACGCTCCTGTTCCTCCTTCTTTTCCTCGGACATGATGGAGCGCATGGCCTCCTTCGTGCATTTCCCCTCCCGGCTGAGCTTCTTGAGCCGCTGCGCCTGGGAAAGGGAGGGCGTGTTCTGGGAATAGTCCATTGCGTCCAGAAACTGCTTCTGCTCGTCACGGGTGAGATACGACAGCTCCACGGCGGGGCTGAACGCGATCTCCTTGCTGTCCACCTTTTTCTGCACCTCCGGCAGAAGCTCGGTGAGACGGATATAGCGGCGAACCTGATCTCTGCTTGTTCCGGCTTCAGCTGCTACTTTCTCCACAGACAACTTCTGTGCGATTTGCGTAGAAGTTGATTTTCCCTCCAAATCCACCCGTTTTCCCTGATGCTTCAACGCTTCCAGCTTCATTTTGTACGCCTGCGCCCGTTCCATGGGGCTGATGGTTTCCCGCTGCAAGTTGCTGTCCACCATGAGGATCACCGCCTCGTCGTCGTCAAGATTGCGGACGATGGCCGGTATGGTTTTCAGCCCCGCAAGGTCTGCGGCATGGAGCCGCCTGTGTCCGGCTACCATCTCGTATCCGCCCTCCGGTGCGGGACGGATGATGGCGGGGTTGAGGACGCCCACCTGCATGATGCTGTCGATGGTCTGCTGCATGAGCTCATCATCCGTCACCTTGAAGGGGTGGTTCTTGAAGGGACGAATCTCTGACAGCGGTATCTGCTGTACCTGTTCGTTGGGTTTCTGTTTCGGCACGGTCGCATCACCTCCTGAAAATGCCAAAGCCGCAGGCAGCGGCCTGCGGCTCAGATGAATCCCTCCGACATATCGTGGCTCACAAGGCTTCGGTAGTAGTTCCCGATGGTCAGAGGGGCGTTATACAGCGTGGCTAAAAGATACTGGCGCATATTGCGGATGCGGGTGGTGTTTTCCTTCAGCCCGCCCACCACAAAGCGGATGTGCTCGCTGTTCAGCTTCAAAAACTGGCTCCTGACCACCTCGGCGGGCTTATCGTCGCCGGAAATGCGGACGGAGCTTTTCGTCGTACATACAACATCCACCAGCAGCTCCAGGATTTCTTCCAGCGTGTCCTGCTCGTATGGATAGTCTGTCAGGAGTGCGTCGTAGGCGATGTTCTCCGCAATAAGCTCTCTGCACCGCTCTCTCAACGCCGCTTCGTTTCCTTTCGTTTCCCGCCCGTGATCCCTCCTGAACGAAGTGAAGGGAAAGGAATCAGTATCACTAAAATCAGTATCATTATTCTCAGTATTATTAGATCGTGATTTTAACGATTCTTGATCCGTGATTTTCACTGCTCCTGAATCGTGATTTTCACGGTTCTGGAATCGTGATTCCGGGGAGGGTGTGGTACTGCCAGATGCGTTATCCACAGGGTTATCCACAAAGTTTTTGACGTAGATGAGGTTGGGCTTGCCCAGCCCCTGCCGCTTGCGCTCGATGAGGCGACATTTGCTCTCCAGCTCATGCAGCAGCTTTCCGGCCTTTTGGTCGGCGCAGCCCAGGGCGGTCATGACCTCCTCGATTGTGAAGATGATATACACACGTCCTTCTTTATCCAGCCAGCCGTTCTTGCAGCTCAGGCTCATGCGGTCAAGGAGCAGACCGTAGAGCACCTTGGCTTCTGCGGAAACGCTTCTGAACCGTTCCTCCGTGAACAGCACCTTGGGGATGCGGTAGAAGGAGAACTGTTCCGCTTCCGCGCCGTAGAAATAATCATACATGGCTTTTGTCACGCTCCCTTGGAAGTCCTGCGGCGCGCATGACCTCTTTGGTACACCATCCGATGCAGGGGGCAGCCCTTCCGTAGGGACAGCCCTCGCACTCCGAAACGGGAGCGGCGCTGTCCGCAGCTGCATCGTAAACTTGTTCTATGCCGTTCCGTCTTGCGGGCTTTTGCGGGACGGGACAGCAGCAGCCGTCCGGGTAGACGCAGCCCTTTAGCTTCCCTTTCTGGTACAGGCAGTACCGGCAGTCATATACGTTGTAGCCCCACGACTTCCCGTATGCTTTCACAATAACACCTCCTTCGCCCGCATCTGGGCATAAAAATAGCGCGCCTGCCGACCCAAGCGCCACTTTGGGTAACAGACGCGCTATGTACTGATTATTGCAAGGATGTCGTCTCCTTACCGGAAGATGAACCGAGCAATAGCTGCTGAAATTGACGGTTTCAAGAGGGCGGAATACAAGTAATTTCGCTGTTCGGGTGTCCTAAAACCATTGATATTACTGTGTTTTTTGAAAAATGCTGTATCACCACTCGCACCATCGTCAAAAGCCCCGGAATCTCATGGGTTCCGGGGCTTTTTTATTGGTGCCAAAAATGACTTTGTTAGTAACGTGTTAGTAGTAGCGCATTAGGTCAGTTATTTTAGGACGCTGTTATAAGCTTTTTCATTGACGATTTTTAGGGTGTCCATAAGCTTCTCCATGGCTTCCCACGCCCTATCCTGCGCCACATTCCCGACCGCCCGCAAAAATTCGCTGCCGGAAGAATTGGCCCTCTTGACCGGCGATGCCTCTGCTGAACACAGCTCAGGCCGAGTTGGTGGATGAAGCGGCGCTCTATGAAGCGCTGACATCCGGCAGGCTTGCAGCCGCCGGGCTGGATATTTTTGAGCAGCAGTCGCCATCTGTTGATAACCCCCTGCTGCGCCTGGACAATTTTCTGGCCGGGATGCACGTGGCAGGAAGTACCCACGAGGCCCTGGAGCGCTCCGGAAAGGCCGTTGCAGACGATGTGTTTGCAGCCTTGGGCATTGACAGGTGAAAATGCCGTAAAAAACATAGATTTACGTGGCATTTTCCGGAGTATCATGATATAATGGCCGCAAGGCGGCCATTATATTTTTATTTTATGCCATTTTTCTCCCCGGCTCTGCCGGGAACCGAAAAATATGGCTACATTGCTCCATTCTGCTTCGCAGATGGCGCAATAACCGCAAGGCGGCCATTTTATCCTCATCTTATGCCATTTTTCTCCCCGGCTCTGCCGGAAAGTAAAATACGTTGACGCGGAATACGCCGCCCTGGCGCGGCATCAATCAAGAAAGGCGGGATCCCCTTGGAGCTGAACAAAAAAAACGGCCAGCGCATTTTGCTGTTGGTTGCCAGCTGTGTCATACTGTACTGGGGGCTGAACAATCTGTCCACTCTGGGCAGGGTGCTGGACAGCTTCCTTTCTCTGCTCTCCCCCCTGCTGTTGGGCATCTGCATTGCCTATGTTGTGAACCTGCTGCTCAAGGTCGTTGAGCGCCTGTGGGACAAGGCCCTTAAAAAGGCACCGGAGCTGTGGCGGATAAAGCTGAAGCGGCCCATCTGCCTTGTGCTGACCATGCTGCTGTTTTTGGGCATTATCTTCTCCATCATCTTTATCCTCATCCCCCGGCTGGAGGAGGCCGGCCGCACACTGGTGGCCAACGTGCCCGTTTATGTAACGCAGATCGAGAAATGGTGGGGCGGGGTCATTGCCTTTGCTGCAGGGCATGGCATCACCCTGCCGGAGCTTTCCATGAATGTGGATAACGCCACCAAGGTCATTACGGATTTCCTCACCAACAACGGTGACAATGTGGTGAATACTACCATTGACATCACCACATCTATCCTGGGCGCGCTGGTGAATTTTCTGCTGGCGCTGGTGTTCTCCGTGTATCTGCTGGCCCAGAAGGAGACGCTCATGGCCCAGGCCAAGCGGCTGCTGCTGGCAGCCATCCCTAAAAAGGCCGCCGGGCGCACCATGCACATCCTGAGCCTGACCAACAATGCCTTCTCCAGCTTTGTCACCGGCCAGGTGACGGAGGCGTTCATTTTGGGCACCCTCTGCTGCCTTGGCATGCTGATATTGCGGCTGCCCTATGCCCTGCCGGTGTCGGTGATTATCAGCTTTACCTCGCTGATCCCCATTTTCGGCGCGTGGATCGGCGCGGCTACGGGAGCATTTCTCATCGTATTCGTCAGCCCCATCAAGGCGCTGACCTTCCTCATCTTCCTGCTGATTTTGCAGCAGGTGGAGGGCAACCTCATTTATCCCAGGGTGGTGGGCAAGTCCGTTGGCTTGCCGGGTCTGTGGGTCCTGGCGGCGGTGACCATCGGCGGCGGCGCCTTCGGCGTTGTAGGCATGCTTTTGGGTGTGCCGGTGTGCTCGGTGGTGTATGCCCTGGTGCAGGATTTCATTCGCTCCCGGTCGGCAGAGGAGAGCCGGGACCAGGTCGGAGAGCCGGATCCCCCCCACCCGGCGGAGCACCCAGAGGAAAAGTAAACAGGAAAATCCGCGTCGGGCCGAGCGCCTGCCAGGTAAAGGCAGATACTCACATATTTGTGAGTGTCTGCCTTCCTTTTACAGGTATATTGCAGCAGCCGGCGCAGGGCGTCAAAAATACAAAAGCCGCCCCAAAGAGGGGCGGCTTTGCCGTTGGAGAGAAAACGGTCTATGCCGTCAGTGTTCCTTCTGAGGTACCGGGGCGCCGGACTCACGGGACCGGAAGAGAGGGGCCAGCAGCGCAGCGGCGGCTGCGAAGATAACAGCGGGAAGGATCCAGCTCAGGCCCAGATCGTATAGGGGCAGGGCCTCCAGGAAGGTGAACTTATCCACATAGAGGTGAATCGTACACAGGACGCTGGTGAGCAGGGCGCCCAGAGTGGCGGCCCGGCTGACAAAGTCGGAGACCTTGGGCATCAGCAGGGAAATGAGAATGAGCACCAGGGCGGGGGGATACACTACATCCAGCACCGGGGCGGCGATAGCCACGATGCGATCCAGCCCCAGGTTGGACACCACGGCGCTGAAGACACAGATGACGACCACGAACACCTTATAATTTACCTTGCCCCGGCACAGCTCAGAGAAATAGGCGGCGGCTGAGCTGGTGAGGGCGATGGCGGTGGTAACGCAGGCCAGGCCCACGACTGTGCCAAAGATGATCATGCCGCCCTTGCCCAGGAGGGCCTTCACGATGGCCATGATAAGCTCGGCACGGCCCACGGCGCCGGTATACTGGCTGGAAACGGTGGCGCCCAAATAGGCCAGGCCCATATAAACGGCCAGCAGCAGCGCGCCTGCCAGCACGGCGCCGCCGCCAACAATACGGAGCTTGGACTTGCCCCCGGTGTAGCCCTTATCGGTGACGCTCTGCAGCACGATAATGCCAAAGGGCAGGGCGGCCAGGGCGTCCATAGTCTGGTAGCCGGACTTGATGCCGGTAACGGTGACGTTGGCAATCTGCGGGGCAGAAGTAATATCGCCCAGGGGGCTGAAGATGCCCTTGAGAATGATGGCAAACAGGCCCACCAGCAGCAGCGGCGTGAGAATCTTGCCCACAATGTCCACCACGGCGGATTCCCTGATGCACAGAGCCAGGATTACAGCAAAAAACAAAATAGAGAACAGAATCGGAGACACGCCGGGCAGATTAGGGGCGATGGCCATTTCATAGGTGCTGGCGGAGGTGCGGGGGATGGCCACCATGGGCCCAATGCACAGAATAATGGCACACATCAGAATTTCGGCAGGCACCCGACCTGCGCGATGCAGCACCGCCTCGCTGCTGCCCACCCGCAGCAGAGCAAACATACCCAGCAGGGCCAGGCCGATGTCAGCTATGTAGTAAGCGGAAAAGCCCGCCAGCCACTGCTGGCCGGACTCCATGCCCAAATAGGGTGGGAAAATCACATTGCCCGCGCCGAAAAACATGGAAAACAGCGCAAAGCCTACCACGATCACATCGCGGAAAAAGCTGCCTTTCTTTTGTTTGCTCATTACAGAACTCCTCAAATCCTCAACATTTCGATCTGTTTGCCCTGCCAAGTCATGCAAGGCTTAAATAAAGGGTATCATTTTTTTCATGGCAACGGAAATGAATGTTTTCTATTGGGACATGAAAAAAATTTAATACGTAAAAAACGCTTTGCACATCAGCCGGAAAAGTTGGCAGATTGTTAACAAACGCAGGATTGAAAAGGTCATGAGGTTGTGATATATTGAAAAATAATTCGGTGATTTTTGTGAAAAATATACACAGTGATTCTGTGCCTACAGATGCGAAGGAGAGGCAATTATGAACGACAAGAAGCTGCGGGCGCTGCTGACGGCAGTGCAGTGCGGCAGCTTTGGCAAGGCCACGGCACAACTGGGCTACACCCAATCGGCCATGACGCACATGGTGAACCGGCTGGAGGCCGAGCTGGGCTGCACCCTGTTGGTGCGCGGCAGCCACGGCGTGCGGCTGTCAGAGGAGGGGGAGAAGCTGCTGCCCTACATGCAGGCAGTGATCGACGCGGGAGACGCACTGCGCCGGGAGGCGGCGGCCCAGGGCAGGCTGCACGAGAATACCCTGCGGATCGGCTGCTTTGCCAGCATCGCCCGGGCCCGGCTGCCGAAGCTGCTGCGCAAGTTCCGCAAGATCCACCCGGAGATCCAGGTGGATGTGCTGGTGCGGGGTTACGAGCTGGCATCGGAGCTGGAGGAGGAAAATATCCAGCTGGCCCTGGTGGACGAGGCCTGCGGCAAGGGCTTTTACTGGACACCGCTGACGGATGCACCCCTGGTGGCGGTGGTGCCGCCGGATTTTGCCTGGGAGGAGGAGACCATTTCTCTGGAGCGGCTGCTGCAGGAGCCGTTTCTCTCCTCTCCGGAGCAGTATGTGGAGCGGCTGCTGCCACAGGACGCCACCCGGGTGGAGGTGACCGCCTCAGACGATGGGGCTATCCTCTCCATGGTGGCCGGCGGCCTGGGTGTATCAGTGCTGTCCGCCTTTTCTCTGGCGGGTTACGAGGGCCAGGTGCGGGTGATCCCGCTGACGCAGCCGGTGTCCCGGCGGCTGGGCGTGGCGGTGAAGGCCCCTCCGGCTGCCAACACAGCAGCAAGATATTTCCTGTCGTTCCTGAAGCGGCAATATGCAGGAGCGTGACGTAAAAAAGCACCCCAAGGGGGTGCTTTTTTTCAGGATCAGCTCAGTTTTTTGGTGGAATCCTTATCCAAATGGATGGCGCCGTAGAGATTCTTGGCACTGCAGCCGGCCCGGCCGCCGCCGGCGCAGGCACAGGCACAGGCGCAGGCGCAGCTGCTGGCACAGGCACAGTGACTGCCGCCGCCGAAGCCACCGCCGCCAAAGCCGCCACCCCGGCTACCGCCGCCGAAGCCGCCCTTCCTACTGCTCCGGGGCGGGCGGGGCCGGGTCTTGGTGCCCACACTGCCGGGCCGGGGACGACCTCCGGGACCCCGGGGGTACCACAGACCATTGACAAACACATAGCGGGTACCGAAGCCCCCTACATAACGGCCTATGGAGGTAAGCACGGATACAACAAAGCAAATAATGGCAATCATAATAATGAAGCCGATGACGGTGGCGATGGTATCGCCGAGAGATCTGTCACCTTCATAATAGCTGCCGTTATTATAGTCCTCGGGGATGTTTTCTCTGCTGTACTGGCTGTCCAGGGCGGTAGGCCAATCGGCATAGGTCACGGTCAGCGGGAGCTTATCGCCATAGCCCATGCTGCTGGCGGTGAGGATATGCTCGCCGTTCTGGGTGTCACCCTCGCTGGCGACGCCGATGACGCCGGCGGGGTCGTGCCAGGTGAGGGTCATCTCGTCGATGAGAATGCCGTCAAACCAGCCGGGGGTGTAGTCATAGGCCACCTCGCCGTTATTGAGGGTGTACATGTACTCCTGAACCCAGGAGAAGGAGAAATCAAACTCCTGCCCGGCCTTATAGCCCTGGGTGAAATCCACATAGGCGTAGCTGTTGTCGTTCTGGATGTCGGCGATATTGTCGGACAGGGCCTTCATATCCCGGATGGAGCCGTTGGGGATGCCTATCTTTACGCCGCCCTTCTGGCTGTTGGTGGCAGGGAGATCCTCCAGCGCCTTCCAGCGGAAGGATAGGCGGATAGCCAGGCTGCCGTCATTTACATTCGGGGTGACATCCACTTGATAGCTGAGGATGCGGTCATAGTCCTGGGCGAAGGCCGTCTGCACGGTCAGCGGCAGCAGGGCCGCCAGAAGCAGGACCGTTACGCACAGGGAGAGCATCTTCTTTTTCATGCCTCCGCCTCCTTTCGATTGCCGGCTTGCAGCTGGCAGAGGTGCTCCATCTTGGCACTTTCCGCGCGGATGGCGGCGCACTGGGGATTCGTCCAAATCTTTTCCCAGGGATCGGTGAGGACATTGCCCAGGGTCACGCCGCCCAGCCAGCTCTGGCAGGGCACTACGGTGCCGTCCGGCGTGACAGCCATGTTGCTCAGGCAGGCTCCACAGGAGGGGATCAGCTGCAGGCCCAGAGAGCGAAGCGTCTCCTCCGGCAGCCAGCCGGGACTGGTGAAGTCCAGCTCCATACCCAGGCTGTGGGCGGTCTCCACGGCGGTGCGGAGAATATCCGTCAGCTCCGCCTGGGAAAGGCGGGTGGCAACGCTGCCCTCCGTGGTGGCGCCGCCGGAGGGAATGAGGCCCGAGCAGGTGGCATAGCGCACGCCCAGAGAGGCGGCAAAGCGGAGGGTATCGGCATAGTCCCGGTTCACGCTGCACAGCGGCGTGTTGATGGACACGATGAGCCCCGACTCCACGGCATTTTTGATGCCGGCAACGGTGTCGCCGAAGCCGTCCACCCCCACCAGAGCGTTATGGACGGCGGCCTTGTCACTATAAAGGGTCACTTGGACGCTGTCCAGGCTGGCTTCATACAGGGCCTTGCACAGGTCCGCCGTCAATCGGCGGCCATTGGTATTGAGCCGGGTGACGAACCACTGGGCAGCATTCACCAGCTCCACCAGGTCGCTGCGCAGAGTGGGCTCGCCGCCGGTGAAAGTCACCTGGGGGATGTTGGCCGCCTGAAGGCGCTGCAGGAGCTCCTTCCACTGGGCGGTATCCAGCTCCTTCACCTCGCCCATAGGCTGGCCGGCGGCGTAGCAGTGCAGGCACTTCTGATTGCAGTGCCACAGGCCGTCCCGGGTCATGGCACTGACCATCAGATCCATGCGGTGGGGGGCGGACATCTTGTCCGCGTACTCGCCCAGAGACAGGGGGGCTACCTCCACCTCCGGCTCCTGGCCCCGGGCAATGGCCACCAGGGAGCGCAGGAGCGTGCCCATATCCTCCCGCAGGATCTGGGCCTTCACAAAGGGATAAACTTTCTTTTTCACCGCCCGAACGGCCTGCTCCAGCATGGATTCCCAATCATCGGCACTAATCTCCACGCCGGCATAGGGCTCCATGCAGTACATGAACTCCGACAGGAGCACCGCCCAGGAAAAATTCAGCGGCACCAGCTGCGCACCGTTGAGCAGCAGCAGATACGGATCCTCCGGGGATTGGGAGTGGGGCGGGATCATGTGGATGCGCACCACGCCGGGGCCCGTGGGGTCCAGGGTAATATGACGCACGTAGGCCAAATGCTTGCGGCGATAGCTGTTTTCACGAAGCGACAAATGGCTCATAGAAAACCTCCTCTCGATTGCTTGCCCCCAGTATAGCAATCCGGGGCCAAAATAGCAAGAAAAAAAGGAGCCGCCTCCGTATAAGAGGCGGCCCAAGCGGGTGGGATATTTGGAAAGCTTCCGTCTATTATAATAGTCCGGGCCGCAGCCTTTGTAAATAGGAGGTTTTGTTGAAGAAGGAGAACCTTTGTCGAAAGAGTGAAGAAGATTACAAGTTTGTGAACTTTTCACAAAAACGAACTTATGGCTTTTCAAATTCACGGCAATGTGCTATAATGCCCACAAGGATGAGGGGAACGACCTCCCTGACCCTTTTGGGTACCGCTGAGCGGCAAAGGCAGATGCGTTTGTCCCTGTTAATCGACGGTACAGACACAAGCGAAAGGAGCCAAAAACTATGAAGTTCACATTTACCTGCAAGAAAGTGCCCCTGAATGATTCCGTGAAAGACTACGCCGAGAAGAAGATCAGCAAGCTGGATCGGTACTTCCCGGAGGAAGCCGAGGCATTTGTGACCTTCGCTGTGGAGAAGAAGAACCGCTGTGTGGTGGAGCTGACCATTCGCAGCCAGAACGGGACCCTGTTCCGCGCCCAGGAGGAGGATCGGGACGGCGACATGCGCAGTGCCATTGATGAGGCCGTGAATTTCATCGACCGGCGCATCCGCAAGAACAAGACCCGCCTGGCCAAGAACCTGCGGGCCGAGGCCCTGGTGCCGGAGGTGCCGGCGGAGTTTGATGTGGCTGAGGAGGCGGCCTACGATCTGGTGCGCACCAAGCACTTCACCGTGAAGCCCATGAGCACCGAGGAAGCTATCTTGCAGATGAATCTGCTGGATCACAGCTTCTATGTGTTCCGCAACGTGGAGACGGAGGCCATCAGTGTGGTGTATCGCCGCAACAACGGCGGCTATGGTCTCATCGAGACGGAGTGACAATCAAAATATTCCAAGACCGGGGCATCTGCCCCGGTCTTTTGCGCCCCAAAACGCACCGCATTTTCTACAATGTGTCATTGCGAACCGGTGGCCGATGTCACCGGTGTGGCAATCCGCATCCCCTGCCCCCAAAAAGGCTTTTCACTTTTCACTATTAGCTCAAATTGTCCCTCCCCATTTCATCTTGCAATCCCATCCTAAATGCGGCATAATAGAGCCCGGAAGGGATGTGAGCGCTATGCTGCTTAAAAGGATATATTGCCGAGTTTTCCAGGCATGCTTTGGCCTGGGGGCCAGGGTGCTGCCCTGGCGGAGGCCGGAGTGTATCACCGGGGCCGGAAGCCTGGAGAGGCTGCCGGGGCTGCTGCAAAGCGCCGGGTGTAAAAAGCCCATGATCGTGGCCAGCCGGCGCCAATGCGCCGCGCCGGAGTTCATTGCTATGGCGGAAAGGCTGCCGGCCTGGAGCGGGTTCCACCAGGTAACGGCCAATCCGAAAATTGAGACGGTGGAGCAGCTCGTGACCCAGTTCCGGGCGGAGGGGTGCGACAGTATGGTGGCCATCGGCGGCGGCAGCCCTATGGATGCAGCCAAGGCGGCGGCAGCAAGGCTTGCCCGGCCAAGCCGATCTGTGGCCCAGCTGAAGGGCCTGCTGAGGGTCCACAAAAAGATCGTCCCCTTTGCGGCGGTGCCCACTACCGCCGGGACCGGATCGGAAACCACCATCGCCGCTGTGGTGACAGACGAAAATCACCATAAGTACGCGGTGAATGATCTGTGCCTCATCCCCCGGTGGGCCATTTTGGACCCGGCGCTGACGGTGTCCCTGCCGGCTGGGGTAACGGCGGAAACGGGGCTGGACGCCCTGACCCACGCCGTGGAGGCATACATTGGCCGGTTTTACAACACACGGGAGACAAGAGACCTGGCGAGACAAGCGGTGAAGGCCATTTTTATGTATTTACCCAAGGCCTGCGCCGACGGGAGCGATCTCCATGCCCGGCAGGAGCTGCTGACAGCGTCTTACCGGGCGGGCTTCGCCTTCACCCGGGCCGGCGTGGGCAACGTTCACGCTCTGGCCCACATATTTTGAAGCCGCAAGCAAAGAAGTCGTTCAACGAAAGAGGATCCTCACCATTTCGGTCCATTCCGAACCGATCGACATTCCCGTAAATCACATCCTCTATCTGGAGGCCAATCTGCGGGTCATCATCGTGCACCTGATCCATGACGAGCGAACGGAGTATCATTTCTACGGCAATCTGTCCGATCTGTCAAAAAAGTTGGAGGACCTCGGTTTCCTGCGCGTTCAACGCTCATTTTTGGTAAACATGGAGTACATCGTGCAGCTGCAATACGAAAAGGTGAGCCTGACCGGCGGGATCGTTTTGCCTTCAAGTGCTAAGAACCATAAGGAACTGAAGAAGCACTATCTGCTGTGGCGGGGGAAAAACCGATGGGCGATTTCTTGAGTTTTCTTTATACCGTGGTCGATTCCCTTTCGCTGATCCTCTTTTTGGATGCATTTGCTGAACGACGCTGGAGTGACCGGAAATTCACCATCGGCGTCGGCTGCTTCGTTGCGCTGAACTTCTGGATCCTGAAGGTTCCGCTGATCTTCTTTCACCGCAATCAGGCCATAAAAATCGGGATGATCTTTTTATCCTACACCTTCAGCGCACGGGTGTTGTACGCCAAAATCTCCGGTAAGCTGCTTTTGCTTCTTGTCGGTGTAGAGTATCTGATCACATATTCCCTGTCTTTCGGGCTGGGCATGCTGGGTGCTTTTGTCTGTGGGATGGACGGTGAATCGTTCCGGTCGAGTTTTCCGCTCATGATCGTCTACGGGGTCATCAACTATTCCACAGAATTGTTCCTGGCCTATCTATTCCGAAAGCTCATGAAGCAGAAAAATCTTCCGCGCGCGCGAAATCGTCTGAAGGAGCCACAATTGAGCCTTTACTTTTTATTCCCGTGCACATCCTTTTTCATGCTGGGGATCTTGCTGTATATCACAACAGGGAAACCGGTAGGCGAAGGTGTAATTGCCTTTACATGTGGCTTGATCCTTGCGGCGAATGCTGCTCTCCTGTATCTCTTGGATCGGATGGAACGAGCCATCGAAACCAAGGAAAATCTTTTGGCACTGGGGCAGCAGATTCAACTGCAGGCCAAAAATATGGAAGCGGCGAGCAGACTTTATGCAGAACAGCGTCACAAGGTCCACGATTTCAGAGCACATCTCAACACAGTTCAAAGCCTTTTGCTGAACCAGGAATACAAAGCTGCCGAGCAATATTTGCGTTCCGTAACCACTATGCAGACCGACCGGCTGTTTCTGGTCAACTCGCACCACGCGATCCTCGACGCGCTCTTCAATACCAAAGCGACCGAAGCGATCAAAAAAGGGATCAGCATCGACTTTGAGGTGAACGATCTTTCCGCATTGCCATTGGATGTATCGGATATGGTCGTGCTGTTCGCAAACCTGCTGGACAATGCAACGGAAGCCTGTGAAAAACTCGAGAGCGAAAAGACGATTCATGTTTCCGCCGTACTGAGACAGAGCTTCTTTTTTTCCGTCCGGAACACATCCGCTCCGGTAAAGATCCATGACGGGAACATCCGAACGACAAAATCCAATCCCGCTCTCCACGGTTTTGGTCTCTCCAACATCAAACTCATTCTGAACAAATACGCAGCAGACTTTATTATGGACTATGCCGATGGATGGTTTCAGTTTACCGGGGAAATCGAGCTGTAACCGTTCAAACTTCCCATGAAAAAATGGCCCGCGTTTTCACGCAGGCCATTTTTTATCGGCTCACACACGCTCACTCACGAGCTGGAAGCCCTCTTTGGTCAGTTCAGCACGGATCTGTTCGATCTGGGCCGCGTCGCGGGTCTCCAGCGTCAGCTTGAGGAAGCAGCTGGAAATGGGCATGTTGGG
>OHAQ01002062.1_pt1 | contig 14994 bp, 8 predicted proteins | sample 1577111 | NCBI WGS metagenome assembly OHAQ01 (sample SAMEA3541549, study PRJEB24748) | human gut metagenome | biome: human gut; feature: human-associated habitat; material: faeces | place: China | collected 2012 | reverse complement strand
TCTGCCGCATATTCTGCAACAATAGAGCCATCTGCATTGAAAGTCACATGATTCAGCAGCTGGGTCATAAAATAAGACAAAGCTGTTGTTCCTACAGTTGTGATATTTCCCGTTGCCAGGCCAGGATTATTGCCATCAGAACTATAGTCAGACTCCCAATTGATGTGGCAAGGCGCATAACGGAACCAATCCTGACTGTCCAGCACGCCATCAGCGTTCCGGTCAAAATACTTATCTGTATAACTAGCGTCACACAAAGTCCAAGTACGAACCAACGTACCTTCGGCAGTCGTACTTACTGTTACAGAAGCTTTACCATCCAAAGTAATAGAACCGTTTACATCGGCTTTCATTGAATTAAGCAACGTACGCGTAAGAGGCATTTCATAAGTTCCCTGAAAACGGAATGAACCATCTGACTGCTCAGCAACTGAAACATCTACTTTAACTTCATTCCAACCTCTGATAGCGTTCGTCAATGTCAGCACACCGGTTTGTGCATCACTCATAGTAAGAGAAATGCTAGCATCGGACATTTTTTGAGAATTCAAAGTCAACTCCAGATTATCTGCCGAAATGGTTTCGGTCGGCAATTTCTGCCAGCTTGGCTCTTCATCGTCACTACAGGCTGTAAACAATCCTAACGAGCAAGCCCAAAAGCACAAATAAAACAAACTTTTTTTCATTGCAAAAAACGTATTTAAGTTAATAATATGTTTCTAAAGACTTTCTATAGTCCATTTTTATTCAAAGTGCAAAGAAACAGGTTTTAAACGATTTATACAAGCCCATTTTATTAAAAAAAATATTCCATTTTTAAGATGGGAACCAACATTACAAACAAAGGAAAAGAAAGATTGCCAAGAAACAAAAGCAAAAATTTGCATCTTAAAAAAGTATTCTCTACTTTTATCAGCCTCAAAAGCACACGGAAGTACAGTAAACGAAATGACAACCTTTTAAAGCAAACTGACTATGTTCAACTCATTCGGAAACATCCTGCGCCTAACCAGCTTCGGCGAGTCGCACGGCAAAGGTATCGGAGGTGTCGTCGACGGATTTCCCGCAGGCATCACCATCGACATGGATTTTATACAGAAGGAACTGGATCGCCGCCGCCCTGGACAATCAGCCCTCACTACTCCACGCAAAGAGGCCGACAAGGTGGAATTCCTCTCAGGTATCTTCGAAGGCAAGTCGACAGGCTGCCCCATTGGGTTCATCGTGTGGAACGAAAACCAGCACTCCGGCGACTACGACAACATGAAAGACGTCTACCGCCCCTCGCACGCCGATTATACCTACAAGACCAAATATGGCATCCGCGACCATAGAGGTGGGGGACGTTCGTCGGCCCGCGAAACTATTTCGCGTGTAGTGGCCGGTGCACTGGCCAAGCTGGCATTGCGGCAGCTGGGCATACACATAACGGCCTATACCTCACAAGTGGGTCCCATCCGACTAGAAGAAAACTATACGGCGTATAACCTGGAGCTGACCGAAACAAATCCCGTCCGCTGCCCCGACCCCGAGAAGGCAAAAGAAATGGAACAGCTCATAGCCGAAGTAAAGGCCGAGGGCGACACGATAGGCGGCGTCATCACCTGTGTCATCACAGGATGCCCCGTCGGATTGGGGCAACCAGTCTTCGGCAAGTTGCAAGCCGCCCTGGCATCGGGCATGCTGAGTATCAACGCCGCCAAGGCCTTCGAGTACGGCGACGGTTTTAAAGGGCTGAAAATGAAAGGTTCGGAACAGAACGACGTGTTCTACAACAACGCCGGACGTATCACCACCCATACCAACCACTCGGGAGGCATACAGGGAGGCATCAGCAACGGGCAGGACATCTATTTCCGCGTAGCCTTCAAACCGGTGGCCACCGTACTGATGGAACAGCATACGGTAAACATCGACGGTGTGGACACCACGCTGAAAGCCCGCGGACGCCACGACCCGTGCGTACTGCCGCGCGCCGTACCCATCGTAGAAGCCATGGCTGCACTCACCATTCTGGATTTCTACCTGATAGACCGGACGACACAACTGTAAAAGTCTTTCCCATATATATCATATATAATGTGTAACCTTTCATTTATATTCCTCTTCCATTTATGATCAGAACTTATATCTCCGAAAACGAACCCCGCATGCTGGACGAATTGTTCAGCCTCATTCGCATTCCAAGTATCAGCGCCAAGCCCGAACACCACGACGACATGCTGGCCTGTGCCGAACGCTGGCGCCAACTGCTGCTCGAAACCGGTGCCGACGAAGCCATGGTGATGCCCTCGCAGGGCAATCCGATGGTGTTTGCCCAAAAGACGGTAAACCCCAAAGCGAAAACCGTCCTCATCTACGCCCACTACGACGTGATGCCTGCCGAACCGCTGAAACTATGGAAAAGCGCCCCCTTTGAACCCGAAGTACGCGACGGCCACATCTGGGCCCGTGGTGCCGACGACGACAAAGGACAGTCGTTTATCCAGGTAAAAGCATTCGAATACTTGGTAAAAAACGGTCTTCTGACGCACAACGTGAAGTTCATCTTTGAAGGCGAAGAAGAAATCGGCTCACCCAGCCTGGAAGCTTTCTGCCAGGACCATCGGGAGATGCTCAAAGCCGACATCATCCTCGTATCGGACACCAGCATGCTGGGAGCCGACTTACCCTCGCTGACTACCGGCCTGCGCGGACTGGCCTACTGGGAGATAGAAGTGACGGGGCCCAACCGTGACCTGCATTCAGGCCACTTCGGCGGAGCGGTAGCCAACCCCATCAACGTGCTGTGCCAGATGCTGGCCCGCGTAGTGGATGTCGACGGCCGCATCACCGTCCCCGGCTTCTACGACGACGTGGAGGAAGTGCCGCAGGCCGAACGGGACATGATAGCCCACATCCCCTTCGACGAAGAGAAATACAAGGCCGCCATCGGGGTAAAGGAACTCTTCGGCGAAAAAGGTTACAGCACACTGGAACGTAACAGCTGCCGCCCGTCGTTCGACGTTTGCGGCACTTGGGGAGGTTATACAGGCGAAGGTTCGAAGACGGTACTGCCGTCGAAAGCCTATGCCAAGGTGTCTTGCCGCCTTGTTCCCCACCAGGACCACCACAAGATTTCACAGCTGTTTGCCGACTACATCCAGAGCATTGCCCCCGCTACGGTACAGGTAAAGGTAACGCCCATGCACGGCGGACAGGGCTATGTCTGCCCCATCACACTGCCCGCCTATCAGGCTGCCGAGAAAGGATTTGAGAAAGCGTTCGGACGAAAGCCGCTGGCCGTGCGCCGCGGCGGAAGCATTCCCATCATCTCGACCTTCGAACAGGTGCTGGGTATCAAAACGGTACTGATGGGATTCGGACTGGAGAGCAACGCCATTCACTCACCCAACGAAAACATGCCGCTCGATATCCTGCGCAAAGGCATCGAAGCGGTGATCGAATTCCACTTGAATTACGATTAAACAGACACGTCAAGCATCGAACGGCTTACGGAAGGTACAACCATTGCGCCACTCGGAGCAACCGTAAGCCGTTTTTCCTTTGATAATGGTACCCTTTCCGCACAAGGGACACGGATGACCCACCCATTCATCGGCCAGTACCGCAGGAGCCGGAGCTGTTCCGGCATTGGCAGCCTCGGCCTTCTTCTTGCGGGGAGAACGTTTGCGAGGTTCCTTCTTCGGCTGGTCGTCGGAAGCGGAAGTATTGCGCGCAACCTTACTCGCTATAGGAGGCGCCTGTACCGTAATGTGGCGGTTGCTGTTGTCCGACAGGACACTGGTCACAATTTCGGCCACCATCTGCTTCAGTTCTTCCAAGAAACAAGAGGCATCATACGTGCGGCGCTCTATCTCGCGCAGCTTCTTCTCCCAGATACCCGTCAGTTCGGCACTCTTCAACAATTCTTCGTGAATGGTCTGAATGAGCTCCACACCCGTGGGGGTAGCTATCAGATTCTTCTTTTCCTTGCGGATATAGTTACGTTTGAACAAGGTCTCGATAATGGCGGCACGGGTGGAAGGACGGCCGATACCGTTTTCCTTCAGGGCATCGCGCAGTTCATCGTTATCCACCAGCTTACCGGCGGTTTCCATGGCGCGCAGCAGGGTGGCTTCGGTGTAAGGACGCGAAGGTTGCGTCCATTTCTCCACGAGTTCGGGCACGTGGGGACCGTTCTCTCCCTTGACGAAGGCAGGCAACACACGGTCTTCTTCGCCGTTCTCCTTATTCCCCTCATCGCCGTTTCCTTCCTGAGTGGCGGCATTGACCGTGAACACCACTCGCCAACCAGGATCGAGTATCTGCCGGCCGGATGTCTTGAACTCCACGCTATCCGCCTCGCCCATGACGGTCGTAGTCGAAAAACGGCAGTCGGGATAGAACACGGCGATAAAGCGGCGGGCAATAAGGTCGAACACCCGTCGTTCTACATCGGTGAGGTTGACCGGCGGCTGACCAGTAGGGATAATGGCATGGTGGTCCGTGACCTTCGAATTGTCGAACACTTTCTTCGACTTCGTCAGGATGGTTCCCTCCAGCGGCGCGGTCCAAGTCTCATAGCCCCTCAATCCCTTCAGGATGGAGGGACACTTGGGATAGATGTCGTCACTCAAGAAGGTAGTATCTACACGAGGATAAGTAGTGACCTTCTTCTCGTAGAGCGACTGGATAGTTTTCAGCGTGTCGTCGGCCGAGTAGGCAAACTTCTTGTTGCACTCCACCTGCAGGGAGGTCAGGTCGAAAAGACGGAGCGGGGCTTCACGACCCTCCTTCTTCGTCACAGAGGTAACGGTAAACGGCACATCCTTGATGCGTGTCAGCAGTTCCTCACCTCTCGCACGGTCTGTTATGGGATCTATACCGCAGTTCTCTTCCTCCTTCTTGGGCTTCTTGCCGGCGGCCAGAGCTTCCTTCTGCTTCTCTGCTTCCAGTGCCAGCTCTTCGTCGCTCTTGCGGATGAGGGCCGAGAAAGTAGTATCGCGGTAAACGGTATTGAGCACCCAGTATTGCTTGGGCACAAAGTTCTGAATCTCCAACTGGCGGTTCACGATAAGGGCCAGTGTAGGCGTCTGCACCCGCCCGATGGAAAGCACCTGGCGGTTCTGCCCGTATTTCATGGTATACAGGCGCGTGGCATTCATGCCCAGCAGCCAGTCGCCGATGGCACGGCTCAAGCCCGCTTCGTACAGAGGCTGGAAGTCGGCAGCATCCCGCAGGTTGGAGAATCCTTCGCGGATGGCTTCTCCGGTCAGTGAAGATATCCACAGGCGCTTCACTGGGCATTTGGCTCCAGCTTTCTGCATCACCCACCGCTGGATGAGCTCTCCCTCCTGGCCGGCATCACCGCAGTTGATGATCATGTCGGCCTTCTGCATCAGCCCCTCGATGACGTGGAACTGACGTTCGTAGGTAGGATTACTGATGAGTTTGATACCGAAGCGGGGCGGTATCATGGGCAGGCTGCCCAGGCTCCACGTCTTCCAGCTCGGCGTATATTCATGCGGCTCCTTCAGCGTACAGAGATGACCGAACGTCCAGGTCACCTGGTATCCGTTTCCTTCGATATATCCGTCTTTCTTCTCCTTCGCTCCCAGCACATCGGCTATGTCGCGTGCCACAGAGGGTTTCTCGGCTATGCAAACGATCATTACTTCTTCAGTTGTTTTTATCGGGCAAAGATACAGATTTAATAAAGAATGAAAAAACGAAGAACTGGAAAATTCTCAGCCTCCAACTGAGGGAATATTTTTACTTGACTGGGGAAAAAGATTTTCCCAACTGGAAAATAAATCCCGCTATCTATAATAAAATTAACATATGATCACTGCAACCCTACAGACTTATCCTCCCTTCATGCTCTCTTAACCGCATAAAAAAAGCTCCGCCGAACCCAGCCTTTGTTCGTTTTAATAAGAAGAAGGGCGGAAATGTAAACACATTCCGCCCTTCTTTAACAATTAAATCAATAAATTATTCTTCATCCATCAAGATCTCCAAAATCTGGCAAGCAGCCTTGGCAACCGAAGTACCGGGGCCAAAGATAGCGGCTACACCAGCTTTGTACAGGAAGTCATAGTCTTGTGCGGGGATTACACCACCGGCAATCACTACAATATCCTCACGGCCCAACTTCTTCAGTTCGGCAATGATTTGTGGAATCAAAGTCTTGTGACCAGCAGCCAGTGAAGACACACCTACTACATGTACGTCGTTCTCAACAGCCTCACGGGCAGCCTCGGCCGGAGTCTGGAACAACGGTCCCATATCTACGTCGAAACCGCAGTCGGCATAACCGGTTGCTACTACCTTCGCACCACGGTCGTGACCGTCCTGACCCATCTTGGCAATCATGATACGGGGCTGACGGCCTTCCTTCTTGGCAAACTTCTCGCACAGTTCACATGCCTTGGCGAAGTCTGCATCGCTCTTACTTTCTGATGAATACACGCCTGAAATAGTTCTGATTACTGCTTTATAACGTCCTACAACTTTCTCGCAAGCATACGAGATTTCTCCCAAAGTAGCGCGAACACGGGCAGCCTCAACAGCCAATTCCAGCAAGTTGCCCTTGCCTGTCTTCACACATTCGGTGATGGCATCCAGTGCCTTGTCCACTTCTGCCTGATTACGTCCTTCCTTCAGACGCTTCAGGTTCTCCAGCTGTTCCTGACGAACAGCCGTATTGTCAATCTCAAGGATATCAATCGGAGCTTCCTTCTCGAGGCGGTACTTGTTTACACCGACAATGGTCTGCGCACCGCTGTCAATACGAGCCTGCGTACGTGCGGCAGCCTCTTCGATACGCATCTTGGGGATACCGGTTTCGATAGCCTTGGCCATACCGCCCAGCTTCTCGATTTCCTGGATGTGTTCCCATGCCTTGTGGGCAATCTCGTTGGTCAGCGACTCTACATAGTAGGAACCACCCCACGGGTCAACGTTCTTACAGATGTTGGTCTCTTCCTGAATATAAATCTGCGTATTACGCGCGATACGGGCAGAGAAGTCGGTCGGCAGGGCGATGGCCTCGTCGAGGGCGTTGGTGTGCAGAGACTGCGTATGTCCCAATGCGGCTGCCATAGCCTCGATACAGGTACGGCCTACGTTATTGAACGGATCCTGCTCGGTCAGCGACCAACCGGAAGTCTGAGAGTGCGTACGCAAAGCCAGTGACTTCGGGTTCTTCGGATTGAACTGCTTCACAATCTTGGCCCACAACATACGTGCAGCACGCATCTTGGCAATTTCCATGAAGTGGTTGGTACCGATAGCCCAGAAGAAAGACAGACGCGGTGCAAAGGCATCGATGTCCAGTCCGGCACCCACACCGGCACGAAGGTATTCCAGACCGTCGGCCAGGGTATAAGCCAACTCGATATCTGCCGTAGCACCAGCTTCCTGCATGTGGTAACCGGAGATGGAGATGGAGTTGAATTTCGGCATCTTCTGCGAAGTATATTCAAAGATGTCGGAAATAATCTTCATGGAGAATGCAGGCGGGTAGATATAGGTGTTGCGCACCATGAATTCCTTCAGAATATCGTTCTGGATGGTACCGGCCATTTCTTCAAGCTTGGCACCCTGCTCCAAACCGGCATTGATATAGAACGCCATGACGGGCAGCACGGCACCGTTCATCGTCATGGATACGGACATCTTGTTCAAAGGAATGCCGTCGAACAGCACCTTCATGTTCTCCAGCGAGCAGATGGATACACCGGCCTTACCAACGTCACCCACTACACGTTCATTGTCGGGGTCGTAACCGCGGTGCGTAGCCAAGTCGAAGGCTACAGACAAACCTTTCTGACCGGAAGCCAGATTACGGCGATAGAACGCATTCGATTCTTCGGCCGTAGAGAAACCTGCATACTGACGAATTGTCCAAGGACGCAGGGTGTACATTACTGAGTACGGGCCACGCAGATAAGGAGGAATACCGGCAGCATAATCCAGATGTTCCATACCTTCGAGGTCTTCTTTGGTATAAACAGGCTTCACGTTGATGTGTTCCGGCGTCTTCCAATCAGCCTCAATGCCGTTAGCCTTCTGCCATTCAGCACCATTGACGGGCTTGAAATTGGCATATATATCTAAGTTTTTAAAATCTTTTCTCATCTTACTTCAAAAGTTTAGCGTTGTATTCTTTCAATGTTTCCAGCACGTTGACACGAACATGGATGAAATTCTCGATACCGGCAGCCTTCAGTTCGTCCATGCAGGCAGGAGCTCCGGCAACGATGAACATGGCACGACCATTCAAAGCCTTGAATGCAGGAACTGCATACTCGGCATATTCGTCATCGCTCGAGCAGAGTACTACAATGTCGGCCTTTGCAGCTACAGCAGCTTCAACGCCTTCTTCTACAGTAGAGAAGCCCAGGTTGTCCACCACTTCGTATCCGGCGCAAGCCAGGAAGTTGCAGGAGAACTGTGCACGTGCCTGACGCATAGCCAAGTTACCAATCGTCAACATGAATGCTTTCGGACGCTTGCCGGAAGTTTCGGTCTGCAGACGCAAAGCCTCGAATTCGCTGGCAGCACGGTCGAAGTTCAAAGAAGGAACATCCTTTTCGCAAGTATCATGGTGTCCGCCACAGCAGCAGACAGCTTCCAACGGACGCTTTTCGCCGGCCAGTTCGGTGAAGTTAGGATACTGGTTGGTACCCAACAGAATCTCCTTACGCTTGGCCACAGCTTCGTGACGAGCCTTGTTGCTGGCATTCACAGCTTCCTGTACCTTGCCGGCCTTCACTGCTGCATAGAAACCACCTTCATCCTCAACAGCTAAGAACAAATCCCAAGCCTGCTTGGCAATGGACACCGTCAGATTTTCAATATAATAGGAACCGGCAGCTGGATCAATTACTTTGTCGAAATGAGATTCTTCTTTCAGCAACAGTTGCTGGTTACGTGCCAAACGTTCAGAGAAATCATTCGGAGTCTCGTATGCCTTGTCGAAAGGAACCACCGTCATAGAATCAACACCTGCAAGAGCGGCACTCATTGCTTCGGTCTGCGTACGGAGCAGGTTCACATACGAATCAAAAACTGTCAGGTTGAAAGAAGATGTTTCAGCATGTATCTTCATCTGGGCAGCACACTTACAGTCGCCTTCGGCCAGATACGAATTCACGATATCGGCCCACAACATACGTCCAGCGCGGAACTTGGCAATTTCCAAGAAATAATTGGAGCTGATACCAAAATTGAACTTGATTTTTTTGGCAACCGTTGCAGCAGGAATGCCAGCTTCGGTCAGTTGATTCATATATTCGTTACCCCATGCCAATGCGTATCCCAGTTCCTGATAAATATAAGCACCTGCATTGTTCAGAGTAAGCGCATTCACATTGATGACGCGATATTCGGGCAAAGCAGCCGTAGCGGCAATCAGTGCCTTGGCCGTATCTACCAAGCTACCTTTTTCCTTGCCCTTAACCAACATCTTGTTCAAATAGTCGAAGTTAATAGAACCATGCAACTTGTTCAGGTCATATCCCTTCTTCTGGAAATATTCTACCAACAAATTGGCCAAATCAACAACATGCCCTTGGCAAGTGGAAAAGTTCAACTCGACACATTCTGCACAAATACCTTCGAGCAACATTTCCAGATAAGCGGCATTCAGTTCCTTGGCCTTTACATGGAACGACAAAGAATCAATTCCTTTGTTCAGGATATCCAAGGCCTTGGCATTAGCATCCTTCACATCGTCTACTCTGATTTCCTGACGTACCAGCCACTCATTGTTGTCTTTCTTGTTACCTCTCAAATAAGGGAATTCACCAGGAAGTGCATCCGTTGTCTTAAGTCCTTCAAGGTCTTCCTTACGGTAGAAAGGTTTCACTTTAAATCCTTCGTTTGTCTTCCAAACGAGTTTCTTCTCAAAATCAGCCCCCTTAAGGTCTGCTGTTACTTTTTCCATCCACTGCTCAGTGGTAACAGGAGAAAAGTCAGAGAAGAGTTTTTCTTTACTGTCTGCCATAGTTTATAAATTTAAAATAGATAAATACTATTCATCATTTTGTCGTCAATAGACATGCAAATATACTCAAATCAAATTAAAGACAATCCTTTTTAGTGAAATTTCATACCTACCACTAAACAAGTGTCAAGTCGACATTGCAAAATCGAAAAATTAAGAAAAAACTTTGGCTACAATTGTTGAATTAGCTAATTTTGCAGAATTGTTTTTCAACTACAAATAAAGATGTGTTAAAAATATTATGAATTGGTTAGAAAGCTTGTTATGGGACCCAGCTTCCGTAGCACATATTGTGTGCCTTTATGCCTTTGTCATTTCACTAGGTGTACTGCTGGGTAAAATCAAGTTCTTTGGAGTATCATTAGGAGTTACATTCGTACTCTTCGCGGGTATTCTGATGGGACATCTGGGATTTACAGGAGAAATTCACATTCTGCATTTCCTACGTGAATTCGGTCTTATTCTATTTGTATTCTGCATTGGTTTACAAGTAGGGCCGTCGTTCTTCTCGTCTTTCAAAAAAGGCGGTATGACATTAAATCTGCTTGCTGTCGGCATCGTTTTGCTGAATATTGCTGTTACATTGGCTATTTATTTTATAGCCAACGGCCGTGTGGACCTACCAATGATGATTGGTATATTATATGGTGCCGTAACCAATACACCAGGTCTCGGTGCTGCCCAAGAAGCTCTGAACCAGCTGAACTACACAGGTGAACCTATAGCTTTGGGTTATGCCTGCGCATATCCGCTCGGCGTCGTAGGTATCATCGGCTCCATTATTGCTATCCGTTACATCTTCCGTATTTCCCTTTCCAAAGAAGATGAGCAAATTAAAGTACAAGACAATGATACGAAGCACAAGCCCCACAACATGCATCTGGAGGTACGCAATGAATCCATCAACGGAAAGACGCTGTTACAGGTAAAAGATTTCCTGGGACGTCCGTTTGTCTGCTCGCGTATCCGCCACGAAGGCCATGTCAGTATCCCCAATCATGAAACGGTATTTTATACTGGAGACCAACTGTTCATTGTTTGTTCTGAAGAAGATGCTGAAGCCATCACTGCTTTCATCGGTAAAGAAATTCAAGTAGACTGGGAAAAACAAGACATGCCGATGGTCTCCAGACGAATTTTGGTCACCAAATCAGAAATAAACGGAAAGAAATTAGGAAGTATGCACTTCCGTAGCATGTATGGTGTCAATGTAACCCGCGTAAATCGTTCTGGTATGGACTTGTTCGCTGATCCGAACCTAATTCTTCAGGTAGGTGACCGCGTTATGGTCGTAGGCCAGCAGGATGCTGTAGAACGGGTAGCTGGTGTATTGGGCAACCAGTTAAAGCGTCTGGATACTCCGAACATCGTCACAATCTTTGTCGGTATTTTCATGGGTATCGTATTGGGTAGTCTACCTATCGCTTTCCCAGGCATGCCTACTCCCGTAAAACTAGGTTTAGCTGGTGGACCGCTGGTAGTAGCCATCCTCATTGGGCGTTTTGGACACAAGTTAAAACTAGTAACCTATACCACAATGAGTGCCAATCTGATGTTACGCGAAATAGGTATTGTACTCTTCCTGGCAAGTGTAGGAATAGAGGCAGGTGAGCATTTTGTACAAACAGTGGTGCATGGAGACGGTTTATTGTATGTCGGTTACGGTTTCCTCATCACAGTTATTCCACTACTCATTATCGGTGCCATAGCGCGTCTTTATTTCAAAGTCAACTACTTCACTCTGATGGGTCTTATCGCCGGTAGTAATACAGATCCCCCTGCACTGGCCTATGCCAATCAAGTAGTATCGGGCAACGATGCACCTTCGGTTGGTTATTCTACCGTATACCCGCTGTCCATGTTCCTGCGTATCATTGTCGGTCAAATGATTCTGTTGGCCATGCTTTAGTATCCTCCTTGAGGAATATAAAAATATCAGGCGCAAATTGCACACTTCAAAAGGCTGTACAATCTGCGCCTGATTTATATTTTCAAACCGTATAACGAATATCCATCAACGGACAGTAATATCCAAATTCAGTTTCTTGCGCACAAACTCCTCTATGTAATCTACCGTACCGGCAATACCCAAAACAGACGAATCGATACACAGATGATAGGTAGCAGCAGCTCCCCACGTTTTATAACTATAATAATTGTAATATTCCGAACGCTTTTTATCCGCCTTTTCCATCATTTCCTCAGCCTCTTCCTTGGATATGCCGTGAATACGGCACAAACGTTCCATCCTATCTTCTGGCGTTGAAGATATAAATATATTGGCACAGCGAGGATGATCACGCAAAATATAGTCAGCACAACGTCCCACAAAAAGGCACGACTTCTCATGAGCTAACCGACGAATAACATCACTTTGTACTTTAAACAATGAATCATTACTCAAACAATTGTTGGTCGGAATAGTTCCATCACCTATAAACGGGAAACGCATACCAAACAATCCGCCCATAATGCCTTGAGAAGGGCGTTCATCCGCTTTTTCAAAAAACTCACGGCACAATCCACTTTCTTCCGATGCCAACTGAATCAGCTCTTTATCATAAAAAGATATATTCAACCGATGAGCCAGGCGTTCGCCTATCTCGCGCCCGCCGCTTCCCAACTGACGGCCAATATTCACTACAAAATATTCCATAAACCTTTATTATTAACACGTTTGCTGCAGGCAAATATAAAAAATCTCACGCAAACGAACGAACACATAGCAAAAAATGTTTCACACAGATAAAGACTGACGAACCGCCGCTTTGTGAAATTTACGAAACTGCAACAACAACATGACTGCAGCAATAATACTAGCCAACAAATCGGACACAGGCATACTGATCCATACACCTAACGCGCCAAAGAAATGTGGTAGGATCAGCAGACATGGAAGCAGAATCAACAACTGACGAGACAGCGACAAGAAAATAGCCTTTCCAGCCATACCTATACTCTGAAAGAAATTGGCTGTTACCATCTGAAAACCTATTATAGGGAAAAACATAACGATAATGCGCAGTCCACGAGCCGACAAATCTATCAGTTCGGCGTCCGAAGTAAAGATACTCACAACCAGTCGCGGTACAGCCATACCTACAACAAAGCCAAAAGTCGTTACGACCGTAGCATATACAATGGTCAGTTTCAACACCTTGGTAACACGCTGATAGAGTTGCGCTCCATAATTATAGCCAGCTATAGGCTGCATCCCCTGATTCAATCCCATCACAATCATTACGACAATATATACCAGACGATTGACAATACCAAATGCACCGATAGCCAAATCGCCGCCATGACGTTTCAATCCCTGGTTAATCAGAATGACAATAAAACAGGCAGCCATATTCATCAGAAACGGTGACATGCCGATAGCCAACGAATCGACCACAATCTTGCGCTTCAAACGGAATATGCCACGATGAAAATGAAGCAATTCATTACGATTACTAAACAACTTGAACTGCCAAAGCAACGCTATAATCTGGGCCAATATCGTAGCAATGGCTGCACCACGGATACCCCACCCGAAGCCATAAATAAACAAAGGGTCGAGAATAGTATTGATAACAACCGTAGCTACTGTGGCATACATTGCTTTCCGCGGATGCCCAGAGGAACGCAGCACAGAATTCAATCCAAGGTACAAGTGCGTAACAGCATTGCCGATAAGAATAATTTCCATATAGTCACGTGCATAAGGCACTGTATCATCACTACCACCGAAAAAATAAAGAATGGGATCAAGAAATGGCATCACCACTAACGTAAAAGCAACACCTAGTAAAATATTCAGTACTAAAACATTACCCAATACGCGTTGAGCCGTATCATAATCCTTTTGGCCCAACTTGACCGACACCAGCGTGGAAGCCCCCACACCAACCAACGAACCGAAAGCCGCCGCAAGGTTCATCAACGGGAAAGTCAACGCCAGGCCCGAAATGGCCAATGGCCCTACACCATGGCCGATAAAGATACTGTCGACCATATTATACAAAGAAGAAGCCGTCATCGCAATAATTGCAGGAACGGCATACTGCATCAATAATTTTCCAATGTTTTCTGTACCCAACGCTGTGGGAGTATTCAATCCTGCCATATCTATTTCACCTAAACATTTTTACGGGTGCAAAGGTAGGCAAAAACAATGGAAATCCGATATAATTACACTATCTTTGCTCCCGATTGGACACCACATTATTCTATTATGGACGAACAAACCATCAACGAACAACATAACAGTATCATTGCTCTACTAAAAGGCAAACGCCTGAAAGAAGCACAAACCCAACTGACCTCCATGTTGGCAACCTGTCCCGACTGGATATTACATAATCGATTGGAACAAGCACAGACTTCTTATAACTACATGCTGCAATATATGAAGCAAGGCGTAGACGATCCTGAACGAGGCAAACTATATATAAAACTCCTAGCAGAGACATGGGCTATTGCTAACCAAGCACGACTGATATTGCTCGACGAAACATCTTCTGCCTATGGCTATTACCAGACATTACACTACAAGAATCGCCATACAGCTGTTCGTCTGGACGGATGCCTGCATGCACTGGAAACATTTCAGGACGACGTGGCCGTATGTAGGCTAATTACCGACAACAACCAAAGCTTCAACCACCTGCAGAAACGCCATGAAGAAACAAACCAAAAGTTATTCCAATCCATTTGGGGTAATAGTGAATGGACGGCCGAAGAGGACACTCAAGCACAAGCATTCCTTTCTTCTCGTTTATTACGTTCCATTGACCTTTGTTTGGTTGTAAGTGCCGTAACCATGAGTCTTCAAGCCTGTTTCGACATTCGCAAGTGCCTGTGGCTACTTGAAGCCAGCCAGCACCAAGAAACTATTGTGAGACAACGTGCACTGATCGGTCTACTCCTAACTCTGAACACATACCCCGACCAATGCCTGCTCTATCCAGAACTGAAATCGCGCATCAACCTATCTGACGAAAACGGATGGTTAGGGA
>OHAQ01002061.1_pt1 | contig 14995 bp, 15 predicted proteins | sample 1577111 | NCBI WGS metagenome assembly OHAQ01 (sample SAMEA3541549, study PRJEB24748) | human gut metagenome | biome: human gut; feature: human-associated habitat; material: faeces | place: China | collected 2012 | reverse complement strand
TTTAATTGCGGATTCGTTTGAGAATTCAGGGGCTTTTGAAAGCGATGGTGGTGGGGGAAGGATTCGAACCTTCGAAGTCGATGACGGCAGATTTACAGTCTGCTCCCTTTGGCCGCTCGGGAACCCCACCACGGGGTAATGCTTTTTACTGGCCTGCTCCCTTATCGGGAAGCGGGGCGCATCATATCAAATGACGCGCCGCTGTAAAGTGTTACGTTGAGAAAAATGAACTGGTTGCGTGATTTTCATCCGTAACGGATTAAAGCTAACCAGTTATTTTGGCTGACGATTAAAGAATAATCGTCCGATTACCGTAAACAAAGACGCGCTGCGCCAGTACTTTGTATAGCGCACGACTTAAGACGTTTTTCTCGACGTCACGACCTGCGCGCATCATATCTTCAGCTGTGTAGGTATGATCGACATGAATAACGTCCTGCATGATGATTGGGCCTTCGTCCAGATTGTCATTCACATAGTGAGCGGTTGCGCCAATAATCTTCACGCCACGCTCATAGGCCTGGTGATAAGGACGTGCGCCGATAAACGCTGGCAGGAATGAATGGTGAATATTGATGATCTTATTCGGGAAGCGTGCCACAAATTCCGGCGTTAATACCCGCATATACTTCGCCAGCACCACATAGTCAGGTTGATAAGCATCAATGGCATCCGCCATCTTTTGATCGTGCTCGTTGCGGCTTAACCCTTCATGGCTTACCAGCTCAAACGGAATATCAAACCGCTCAACCAGAGAACGTAAAGTATCGTGGTTACCAATAACTGCCGCGATTTCGACATCCAGGCCACCGTAATTGGCTTTCATCAATAAATCGCCAAGGCAATGCGCTTCTTTAGTGACCAGAATTACTATCCGGCGACGACCGGCAGGATTCAGCTCACGCACGGAGCCTTCTGGCAATGCGCTATCGAGATCCGCCAGCAGGGTGGAATCATTAAAAATCCCTTCCAGTTCCGTGCGCATAAAAAAGCGCCCGGTACGATGATCTACAAATTCATTGTTCTGCACGATATTTAACTCGTGCTTGTAGCAAATATTGGTAATACGTGCGATCAGACCTTTTTGGTCCGGACAAATAGTACGCAGAACTTTACGTTGGAGTGAATGCATTGCTGGAAAAACCTTGTTGAGAGTGTTTGCTAAACCGTACCGTCAACCATTATTGGCCGCAGCACTTTTTAAATTTTTTACCTGAACCACAAGGGCAGGGATCGTTGCGGCCAAACTGCGGACGTGTACCGTCAATATAGTACCATTGACCGTTTTCTTTCAAAAATCGCGAACGTTCAATTATTGCACCTGTTTTGCCACCCTCGGTAAATCGAGCAACAAAACTGACAAATCCGATATTGCCGCCGTCCTGCCAGCAATGTTCAAATACGGTCAATCCCAACCATTCAGTATGCGCAAATCCGGCAATCAATTCGGCACGTAACGCCGCTGCTCCACAAGATGGATGCCAGGTCTTTATTAAATAATCTGCGTCTTGCATCACAAAAGCGCAGTAACGCGAACGCATGAGATGTTCTGGATCAGGTGCAACCTTTTCACCAAACACATAAGGGTGGCAACATAGGCTATACTCGACAGCACTACCACAGGGACAAAGCTGAGACACAAATAATCTCCCTGGAAACAATAACGGCGTATTAACCGCCTGAGTAGCACTATGTTAACCGAGCAGTAGCGATGTGGCTACGATTGCATTCCAGGGGAATCTTGCGGGAATAATGAGAAAGATAAAAATAGGGCTGGCGCTGGGATCTGGCGCGGCAAGAGGTTGGTCGCATATTGGCGTAATTAATGCGCTAAAAAAAGTGGGTATTGAAATTGATATCGTTGCAGGATGTTCAATTGGTTCGCTGGTGGGCGCTGCCTATGCATGCGATCGATTATCTGCGCTGGAAGATTGGGTGACCTCTTTCAGTTATTGGGATGTTTTACGCCTGATGGATCTCTCCTGGCAGCGCGGTGGGTTACTGCGCGGCGAGCGTGTCTTCAATCAATATCGCGAAATAATGCCGGAAACAGAGATCGAAAATTGTTCCCGTCGCTTCGCGGCTGTTGCCACCAATTTAAGTACTGGGCGTGAATTATGGTTTACTGAAGGCGATCTCCATCTTGCTATTCGTGCATCATGCAGTATTCCAGGACTAATGGCACCCGTTGCGCATAACGGCTACTGGCTGGTTGATGGCGCTGTAGTTAACCCAATTCCTATTTCCCTCACGCGTGCATTGGGGGCTGATATTGTGATAGCGGTCGACCTGCAGCACGATGCTCATTTGATGCAACAAGATTTGCTCTCCTTTAATGTCAGTGAAGAAAATAGCGAGAATGGTGATTCTCTGCCGTGGCATGCGCGTCTGAAAGAAAGGTTAGGCAGCATAACGACACGTCGGGCGGTGACAGCGCCAACGGCAACAGAGATTATGACCACTTCTATCCAGGTGCTGGAGAACCGACTTAAAAGGAACCGCATGGCAGGTGATCCGCCCGATATTCTGATTCAACCTGTTTGCCCGCAAATATCTACGCTTGATTTCCATCGCGCGCACGCTGCCATTGCGGCCGGACAGCTGGCAGTGGAAAAGAAAATGGACGAGCTTTTGCCGTTGGTACGCACCAACATTTGACCAGAATTTTTATCTACACTTAAGTTAATTCTGACAGGCGTAGGTGGCAATAGCGTGCCACTATTGAGTAAAGCCAGTCAGGGGAGAGAACATGACGCAGCCATTGGTCGGAAAACAGATTCTCATTGTTGAAGATGAGCAGGTATTTCGCTCGCTTCTGGATTCGTGGTTTTCCTCATTGGGAGCGACAACGGTACTGGCGGCTGATGGGGTGGATGCCCTTGAGTTGCTGGGAGGTTTCACTCCAGACCTGATGATATGTGATATCGCGATGCCACGAATGAACGGGCTTAAACTGCTGGAACATATACGCAACAGAGGTGACCAGACACCAGTTCTGGTGATATCTGCCACTGAAAATATGGCAGATATTGCCAAAGCGTTACGTCTGGGCGTTGAAGATGTTTTGCTGAAACCGGTTAAAGATCTGAATCGCTTGCGCGAGATGGTTTTTGCCTGTCTCTATCCCAGCATGTTTAATTCCCGCGTTGAGGAAGAGGAAAGGCTTTTTCGCGACTGGGATGCAATGGTTGATAACCCTGCTGCAGCGGCGAAATTATTACAGGAACTACAACCGCCAGTTCAGCAGGTGATTTCCCAATGCCGGGTTAATTATCGTCAATTAGTTGCCGCGGACAAACCCGGCCTGGTGCTTGATATTGCCGCACTTTCGGAAAACGATCTGGCATTTTATTGCCTTGATGTCACCCGAGCTGGACATAATGGCGTACTTGCTGCCTTGTTATTACGCGCATTGTTTAACGGATTATTACAGGAACAGCTTGCACACCAAAATCAACGGTTGCCAGAGTTGGGCGCGTTATTGAAGCAGGTAAACCATTTACTCCGTCAGGCCAATCTGCCGGGGCAGTTTCCGCTATTAGTTGGCTATTATCATCGCGAACTGAAAAATCTCATTCTGGTTTCTGCGGGTCTGAATGCGACGTTAAATACCGGCGAACATCAGGTGCAAATCAGTAATGGTGTTCCGTTAGGCACTTTAGGTAACGCTTATTTGAATCAATTGAGCCAGCGATGCGATGCCTGGCAATGCCAAATATGGGGAACCGGTGGTCGGCTGCGCTTGATGTTGTCTGCAGAATGAGCAAACGATAACACGGGCTAAATTTGCATTACCTGCTAATGTCGGCTGGTGGTACTATCGTCGCTATTCGTATAAGTAATTGTCTTAATTATGCTAACTCGCCTCCTTTTCAGAACTTAGCCCCTTCGGGGTGCTGATATACTGGGATGCGATACAGAAATATGAACACGTTCAAAACACGAACAGTCCAGGAGAATTTAAATGGCTGCCATTAATACGAAAGTCAAAAAAGCCGTTATCCCCGTAGCGGGATTAGGAACCAGGATGTTGCCGGCGACGAAAGCCATCCCGAAAGAGATGCTGCCACTTGTCGATAAGCCATTAATTCAATACGTCGTGAATGAATGTATTGCGGCTGGCATTACTGAAATTGTGCTGGTTACTCACTCATCTAAAAACTCTATTGAAAACCACTTTGATACCAGTTTTGAACTGGAAGCAATGCTGGAAAAACGTGTAAAACGTCAACTGCTTGATGAAGTGCAGTCTATTTGTCCACCGCACGTGACTATTATGCAAGTTCGTCAGGGGCTGGCGAAAGGCCTGGGACACGCGGTATTGTGTGCTCACCCGGTAGTGGGTGATGAACCTGTGGCTGTTATTTTGCCTGACGTTATTCTGGATGAATATGAATCCGATTTATCACAGGATAACCTGGCAGAGATGATCCGCCGCTTTGATGAAACGGGTCATAGCCAGATCATGGTTGAACCGGTTGCTGATGTGACCGCATATGGCGTTGTGGATTGCAAAGGCGTTGAATTAGCGCCGGGTGAAAGCGTACCGATGGTTGGCGTGGTTGAAAAACCAAAAGCGGATGTTGCGCCGTCTAATCTCGCTATTGTGGGTCGTTACGTACTTAGCGCGGATATTTGGCCGTTGCTGGCAAAAACCCCTCCTGGAGCTGGTGATGAAATTCAGCTCACCGACGCAATTGATATGCTGATCGAAAAAGAAACGGTTGAAGCCTATCATATGAAAGGGAAGAGCCATGACTGCGGTAATAAATTAGGTTACATGCAGGCCTTCGTTGAATACGGTATTCGTCATAACACCCTTGGCACGGAATTTAAAGCCTGGCTTGAAGACGAGATGGGCATTAAGAAGTAACATCCGTATCGGTGTTTTCCGGAGTCTCAAAGCCCGGCGTGCGCCAGTGGCAGTGCAGGTCCACGAAAGCGGGCAGCACGGTCAGTCCTCCGGCGTCCAGCACCGTTTCGTTTTCTCCGGCCAGTGCGGCCAGGTCCTGACCGACGGCGGCGATCTTTCCGTCCTTTACATACAGCTCCACAGGCCGGCCCTCGGCGTTGACAGCGTTGATGAGCAGCATAAGATTCCCTCCCTGTCTGTGTTCGTCTGGTTTCATCGTCCGGGTGTGTCTGCCCTCAGAAGGGCAAAAAAAAACTTTTCCCAGCAAAGGGAAAAGTCAGCACATCAAAAAAGGAAACACTGGAGCCACAGCAAAAACGGCTGCAAACTGATTTTTCAGTTTTGCGCGCATCATCTTGGCCTTCATGCTCCCGTCTCCTTTTCTATCCGTTCTTTTTCGATATATTTTAGCATAGAAGCGCAAAATGTGTCAATGCTTTTGGCCTCATTTCCATGTGAGAAGGTTTGCATCCGTAAGCCTCGAATTTTAGCTACTCTACCGAAAAGTCCCTCTTCTCCCCCCGCCGCCAGCGCCCCTGTGCAAAAAAATCCTCATTTTTGTTCTTATATCCTACCATTTCACTGTACATTAAAGTTCAGATGTGCTATTATAATGTCTATCAGAGAGGGGGCCGCCATTGCGGGCGGCAAAATGGAGGTTTTCTATTATGGGTCTTTTAGAGGACGCGCGGAACATCCAGCGCAAGGACCCCGCAGCGCGCAGCGTGCTGGAGGTCATACTGCTTTACCCGGGCTTTCACATTCTGGTCTATCACCGCATTGCCCACTGGCTGTTCGAGCACAAGCACTTTTTCCTCGCCCGCTGGGTCAGCCAGCGGGGTCGGCATAAGACCGGCATCGAGATTCACCCCGGCGCGAAGATCGGCAGCTGCCTGTTCATCGACCACGGCATGGGCATCGTCTTCGGCGAGACGGCGGAGATCGGCGACAACTGCACCATCTACCACGGCGTGACCCTCGGCGGCACCGGCAAGGACACCGGCAAGCGCCACCCCACCCTGGGCAACAATGTCCTGATCGGCGCAGGCACCAAGGTGCTGGGTCCGGTGTATATCGGCGACAACGCCCGCATCGGCGCGGGCAGCGTGGTGCTCAAGAACCTGCCCGCCAACTGCACCGCCGTCGGCGTCCCTGCCGAAGTGGTGCGCATCAACAACAAGGCCGTCAACCCCGCCGACGACCTCGACCAGCAGGACCTGCCGGACATCATGGCCCAGCGGCTGGTGGATCTGGACCGCCGTATCGGTCAGCTGGAAAAGGCCGCACAGGGCGATATTCCCCCCACGGCCCAGCAGGTGGCCGCACGGCAGCGCCGGCATTAAAAAACGGAAGCTTTCCCTCGGGAGAGCTTCCGTTTTTCTTTTATCGTATCAACTCTTTGACCTTCTCCACCGCTGCTGCTACCAGCTGGCCGATGGGCTGGTCCGGCACACCCACCACGATGTTATCGCAGTGATTGATGGGGATGAGCACCCGCGCTGCACTGCTCTGGCAGACCGCCGCCGCCATGGCCGGGGTGATCTCGCCCAGCAGCGAATCGGCGATGACGATGCCGATGGGGCCGACGATGATGTCCGCCCGGCGGCAGTTGACCACCACGGCATTTTCGCCGGTGGCGGCGCGGTGTGCGCCCGCCTTGAGCATAGCCGAAGCCGCGATGCTGTTGGTTCCTACGGCGGTCAGCTCGATGTCCGGGCATCCGGCGGCAAGCGCCGCCGTCAGCTGACGGCCAAGACCGCCGCCCTGCCCGTCAATGACTAAGACGCGCACCCGGCTCAAAAGTCGATCTCCTCCAGCCGCAGCAGAGCGATGATATAAATTTTCAGAGCTTCCAGCAGCTTGTCGATGGGAGCGGCCTCGTTAGCGCCGTGCATCGGGCCGCCGAACTCAGGCAGTACCATATCGCTGTGCTCCGGGCCAAAGCTGACAGCATAGGGGAAGTGGCGGGCGTAAGTGCCGCCGCCCATGGTGAAGGGCGTTGCGTTCTCGCCGGTGACTTCGTTGTAGGTGTCGATGCAGGCCTTGATGGCGGGGGTGTCAGCCTCGATGTAGAAAGGCTTTGCGCTGCCCACATCCGTCAACTCTGCGCCGGTGCCGATGGCGGCACGGATCTGCTTTGCGATGGTATCGCCGTCGGTGCAGGTGGGGTAACGGCTGTCCATGGTCTGGACCATCCGGCCATCCACCATGGACATCTTGCCGCCGATGATGGTCAGCGGGCCGAAGGGGCCGTCGGCGCAGTCGATGCCGAGGCCCACGCCTGCGGTGGAGTCGTGCAGCTTCTTGACGGCTTCCAGATAGGCGCGCTCGGCGTCGTTGCAGAGGCCATTGTCCAGCAGATAGTTCACCACCAGACCGATGGCGTTGACAGTGCCTTCCGGCATGGCAGCATGGCCAGACTTGCCCCAGCCGCGGATGCGGACACCGTCGCCTTCCGGCTCGAGGGTGATGTTGGGGGCGTTGCGCAGCTTGGTGATGTCGGTGGCCACGAGAGCGCTGGCGCGGTCAGGCACAGCGTTGGTGGCGACGCCGCCCACAAAGTCCTTGATGATGCCGTTGCAGACGGGGCTGACCAGCTTGCCGTCGAAGTGGCCCTTCTCACCGTTGCAGACCGGGAACTCTGCGTCCGGGGTGAAACAGAACACAGGGGCCGGGTAGTTGGCGAGGTAGTAGTCCACATCGTGCATGTGAGTCTCCTCGTTGTCGCCGACGAGGGCGCGGATGGGATAGCGCAGGGAGACGCCCTCCTCTTTGAGGAACTTCAGGGCGTACAGGGTGGCGACCATGGGGCCTTTGTCGTCAGCGACACCGCGGCCGATCATCCAGCCGTCGCGGATCTCCATCTTGAAGGGGTCTTCCGTCCAGCCGTTGCCCTCCGGCACCACATCCACATGGCAGATGGTAGCCAGATACTTCTCGGCATCGGCACCGGCCAACTCGGCGTAGCCGATATGGTTCTCGCAGTTGCGGGTCGCAAGGCCCATGCCTGCGGCCAGCTCCAGCGTCTTGTCCAGCGCGGCACGGGGGCCTGCGCCGTAGGGTGCGCCCTCTTCCGGGGCACCCTCCACGCTGTTGATGGACACCAGCGTGGCAATGTCTTTCAGGATCTGCTCTTTGTTCGCCGCAACAAATGCGTCGATCTTCTGGTTCAAAGCCTCTTGCATCTTTGATTCGTCCTTTCTTCGTCTTTACTCAAGACACGCTGTTGTTATTCTAGCACACTTTGCGATGGAAAACCAGCCTTACACCGCAAACAGACCGCTCAGCGCTCCCAAAAGACCTGCGCTTGCCAAACCCATGATGATCCCGGCCAGCAGCACGCCGCCCATGCAGGCGATGAGCACATCTTTGAACTTCATGTCGAGGATGGACGCGGCCAGCGTGCCGGTCCATGCGCCGGTACCCGGCAGCGGGATGCCCACGAAGAGCAGCAGTGCCGCCACGAGGCCGCGCCCGGCCTTGGCTTCCAGCGCACGACCTCCTTTTTCGCCCTTGACGATGCAGAAACGGCAGAAGGGGCCGATGATGGGCTTGTGGTAGCCCCAGATGAGAACTTTACGGGCGAACAGATAGATGAACGGCACCGGCAGCATATTGCCCACCACACAGACCAGATAGGTCGGCAGGATGGGCAGCCCCATCCCGATGCCCACCGGGATGGCACCGCGCAGCTCGATGAGGGGCAGCATCGAGATAAAGAATACGATGAGATAGCTTTTGAGCATAGAGCCCTCCTTATAAGTCGATGTCCAGCTCCACCGGGCAGTGGTCGGAGCCAAACACCTCGTTGTGTATCTCGGCGGCTTTTATCTTGTCCGCAATGCGGTTCGAGACGATGAAGTAGTCGATGCGCCAGCCCGCGTTCTTCTCCCGGGCGTGGAAGCGGTAGCTCCACCAGCTGTATTTCACCTCGTCCGGATGGATGGCGCGGAAGCTGTCGGTGAAGCCCGCCGCCAGCAGCTCGGTCATCTTGGCCCGCTCCTGGTCGGTAAAGCCGGCGCTCATCCGGTTGGTCCTGGCATTTTTAATATCAATTTCCTGATGGGCCACGTTCAGATCGCCGCAGAGGATGACCGGCTTTTTGGCATCCAGCTCCAGCAGGTAGGCGCGGAAAGCGTCCTCCCATGTCATCCGGTAGTCCAGCCGCTTGAGGCCGTCCTGACTGTTGGGGGTGTAGCAGTTGACGAGGTAAAACTCCGGGTATTCCAGCGTCAGCACACGGCCCTCGTGGTCGTGCTCCTCGATGCCGATGCCGGTGGCCACGCTCAGCGGCGCGGTCTTGCACCAGCAGGCTGTGCCGGAGTAGCCCTTTTTCTCCGCCGAGTATGTATATTCCGTGTAGCCCTCGGGGGCGAAGTCGGCCTGCCCGGGCTGCATCTTGGTCTCCTGCACCGAGAACACGTCCGCGTCCAGCGCGGCGAAGCTCGCGGCAAAATCGTGGGTCAGACAGGCGCGCAGCCCGTTCACATTCCAGCTGATGAGTTTCATGTAACGTCCCTTTCTGTTGTCAGGCCTTATATTTTTCTTTCCAGACGCCGCTGCGGAAGCGGGTCACGAAGCAGGTCACGCGGCAGACCCAGTCCACCACCATGGCGATCCAGACGCCGATAGCACCCATGCCCATCCGCACACCGATGATATAGCTGAAGCCCACACGCCAGCAGGCCATGCTGGCGATGGAGACGATCATCGTGAACTTGACGTCGTTGGCGGCGCGCAGGGCGTTGGGCAGCACGAAGGAGAGAGGCCAGAGCAGCATTGCAAAGCCCGCGTGGATGCAGGCCAGAATGATGGAGAGCTCCATCGTCTCGCCCGAAAGCTCGTAAATGCCCACCAGAGGCCGGACAAAAATCAGGATCAATCCATTCAGCACACCCATGACGAGATAGGCCCAGCCCAGCAGCTTCTTTGTATAATAGACAGCCTGCTCGTTATCCCCTGCGCCGATACAGCGGCCCACGACGGTTATCATGGCAAGGCCGATGGCCTTGCCCGGGATGCAGCCCACACCGTCGAGGTTGTTGGCGACGGCGTTGGCGGCGATCTGCACCGTACCGAAAGTGGCGATCATGCTGACCACGACGATGCGGCCCGCCTCGAACAGGCTGTTCTCAAAGGCCGACGGCACGCCGATGCCGAGGATGCGCTTGGCCATACCGGTATCGAGCTTAACGGTCCTCGGCACCGTGAGGGCATGGCCTTTCTGGTAGCAGCGGCCCAGAATGAGCACCGCTGCGATGACACGGGAGACGACACTGGGCCATGCAACGCCATCGACGCCCATTTTCAGGCCGAAGATGCAGACCGCGTTGCCCACGATGTTGATGATGTTCATGAGGACGCTGATCTGCATGGAGATCTTGGAGTTGCCCATGCTGCGGAAAAGGGCCGCGCCCGCGTTGTACAGCGCGAGGAAGGGGTAGCTCAGGGCGGTTATTTTAAGGTAGAGGACGCCGGCGTCCAGAACGTCCGCGTCGATGGAGCCGTAGCAGGCGCTTATCATGGGCCGGGCGAAAAGGATGCAGAGCGCAGCCACCACGGTACCCAGGACAGCGCTCAGCAGGATGAGCTGACCCGCACTGGCATTTGCCTTTTCCTGCTCCTTCGCGCCCAGATACTGGCTCACCACCACCGCGCCGCCGGTGGCCAGCGCCGCGAACAGCACGATGATGAGGTTGTTTATCATATCCACGAGGCTGACGCCCGAGATGGCCGCCTCGCCGCAGCGGGAGACCATCATGGTGTCGGCCATGCCCACCGTCACGGCCAGAAACTGCTCGATGAGCAGCGGCCCCACCAGCCGCAGCAGGTCTTTCTGGGAAAACAGCGGCGTCCGCCCGTTGAACCAGCCGGCCTTTTCGCCAGCTGACGCGTTTTTTACCATCTATATTCTCCTTTGTCGTTTGCAATATCACATCTGTTTTTCATTTCAGCGCAGACTTCTCATTTTACGCTATCATCTTAGCACAGCCTTCCCCGCCGTGCAAGAGCCGGAGAGCGGCTTACGAAAATTTATAGTGTTCTTGTTTGAAACACCCCGCCGTTTCGTGCTTCGTCAAATTGCCGGTGAATCTCCCCCGGGATTTGTGCGTTGTGCCAAAAGTACCGCATTCCGCCCCTTTTTTGGAAGTTTTTTCAAAAAAGGGCTTGTAATTTTTCTGTAATCGTGCTATTGTTGTATCCAACAAAGGCAGGCTGTTGGATACATAGCGTCCCGCCGCCCTTGTTTTTCTTCTTGTTTTTACCTTCTTATTATTGCTATTTCCTTCATTTACCTTCTTATCATTTACCCTGCTTGCCCGAAAGGGCAAAAAAGCGATGGCCCACCTGCACTGGGCCATCGCTTTTCTTTTTGTCGTTTATTCTGCGGTCAGCCGGGCAAAGGTCAGCCGGGCAAATGCCTGCCGGACGTCGCCGGAGAAGTAGAGGGTCCCCAGCGCACACACCGGGCCGTCGCCGCCCAGCTCCACCGCGCGAGCAACGCCCGCCGGGATGTCCACCGCTGCCTCAGCCTTTCCGCCCCGGGCGCGGATGTGCTCTGCCAGCGTCTCAGCGGGCATGGCGCGGGGCGTGTGGGCTGCAACCGTGACGAACCGCTTTGCCAGCGGCAGCAGCAGTGCCAGCATCTCGTCCACGTCCTTGTCGGCCATGATGCTGAGCAGAAAGACGAACTTCTGCCCCGGGAAGCGGTCCCGGAGGCTCTGGACGGTGGCCCGCATCCCGTGGGCGTTGTGACTGCCGTCCAACAGGAAAGCGGGCGAATGCCGCAGCAGCTCGAACCGGCCCGGCCAGCTCACCTGCTCGAGGCCGGTGCGGATGGCGCTGTCGGGGATGTTCCATCCCCTGCCCCGCAGCACACGGAGGGCCGTGATAGCGAGGGCGGCGTTTTTCGGCTGATAGCTGCCGATGAGGGGCAGACGGACACCGTCCAGCCCGTCGAAATCGAAAGTGACGGCGTCGAGGTCGCCGCCCTCCACTTTGAGGCGGGAGAGATCCACCACCGTGAGAGGCGCGTTCTGCTCCTTGGCCACACGGGCGATGACAGCGTCCGCTTCCGGCACACCGCCGTAACTCACCACCGGACTGCCCGGCTTGATGATGCCGGCCTTGGCAGCGGCGATGTCCGCGATGGTGGGACCGAGTTCTTTTACATGGTCCATGCCCAGCGCCGTGATGACCGCGCACTCGGGCGGGTCGATGACGTTGGTAGAGTCCAGCGTACCGCCGAGGCCCACTTCCAGCACCACGATGTCGCATTTTTCCTCCGCGAACCAGAGCATCCCCAGGGCCGTGATGATCTCGAACTCGGTAGGAATGTCGGTCATGGCGTCTGCCGCCGGGCGGACGCGCTCCACCAGACGCACCAGCGCGTCGTCGGGTATCTGTTCGCCGTTTACCTGAATGCGCTCGTTGAAGCGGTTGATAAAAGGCGAAGTGTACAGGCCCACCCTATACCCCGCCGCCTGCAGGCAGGACGCCAGCATGGCGGCAGTGCTGCCCTTGCCGTTGGTACCCGCCACATGGACGAAGCGGAGCTTCTTGTGGGGGTCGCCCAGCGCCGCCAGCAGAGTGCGGGTGCGGCTGAGGCCCGGCTTGTGGCCGGCCCACTGGACAGCGTGGATGTATTCCAAAGCGGATTCGTAATTCATGAAAAAACGCCTCGTTTGTTGGTTGTATTTTTGGGGAAGCGGCTGCGCGCGCTGGTGGCGCGGATTTGGTTCTCTTTTTCGGTCAAATGGCAATGCGCTCCGCGCGGGGTCAGAGCGCTCTTTCTTTCAGGCTGATTGTTCTCTTTTGATGTCAAAAGAGAACCAGAAAACCACCAGCGATTTCGACGCGCTGGATCCACGAGAAAGGGGCTGCTCGCCCCTTTCAGACCCCGAAGGGGAAGTCGAAGTGGAAAAATGCTAGCCGCTTCGCTAAACGCATTTTTCTCACTTCTCCGATTTGCTGCTCCGCAGCTGGTGTTACCTCTCTGCTGACGGTAAAGTTCTGCTAAAGCCTGAAATCTTCGGCGAAGCCGTAAAACGGCGGAGGCTCAAAATGCGGTTAAGAGATCTTCGTGCGAATGCACGAATCTCCAGCATTTTGAGTTGGAGCCCACCTCTCTGGGGTTACTAGGGGCGAGCAGCCCCTAGTTCGTGCCTCCCGCGCCTCGAAAGTAGCGGGCACTTTTCTGGTTCTCTTTTGGTGCGCAAAAGAGAACTTAGCCTAGCGTAAAAGCGCTCTAACCCCGCGCCACCGGCGCGCAAAGCCGTTTATAAATCCACTACGCTTCCGACTTCCGCAGGCGTCGCCGGCACCGGTCCGAGGCGGACGGCGTCGGCGTCCCGGCGCACCACGAACTCCACCGGCTGTCCGGCGGCAAAGGCGGGGCGATAGCTCAGCTCCAGCGTCTCCCAATCCTCCGGGACAGCGCAGAAGCAGTGGAGCATCGCGCCGCGCCCGGCGGCGAGGTTGAGCGTAAAGGCCGAGGCATCGGCGGCGTTCTCCGCGTAGAGCGGTGCCGCAAAGCTGCCGCAGGGGACGCTCTCGCCGCCGCTGCGGGCGGTCACGCCGCTGTCCAGACTGTAAAGCTCCTTCAGGGTCGAGACATCCCGGCTGTGGAGGTAGCTTGCGCCCACCGGCAGGGTGCGGGCCGAGAGGTTCTCCACCGAGAGGTAGACCAACACGCCGCCCAGCCCGGGCGCAGGCGCATAGCCCAGCAGCTCCACCGCCGCCTTGCCGTCCAGCAGGGCAGGCTGGCCCATCACGCGGGGCTGTGCCGCAGCCGCCGAAACGCCTGTGAGCAGGGCAGCGGCCAGACTGACCGCGCCCGAACCGGCGCATTTCAGGAACGACCGGCGGGAAAGAGACTGAGACATCGGGGACTCCTCCTTGCAGCGAGAAAAATCATTCACTTTATAGAGTATCGGTTTCTTTGCCCCCTGTCAAGGGTTTGAAAGCGTTCTGCCGCAGGTTTTGCGTTTTCTTTGCTGATTTTGTACCAAAAGAGTACAAAAATGCCGCCCGGCGGCAAAATCGCAGGGCGGCAGAGCGTTCTTTCTTATTCGAATGCTTCATTCTCCTCGGCTTCGGCCTGACCCCGCAGGGTATCGGCATAGCCGAAGGGTACGATGTCGATGGCCTCCACCAGACGGTCGCGCATCCAGAGCTGAACGTCGGTCTGGACGGTGTAGCCGCAGCCGGGGTCGGCCATCCACTGCTCGGGATGGCGGGAGGGGAGGGCGCGCTGGCTCAGCATGCTCATGATGACGCCGCCGTGGGTCACGCAGGCGGCCTCGGTGACATCCATCCGGATCATATACTCGAACAGCTTGAGCAGCGTCTCCGAGCAGCGGGCGTGGAACTGCTCCGTGGGCTCTGCGCCCTCCGGCACAAAGCCGGAGCCCGGGGTGATCCACTTCTTGAAGTCCTCGTTCTTCACCAGCTCCTTGACGGGATGGTTCTCAAAGACGCCGAAACCGGCCTCCCGCAGGTCATGCACCGAGAACTGGTGGGCCGCATTGGGGAACAGGATGTTGGCCGTCTCCACGGCGCGCATGAGCGGGGAAGAAAATACGGTATCCACCTGCGGATACTCGAACCGCTCTTTCAGCTCGGCCAGCTGGGCGCGGCCCTCGTCACACAGGGGGATGTCCGTGCCGCTGCCGATGTAAAGGCCCTGTAAGTTGCCGGAAGTCAGGCCGTGGCGGATGAGATGGAGCTTAAAGGTTTTCATGCAAAAACACCTCTTATGAGCTATCTATTCCTGTGCTGATTCGCACAAATCTTGCTTTTCTGCTGATTTTTCCGGCACCATCAGACACTAAATATATGCCGGTAAGGTTTATTTTAACATAGATATGGTAGAAAGAGCAACCCCTTTGACAAAAACACCGAAATTCCGGCGGAAAAACCGTCACTTTTTCGCTTTACAAGTCGTTTTCCATTGTGTATAATCAACGTGCTGTAAACCAAAAATCAAGGAAGTCCTATTTTTATCTGAGGAGCCAAACATCATGGAGTTCAATCGTATCATCAAACTGCTGCGCAAGGAGCGCGGCATCACCCAGAAACAGG
>OHAQ01002056.1_pt1 | contig 15007 bp, 14 predicted proteins | sample 1577111 | NCBI WGS metagenome assembly OHAQ01 (sample SAMEA3541549, study PRJEB24748) | human gut metagenome | biome: human gut; feature: human-associated habitat; material: faeces | place: China | collected 2012 | reverse complement strand
TAGTTAGATTACACGATACAAATTAAGATGAATAAACGAGAAGTCTTAGTTTTATGTTGTTTGACATTATTAAAATAACTAAAAAAGGCTTCTAACATATATTTATGTCAGAAGCCTCTATCAATATAACTTTGAAGAAAACTTAGTTTCTCAAACCCAATTATCCATTCACCTTTTTATAATCTTCCAAAAATTTCTTCAATCCCGAATCAGTCAGCGGATGATTCAACAACCCTTTGATAGCACTCAACGGACAGGTAGCCACATCTGCTCCCATCTCCACACACTCGATGATGTGCTTCGTATTGCGGATAGAAGCCGCCAATACCTGAGTCTTGTAATCATAGGTGCGATACATACGTACAATATCACCGACAAGCCCTACCCCGTCTTCGCAAATATCATCCAGACGTCCGACAAAAGGCGAAACGTAAGTCGCTCCGGCTTTTGCAGCCAGCAATGCCTGTCCGACGGAAAATACCAATGTACAATTGGTCCGGATTCCTTTTTCTGTAAAGTACTTGATAGCTTTGATACCATCAGCAATACAAGGCACCTTGACAACGATATGCGGATTGAGTGCGGCAAGCTCTTCCCCTTCGCGGATCATCCCTTCATAATCCGTTGCTATTACTTCCGCACTTACGTCAGCATTGACAATCTTACATATTTTAATGTAATGTTCACGCTGATTCTCCGTACCTTTAATGCCTTCTTTCGCCATCAGCGAAGGATTGGTAGTCACTCCGTCAAGTACTCCGAGGTCATACGCCTCCTGAATCTGCTCCAAATTGGCTGTGTCAATAAAAAACTTCATAATTCTATTTTTTAATGGTTAACTATCTGGTAGTCAAAGATAAGAATTATTTCCCATCTTTCCTAGATCAGGCAATGGTTATTGCCGGATCGAGGTAGACATCCTGAATAGCGTTTAATAATTCGACACCCTTATTCATCGGCTTCTGGAAGGCTTTACGTCCGCTGATCAATCCCATACCACCGGCACGCTTATTGACAACTGCTGTAATAACCGCATCACGCAAATCGGAAGCTCCATGAGACTCTCCACCGGAATTGATCAATCCGACACGTCCCATATAACCATTTGCCACCTGATAGCGACAGAGATCAATCGGATGTTCCGAAGCGAGTTCCGTGTACATTCGTTCATCTGTCTTTCCGAAACCAATCGCCTTGAATCCACCATTATTGGTAGGAAGTTTCTGTTTCACAATGTCCGCTTTGATGGTAACTCCCAAACGGTCAGCCTGTCCGGTAAGGTCGGCAGCAGCATGATAATCGATAGCTCCCTTCTTGAAATCGCTATTACGCAAATAACACCACAGAATGGTAGCCATACCAAGCTCGTGAGCATATTCGAAAGCCTCAGCAATCTCTACCAACTGGCGGCGACTCTGTTCCGAACCGAAATAAATGGTTGCTCCTACTGCTACGGCTCCCATATTCCAAGCCTCTTTCACTGTACCAAATAATACCTGATCGTATGTATTCGGATAGGTCAGCAGCTCATTGTGATTCAACTTTACCACGAAAGGTATTTTGTGCGCATATTTACGTGCGACTGATCCTAGAATACCGAATGTGGAAGCTACTGCATTACAGCCTCCTTCGATAGCCAGTTTCACAATATTCTCCGGATCGAAATAAATGGGATTCGGTGCAAAGGATGCGCCGGCTGTATGCTCAATATCCTGATCGACAGGAAGAATGGACACATAACCCGTATTTGCCAAGCGTCCATGCCCTAAAAGGGTTTGCAGGCTATTCAATACTTTTATGTTTCGGTCCGAATCAATCCAGACTTTATCAATGGTATCCGGTGAGGGTATATAAATCAACGACTTATCAATGGTCTTACAGGTATGATCCAGATAATAACTGGTCTTATCTCCTAATAAATCAACTACTTTACTCATAACTTTATTTTTTTAATGTATAACAATTTATATACAGGCGATGAAGCCTGCTATTTTTTCTTCCCCTGATTGGCTACCGCTTCCATCAGCTTACGAATTTCTTCCGGATTGCCCAGGAAGTAATCGTTGGCAACATTCAGGTTCTCGTCGAACTCGAATACATAAGGAACGGCAGTAGGAAGATTCAGTTTGATGATATCTTCATCAGAAATATGTTTCAAATGCTTGATGATACCTCGCAGACTATTGCCATGCGCGACAACCAGCAAGGTATGCGCATCTTTTAAAGTCGGGAATATATCCGACTCCCAGTACGGCATAATACGGTCGATGGTATCTTTTAATGATTCGGTACGCGGCAGTTCCGCATCGGATACTTCGTGATAGCGATAATCGAAACGCGGATTTCTCAAATCGCTTTCGGAAAGCGGATTGGGAGCAATATCATAACTGCGGCGCCATATCAGCACTTGCTTTTCTCCGTATTTCTCAGCTGTTTCCGCCTTATTGAGTCCTTGCAGGTCGCCATAATGCTTCTCATTCAGACGCCAGCTCTTCTCGACAGGAATCCAGTCCAGATTCATTTTATCAAGCACGCAGTTCAAGGTTTTGACTGCCCTCTTCAGATAAGAAGTATAGGCTTTATCGAAGTTGAAGCCATATTCCCTCAACGTAACGCCCGCCTTTTCCGCTTCGGCAACTCCCTTTTCCGTCAGGTCTACATCCGTCCAACCTGTGAAACGGTTTTCTTTGTTCCAAGCACTCTCTCCATGACGAAGTAATACTATCTTTTTCATTCTTAATGATCTCCTTTCATCTTTTTATATATACAACATTTTGTTACTCTACAAAGTTCACGAAAGAATCAGCAGGTATCAATACCTAAAAGTGATGGTTTATTGAAAAGAATTCAATAAAAATGATTATTTTTACGGACTAAATGAATATTCAACCGCCAGTTAAAACAAGTCAGACATTGGAAACAAGCAAACAGAAAGAATACACATTCCTGCAAAAACTGCTGAATAAAGCGAATATGGGATGGTGGGAAGCGGACTTAAAAACAGAAAGTTATGTATGTTCCGAGTTTATCTCCCGATTACTCGGGATAGACGAAGACGGAGTGATCAGTTTTGAAGATTTCAATAAACGTATTCTAAGGGAGGATCAGCACCATACTACCAGCTACTCTTTCGATAAATTGCAACAGAGCATTGAGGAGGTGTACCTGCTCCATACTCCCCACGGGGAAGTATGGATTCGCAGTAAAATATGCTTTCAGGAAACTGATGAGGAAGGAAACACCAAAATATACGGAATAGCAGAAACTCAAGATGGTCCCCACATGGCTTCCGCCTATCAGGCACTGCAAAACAGTGAACGTATCCTGCACAATATCTATAAAAACCTTCCCGTCGGCATTGAACTGTATAATAAAGACGGTTATCTGCTTGACTTGAATAAAAAGGAACTGGAAATGTTCCATATCACCCATAAAGAAAAAGTTATTGGCATCAATATCTTTGAGAATCCGGCACTACCCGAAGAAATAAAGCTAAAGATCAGAGATAATGAAGAGGTTGAATTCACCTTCCAATATGATTTTTCAAAAATCAAAGGATATTATGAATCGGAAAAAACATCCGGTTTCATTAATCTGACAACAAGAATAACAACACTCTATGATCATGACCGGCAGCCTATCAATTATCTGTTGATAAACGTAGATAAGACGGAAAACACCATCGCCTACAACAAAATTCAGGAATTTAAAAATTTCTTTGAACTGGTAGGAGATTATGCCAAGGTTGGATACGCTCATTTTGATGCGTTAAGCCGTAATGGTTATGCCTTAAGCAGCTGGTATAAAAATGTAGGAGAAGAGGAAGGCACGCCCCTACCGGAAATTATCGGTATCCATTCTCACTTTCATCCGGAGGACCGGGCTGTTATGCTCGACTTTCTGGCGAAAGTGGTCAAAGGCGAAAGTACGAAATTATGCAGGGATGTACGTATCCGCAGAGCCGACGGAAGCTATACATGGACACGGGTGAATGTATTGGTCCGTAACTACCGCCCGCAGGATAATGTCATCGAAATGCTGTGTATCAACTTTGATATTACCCAGCTAAAAGAAACCGAGCAAATGCTTATCAAAGCCAAAGAGAAAGCCGAAGAAGCGGATCGTTTAAAATCTGCCTTCCTTGCCAACATGAGTCACGAGATACGTACTCCGCTCAATGCGATCGTCGGTTTCTCAAGTATGCTGGAAGAGGCGGAGGATCAGGAAGAAAAGCATCAGTATATCACGATCATAGAAGATAATAACAAGTTGTTGCTTCAGCTTATTTCCGATATCCTCGACTTATCGAAAATCGAAGCGGAAACTTTCGACATTATTCCTGAAAGGGTGAATGCGAAACAGCTTTGTAACGATCTGTTTCAGGCTATGCAAATGAAAACTAGTCCGCAAGTAGAACTCCGCCTGAAAGATAATTTACCCGAACTGACGTTCACCAGTGACAAGAACAGACTTTATCAGGTATTACTGAACTTTGTGACTAACGCATTAAAATTCACTTCCGAAGGAAATATCACCATCGACTACCAAATAGACGGAAACGAAGTGAAATTCTCCGTTCAGGACACGGGAATGGGGATAGAGCCGGAAAAACAGGAAGCTATCTTCAGCCGATTTGTAAAACTCAACAGCTTTATTCCCGGTACGGGACTCGGACTGCCTATCTGCCAAAGTATCGTCACGCAACTGGGAGGGAAAATCGGTGTGGAATCAGAACCAGGAAAAGGGTCCTGCTTTTGGTTCACCCATCCAATTAATTAAAGAAAAATCTCTTTTAAATTGCTCTGTCATCCCTCACTTAGTTCAGAATGGCAGAGCCAAACATTATTTTTCAGACAACAGTCCATTTCATCGGTTTCTCTTCAGAAAAATACGGTCTGTAATAGTGCCCGGCAACTCTGATTCGTAGTGAGTCACCATAATCATCGTCTTGTCTTTGCGATGACAGAAAGCCTCAATAATCTTCTTTACCCGACGACGGTTGTAAGTATCCAGACCGTGAAGCGGTTCATCCAGAATCAGCAGCTCCGGGTCCTTCACAAAAGCACGTGCCAGCAATGCCAGCCGTTGTTCTCCACTGGAAAGTTGCAAAAAAGGTTTGTCTTTCAATTCCGCAATACCAAATATATCCATCCACCATTCGCAGATGGCCATTTGTTCCGGCTGGGGACGTTTGTACAGCCCGATGCTGTCATGAAGCCCACTGGCCACGATTTCAATAGCCGGCAGATTTTTGAGATAAGCACGATGCATCTCCGGACTTACATAGCCAATATGCTTTTTAATTTCCCAAATACTCTCCCCTGTACCCCGCTTCCGCCCGAAAAGGCTGATGTCACAAGCATATGATTGTGGATTATCCGCACAGACAAGGCTTAACAAAGTAGATTTTCCGGCTCCGTTTTCACCGCTCAATGCCCATTTCTCACCACGTCGCACCGTCCAGTCGAGCTCTTTCAGAATAGTGCGGTCATCATACCGGATGCTGACTTTATTCAATTTGACCACTTCATCAGAATCGTAATTATTGCCACCATAGGGCAAATCAACGATACGTTGCTGTAACTCATCAAAAGAAACAGCTACATCCCTAGAACGAAAAGCTTCCAGATAGGCCTCACGTTCCATTTTGGAGTACACCATCATTTTATCCACAGGAATTACGTGGGTAATAAATGAAGGAATATCATCCAGCATTGACAATACCAAAATAATCTGTACGGACGACATCTTTGTCAAACGATCGAGTAAAGAGAACAGCAATTCGCGGGTAGGTGCATCCAGCCCGATAAACGGATTATCCATAATCAATACACGGGGAGCCGTCAACAGAGTTTTGGCCAGCTGGAACTTACGCAGTTCGCCACTGGAGAGAAGAATTATTTTCTTATCAAGCATCGGTTCTATGCGAAAAAGTTCAAATAGTTCTTGTTTCAGTTGTTCATCCTTAATTTCTCCCAGCATTTCACGAACATCGGGCGCTTCGTCCTGATCGTGGGCGTTCCAGCATTGCTGATAGTAATAATTAGCATCCGCAGCCCCATAAGTGTCACGGAAAGCGATATACTTCACATTATCATAGACGGTCTGGGTGGCAGAAGGAGAAAAGTCATATTGCAGCGTCCCTTCACGCAATGGGTATTTACCGATCAGCGTATCGACAAAAAGACTTTTTCCTCCCCCGTTGGGCCCTACAATTGCAATGTGTTCTCCGGCTGAAATCGTTGCCGTGATGGGTGCAGCTAAACGCACAAGCGGGTTGCGTGCCACGCCCCCCGCCATGTTGAATGTATTCTGAATCATATTCTTCTATTCTGTTCGATTATCAAAAGACTGAATTTACTTATATAAAATCAAAGCTGACTGACCGGGAATAATAACTTCCGGTCCGTTTTGTATGCCTAATCCACGTACATCTATCACTCCGTCTTTACATACCACTGTATATTTACCAACCGGAATAGTAAGCCTGGCAGGAGTAGGACGAGAATTAAATGCGACGATGATATCTTCCCAATGATCTCCATTTGCATGGTCTTTCAGACGGAAAGCAATCAGGTTGCTTCCTTCCACAGGAAGAAATTCCAGATGTTTTCGAACCTGTCCTGCATCTCCCATGCGGAAGGCCGGATGAGATTTACGCAGATCGATCAATCGTTTATAATACATGAAGACATCTCCGTTGGTGGTTTTGCGCCGCCAGTCGATGGCATTCACTGCATCCGGGCTCTTATAACTATTGTCCACGCCTTGCTTATCACGCATGATTTCTTCTCCGGCGTAAATAAACGGAATACCTTGTGAAGTAAAGACCACAGTCTGTGCCAGTTTATCGAGACGTATAAGTTGTTCGGGAGTGATGTCCGGCATGCTTGCCTTCAGTCGGTCTACCAAACACAGCCCGTCGTGACAGGAAACATAACTGATCATTTGCACAGGCTGTTTCGCCCACGGCTTTTGAGTATAATTAACCGAATCGCACTGTACTTGCGGATGCTCGATAGCGCCTGCTATGCCGAACTTTACGCTCATCTCCCCTCCCGGAATTCCGGCAAGAAAAGCTCCTTTGCGCTTATCGCCTACAGGTCCGCAAAGCCCGTCACGCAGCTCGTCAGAAAAGACAGCAACTCCGGGTATCTGTGCTATATTTCCCTTCATTGCCAAGGAGTCAGCCGGATACTGAGGCGCCTCGGCAGCCCACCCCTCTCCGTAAATGCAAATGGTAGGATCGACCGCATTCACAGCCTTCCGTATCTCGTTCATCGTTTCGATATCATGAATTCCCATCAAGTCGAACCGGAAGCCGTCAACATGATATTCTTTTATCCAATAAAGGACGGATTCTACCATAAACTTACGCATCATAAGGCGTTCGCTGGCAGTCTCGTTACCACAGCCTGAGCCATTTGCCAAGGTTTTATCTTCTTTCTGGCGATAGAAATAACCGGGAACGGTGCGCTCGAAGTTACTTTCATCGGTATTGAATGTATGATTGTACACCACATCCATTATCACACGGATACCAGCTTTGTGCAGTGCCTGTACCATCTGCTTGAATTCTTTCACACGAGTGGCGGGCTGATAGGGATCAGTGGCATAGGAACCATCGGGTACATTATAGTTTTGCGGATCATATCCCCAGTTGTACGAATTTTCATTCAGTCTGGTTTCATCTACCGAAGCGTAATCAAAGGAAGGAAGCAGATGCACGTGTGTCACGCCCAGTTCGATCAGATGATCGATGCCTGTCAGCAACTTGTCGGAGTTCATCGTTCCATGTTCGGTCAGTGCCAGGTATTTTCCTTTATTTTTCACTCCTGAAGTGGAATCCACCGAAAAGTCACGGTGGTGCATCTCATAAATAATCATATCGGCGGGAGACTTCAAAGGAGGTCGGGTATCACTCTCCCAACCGTCCGGATTGGTGGATTGCCAGTCGATAATGGCGGCCCGCTTCCCGTTTACTCCGACAGCACGGGCGTTTATTCCGGGAGTATCTCCCTGCCACTTGTCATTGATCTTCACATTGAAAGTATAGAACTTGCCAATGAGGTCCTTACTTACCACAGCTGTCCAGGTTCCTTCTTCCTCCGACTGCATCTTTACCGTTTCATAGGCATGTCCGCCCTCGCCTGCCTCATAAAGCATCAGACGTACTTCATCTGCCGTAGGCGACCAAAGAGTAAATTTCGTTGCCTCCGGTGTATACTCCATTTCAATCAGACTTCCTGTACGGACCGGATATAATTCATAAGACATATATTCCTTTTTCGCAGTAGTACAACTCATTACTGTCGTCACCGTAGTCACCCCTAATATCGCTAAATAATTGGTTCCCATTTTCATACTAAACCTCCCCTGCGGTACTCACACTACCTTCGCACTTACTTGTTTATAACTTTTCTCACTCCCAGCCTCTTTCATTGCGGGTTTATTTTACTTTATCGGGATTTTTCGCAATAAAATCTTTCCAACTGCTATATCCTTTTTCCATTGCCGGACGTCCCATTTGCAGAAAATGACAATAGGCTGCCGCCAAACCGTCCGTCGCATCCATAAAGGTAGGCATCTCTTCTTTGGGAAAATGCAGCATACGCTGCAGCATATCCGCTACTTGTTCCTTTGATGCCTGTCCGTTTCCGGTTATAGCCATCTTGATCTTCAAAGGAGCATATTCTGTGATCGGAATATCACGGCTCAATGCCACTGCCATCGCCACTCCCTGAGCACGTCCCAACTTCAACATGGACTGTACGTTCTTGCCGAAAAAAGGAGCTTCGATAGCCAGTTCGTCAGGCAGATAGCTTTCGATGATACTTAATACCCGTTCGTGAATATGCCGCAGCTTCAGATAATGATTGGCAAATTTACGTAAATCGATAATTCCCATCGCGATCATCTCAGGCTTAGTCCCTTTCACGCGCAAGACTCCATATCCCATGATGGTCGTACCGGGGTCTATACCCAAAATAATCTTTTCTTTTACCGGTTGAATCACTCTACTATCTCCATCAATGTCGGAAAACCGACTACTTTATCCTTGAATATTTTCGTAAGTTCGTCATTCAGCCGCACTCCCTGTTCCATGTGCCAGCGATGCAGCAATCCACTACTCTCTACTTCCCATTGCAGAGAATAAGAACTTCCGTCGTCCCGATGACTCAGTATCCGACAGATACGCGGTGCTTTCAACGTCCCGTGTTTCTGTACTTCAGGTATATAGCTTTCCTTTATCCAAATCAAAAAATTATCGTGAACAGCATCGTCCACCTGAAAAGTTGTATTATAAATCAGCATATCATCTGTCCTTTCAATAAATTATTTTCCGCAAACATAGCAATTATTTCAGAATATTCCATTATATTTGCGCCAACAAAAGCAAAACGTTGACAAACGTTATATCAGTGGCATAAAAATGGGGCGTTAGCTCATCTGGCTAGAGCGCGACACTGGCAGTGTCGAGGTGATCGGTTCGAGTCCGATACGCTCCACAAAATGAAAAGAGTAACTTATGATAAGTTACTCTTTTTTTTATTTTAAACCTGTGATTGGCTTTGTAGCCAAGCTTCATTAAGACATTTATATTACCCCGAAATGTTTCAAAGCCTTGTAAAGTCCACTATTGTCCACCGTATCAGTGACAAAGTCGGCAACTGACTGAACTTTTTCGGACGCATTTCCCATCGCCACTCCTATTCCGGCAGCCTTCAGCATGGGGATATCATTACCGCCATCACCGCACGCCATTATTTCAGAAACTTTAACCCTGTAGTAATCGGCAAATAACGAGAGACCGGTTGCCTTACTTGTCCCTGCAACATTAACATCAGCAAATAAAGGATGCCAGCGTGTTGCGGAAAGACCAGGCAGAAGCGGCATTACTTTTTGTTCTGTTTCCTCATCAAAATAAAAACAAAGTTGACAGCATTCTTTTCTTTCAAACATCTCTTCGATGTCGACAACCGGCGGAACCGGATGCTCAACAATTCCGGCAATCTGTTCGACAGTCGGGGTAAGGCGATTGACAAATACACCTTCATTTAATTCGAGAGCGACTGCAAAATCAAATTCCCGTGCAAGCTCCATTGATTTTCTAAAATCCTGTGCAGGTATTGCTACTTTTCTTATCACACTTCCGTCACGCAATACACACTCTGCTCCATTAAGTGCAATAACTCCATCATACGGCACAGCATCAATCTCATGAAGATCACTTGCCGCTCTACCGGTAGCAATCACAATCTTAATTCCACTATCATGTACTTTTTTAAGAGCATCTATAGAGGATTGCGACACCTTATGAGTTTCAAAACTCAACAAAGTTCCATCTACATCAAGCAATAATACCTTTATCATACTATCTATATTTTTGGGCTACAAAGTTACTGAAAAGTTTCTCATGGCCTACAACGATAAGCACGAGATCGTGTTAAAAAAGATATCATATATACAATAAAAAAGGACCTTTATTCAAGGTCCTTTTTTATCACTTCATCCATTTCTTTTATTCGTTTCTCACGATCCTTGATAGGACCGTCTTTCGTATCACCTTTGAATACATTATCTGCACGATCGGTAACTTCAGTGCTCCATTCTTCAAACTCATTCTTAGCCGGACGGCCATTCGGTTCGATATTTTCCTCAGCAATCGAATCGTGTCTGTTAATCATATCATCCATATCTTCTCTTTTTTTATTGGTTACAATGATAATACAATATAAAAAGAGAAAAGTTCCGGGCGTTAATGTTTTTTGGACAACTCGCGTTCGCGTATCTGCAACTGTTCTTTATACAACTGGGGACGGAAAGGGACATAAAGGGTATAATCACTTTCAACCGCCTTGCCTCCCACCAGTGCCGGTGTCCAATTTGGCATTTCCTTCACAATGCGAAGAGCTTCTTCTGCAAACTCCGGATGAGTCGATTTTAATATATGAGGACGAAGAATCACTCCCTCCTTATCTATAGTAAACTCACACAAAGCATATCCCGAGACATTGTCTTTAAGCAATTCCGCAGGATAAATCATTTGTCCGGCTACATATTCCCGTACACAAACATCAGCCAAGCAGGGTAATTCTTCAATTTGCTTTCCCGAATGCGTTTTGAGCTTCGGACCAACAGAATAAATCCCCACATACATCGGCTTTTTGTGAGCGTCCGGCTGTTCTTTGGTACGGTGCTCCAGCTCTTTCAATAAAGCGGTTGCTTCCTCCGCCAATGCTTGTTCCGAAATATTTTCTCCCTGAGAAAACATGTAAGTCGACTGACAAACCAACACAAGCCGCTCCATCAAAGTACCTTTCATGGGTGACCACTTCCGTCCCATCATCTCTTTTCCTTTCGCATCTGTCGATGAGAAGTAATAAACAACTCCATCCAGTCCGGCTGTCGAACCGTCCAAATCCTGTATCTGGCTGGTTACCAGACGGGCGATAGCTCCCAAAGACTGGTATAAGGACTGACTGATCTCCACTGATTTAGTTTCCACTTTCACCGTTCCTTTCTCTGCCTGCCAATAGGTACGCGACAAAGTATTCGCAATCAACAGACAACGTCCGTTCTTCTTCTCTACCGACATTGCATATTCCGGTGAAAAAGAAGGAATGGCTACAAAACGCGCGTAAGGACGCTGTTGAAAACCTGTATTAAGCAAAGAAAAGACATTTCGATAATACTCACCCAACTCACCCGTATAGGTAGTAAAAGGCTTCACCGGCTCCAGATAGTCGATCTGAGCTGACAGGCGAAACGATAAAGTCAATAGCAGAAGAGAAATAACAATCTTTTTCATAAGTGTTCCCCGATTTTCGGTACATTCGGCAACAAAGATACAAATTATTTCGATGGTTCGTGATAAAATTATATCTTTGCACGGTTTTTACTAAGAAACTGAATAACAATACATCAAAAATATGATAGCTAAGATTGAACAACTTCTGAAAGAGGTGGAAGCCTTACACGCCTCCAATGCCGAAGAACTCGAAGCTCTCCGCATCAAATACCTGAGTAAGAAGGGAGCCATTAACGATTTGATGGCGGATTTCCGTAACGTAGCTGCCGAACAGAAAAAAGAAGTCGGCATGAGACTGAATGAACTGAAAACTAAAGCGCAGGACAAAATCAATGCGTTGAAGGAACAGTTCGAGAGCCAGGATAATAGTTGCGACGGTCTTGACCTGACCCGCTCGGCTTATCCGATTGAACTCGGTACACGTCATCCGATTACAATTGTAAAGAACGAAGTCATCGATATCTTCGCACGTCTGGGATTCAGCATCGCCGAAGGTCCGGAAATCGAAGACGACTGGCATGTATTCTCGGCACTGAACTTTGCCGAAGATCATCCGGCACGCGATATGCAGGACACATTTTTCATCGAAGTTCATCCGGATGTAGTACTCCGTACTCATACTTCTTCTGTACAGACCCGTGTGATGGAAACTTCCAAACCTCCTATCCGCATCATCTGTCCGGGACGTGTATACCGTAACGAAGCTATCAGCTACCGTGCACACTGTTTCTTCCATCAGGTAGAAGCGTTGTATGTAGACAAAAACGTATCATTCACCGACTTGAAACAGGTATTGCTGCTCTTCGCCAAAGAAATGTTCGGCACAGACACCAAAATCCGTCTGCGTCCGTCTTATTTCCCATTTACAGAACCAAGTGCTGAAATGGATATCAGCTGTAACATTTGCGGTGGTAAAGGTTGTCCGTTCTGCAAGCATACCGGTTGGGTGGAAATCCTCGGTTGCGGTATGGTAGACCCGAACGTACTCGAATCAAACGGCATCGACAGCAAAGTATACAGCGGTTATGCTCTCGGAATGGGTATCGAACGCATCACGAACCTGAAATATCAGGTGAAAGACCTCCGTATGTTCTCCGAAAATGATACACGCTTCTTAAAAGAATTCGAAGCGGCATATTAAATAGAGCACAGAATTTACCAGTATGCCAATGTGCCAATAAAACCATCTGATGGTAATTGGGACATTGGCATTTAATCAATATACCGATTACACTGAAACGGGATGGCTTATCACCGTTCCGATCAGCAAATTGAACGTTCACTTATTATGGCAAAGGATAGACTCATTACTCCCGGTTATTGTTTCATCTTGGCAGCCAACTTCCTGCTCTACTTCGGTTTCTGGTTGCTGATTCCTGTTTTGCCGTTCTATTTATCCGAGTTCTTTCAGGCAGGAAATTCCACTATCGGCATCGTGCTTTCCTGTTATACGGTAGCTGCACTCTGCATCCGCCCGTTTTCCGGCTATCTGCTGGATACGTTTGCCCGTAAGCCGCTTTATCTTTTCGCTTATTTCATCTTTATGCTGATGTTTGCGGGATATCTTATCGCCGGCTCGCTTACCCTATTTATTATATTCCGAATTATTCATGGAGTCTCTTTCGGCATGGTCACGGTAGGTGGAAATACAGTAGTCATTGACATTATGCCCTCTTCCCGCAGAGGTGAAGGGCTGGGCTATTATGGACTGACCAATAATATCGCCATGTCCATCGGACCGATGTTCGGACTGTTTTTACATGACGGAGGGGTTTCTTTCGCTACAATATTCTGCTATGCGCTCGGTTCCTGTATGCTGGGATTCCTGTCCGCAAGCCTGGTGAAAACACCTTATAAACCACCGGTAAAGCGTGAACCGATTTCACTCGACCGTTTCATTTTATTAAAAGGAATGCCTGCGGGACTCAGCCTGTTGCTACTCTCCATCCCCTACGGAATGACCACCAATTATGTAGCCATGTATGCCCGCGAAATAGGAATCCATACACAAACAGGTTTCTTTTTTACCTTTATGGCGATCGGTATGGCCATTTCCCGTATATTCTCAGGAAAGCTGGTGGACCGGGGAAAGATAACCCAAGTAATTGCCGCCGGACTCAATCTGGTTATAATAAGTTTCTTCCTGCTCGCATCTTGTGTATATCTGATTCAATGGAATGATGCTGCCTGCACCATTCTCTTTTTCGGAATTGCCCTGCTGATGGGAATCGGATTCGGAATTATGTTTCCGGCATTCAATACTCTGTTCGTAAACCTTGCCCCCAACAACCAACGGGGAACAGCTACTTCCACCTACCTGACCTCATGGGATGTAGGAATTGGTATCGGTATGCTGACCGGAGGATATATAGCCGAAATCTGTTCGTTTGACAAAGCATATCTTTTCGGTGCCTGCCTGACAGTAGTTTCCGCTGTCTATTTCAAATTAAAAGTAACGCCTCACTACCATAAAAACAAGTTAAGATGAGAAAGAAAGAACGTTATGAAAAAGTAATCGCATGGTTTCAGGCAAATGTTCCTGTAGCCGAAACAGAATTACATTACAATAATCCGTATGAATTACTAATCGCTGTAATCCTTTCTGCACAATGTACGGATAAACGAGTAAATATGATCACTCCGCCTCTCTACAAGGACTTCCCGACTCCGGAAGCTCTTGCTGCCAGTACGCCTGAAGTTATTTTCGAATACATCCGGAGCGTATCTTATCCGAATAACAAAGCCAAACATCTGGTAGGAATGGCTAAAATGCTGGTTAATGACTTCAACAGCAAAGTGCCCGACAACATGGATGACCTGATCAAACTTCCCGGTGTAGGAAGAAAGACCGCCAATGTGATTCAGTCCGTCGTTTTCAACAAAGCAGCGATGGCGGTTGATACCCACGTTTTCCGTGTCAGTCACCGCATCGGACTGGTGCCGGATAGTTGTACGACTCCATTCAGCGTAGAGAAAGAACTGGTGAAGAACATTCCGGAAAAATTAATACCCATAGCCCATCACTGGCTTATTCTGCATGGTCGTTATGTTTGTCAGGCACGTACGCCGAAATGTGACACCTGCGGTTTGCAAATGATGTGCAAATATTTCTGTAACACTTATAAAGTTACAAAAGAGGCACCAAAAGCCAAGAATAAATAACGATTTAATAGCAAGGAACCGAAATAAATAGTA
>OHAQ01002047.1_pt1 | contig 15032 bp, 8 predicted proteins | sample 1577111 | NCBI WGS metagenome assembly OHAQ01 (sample SAMEA3541549, study PRJEB24748) | human gut metagenome | biome: human gut; feature: human-associated habitat; material: faeces | place: China | collected 2012 | reverse complement strand
TTTTGCAGCGTAAAAAAAGAATATCCGCACCTGAAAGGGCGCGCCGGCGATCTGACGCCGAAGGGACAGATGCAGCACAGGCGGCTGGCCGGGCGGATGTATGCCGCCTATCCCGAAATTTTCCGCCGTCATCCGCGCATCGAGGCCTATTCGACGGTCGTGCCCCGCTGCATCATGAGTATGGGGGCCTTCTGCGAAGGGTTGAAGGAGGCCGATCCGTCGTTGGAAATCTTCACGGAGACCAGCAGCGTGAACATGTACTACCTCAATCCGCACTCGACGGGCAATCCGGCGGGCACGGCGGAGGATTTCCGCTACAAGAGCGCCGACGCCCCCTGGCGGCCGGAGTGGCGCCGTTTCTGCGAGGAGCGCATCGACGTCGAGACCATTCTGGCGCGCCTGTTTACCGATACGGCCTATGCGCGGTCGATCTGCGATCCGCTGAAATTCGAACAGGATCTCTTCTCCGTGGCGGCCCACATGCAGTGTACCGATCTCGACGAGTCGTTCTACGACCTCTTCACGTTCGACGAACTGTGCCGTTTCTGGGAGTGCGACAACTATACCTATTATGTCGAGAAAGGGCCCGATCCGCGCAACCGCGGGCGCGGCACGGCGCTGGCCGAGACGTTGCTCGACGACATCGTGTCGCGCGCCGGCGAGGATATGGCCGCAGGCGAACCGTCGGTGCGCCTGCGTTTCGGCCACGACGGCTGCATCATGGCGTTGCTGACGCTCATGCGGATCGACGGCTGGACGACGCCCGTTACCGATCCGGCGAAGATCAAGGACGTATGGCAGGTTCACCGGATTCCCATGGCGTCGAACATGCAGTTCGTCTTCTACCGCAACAAGAAGAATCCCGACGACGTTCTCGTGCGGGTCTTGCTCAACGAAAAGGAACTCCGTCTTCCGCTTCCCGGCGACCGGGCTCCCTACTACCGGTGGGAGGATTTCCGGGATTTCTATGCCGGAATCGTACGGGAAGCCCGACTTAAACTCGAAGCCACGAAATGAAACCGATTCGCAAAATGCGGCTTTTCGCAGCCGCACTGACGGTCGCCTGCCTGCTGGCGGCGACCGTCCGGACCGTTGCCGCCGGACGCGGCAAGGCCGTACTCACGGGTGTCGTCTACGGCGACGGAGCGCCTCTGGCGGGCGTCTGCGTGTCGGACGGCGTGCAGTTCGCGACGACCGACGCCGCCGGCCGCTACCGCATCGAATCCGACAAGTCGGCGGGCTTCGTCTTCGCCGTCACGCCGTCGAACTGGGTCGCTGCCGAGGCCGACGGCGTCCAGCCGCTTTTCTGGGCGGCGCTCGACGAGGCGGATGCCCGTGACGAACAACACGACTTCCATTTTGCAAGCGTCGATCAGTCGCGCTACACGGTGATGTTCTTCACGGATCTACATCTGACCAACTCCTCCGAAAAGCGCGATCTCGATCACTACCGCAGCATCGCGCTGGCGTCGATCTCCGACGAGGCGGCGCAGGCGTCGGCGCGCGGACCGGTCTACTCGCTCAATTTAGGCGATCTGTCGCACGATCTCTATTGGTATCAGTACGATTTCGACGTTTCCTCGGCCAAACGTTTCCTCGAACAAAACGGTTTTCCGACGTTGCTGTACAGTATTCCGGGCAACCACGACAACGACGGGGCGACGCCCGCCGGAGCCGGTGTCGACCGTCGTGCCGAACATCTTTATCGCCGTACGTTCGGCCCGACCTACTATGAGATGAACATCGGCGACGTGCATTGGATCATGATGGACAACATCATCTATAAGAATACGCCCGGCAAGGGGAAGAAAAACGTCGGTGTAGTCGGCGCCCGAGACTACGACAAGGGGTTCACGCCCGAACAGCTGGCGTGGCTTCGGCGCGACCTGGCGACGGTCGACGCCTCGAAAACAGTCTGCCTCTGCACGCACTGTCCGGTCTTCTTCGACCGCGACCGCCGGACGCTGCTGACCGACCGCAGTCAGGTGGATTCGCTCGATGCGCTCTTCTCGCGCTTCGAGCGGGTGCATATCTTTTCGGGACACGCTCACCGGACGCTCTATACGCAGGACGCCGACTACCCGCGTTTCGACCAGTACGTGCTGCCCGCCACGTCGGGCGACATGTGGGTGGCGAACAACGATTTTCAGGCGTTGTGCCCCGACGGCAGCGATGCGGGGTTCGTCGTGGCGAGCGTCGACGGCGGAAAGTTGCGCTGCGACTACCGCACGCATCTCTACGGCCGCAAGGTGTTGCGCGCCTACGATATGAATGCCGTGGGCGAATACTACCGTAACGACAGTCTCGTCCGCGTGCAGCGACGGCTCTATCCCGACCGTGCCGACTACGGTGGCGCGGAGTATGCGAACTGCGTCTACGTCAACTATTGGGGGTATCTGCCGGGGCATCGGGTCGAACTGTTCGAGGAGGGGCGCCCGCTCGAAGTCGTGCAGGTCGAAGACGAAGACCCGCTCTACAACATCAGCCACTACCTGCCCGAACTGGCACGGAAACCCGTCTTCAAGAAGGGCGATGCCAGGGTCGTCAGCCACCATATGTTCGCCGCCAGGGCGCGGACGGCGACGGCTCCCGTCGAAATCCGGATTACGGATGCCGACGGCGTTCTCCTGCACAGGGAGACGCTCGAACGTCCCAAGAAATTCGACAAGGAGGCGCGGTAATCTCTCCATTCTTTTTTGAATATTGCTAATCGGTTGTTTTATATCCGATTAGCGATATTTATACCCGATTTGTTGAAACGTTACAACTAAAACGAATTCTGTTGCGGTCAGAATTATATGATTTTAATAAATTATATTCATTATTGAAACGTTTCAATTTTTCGCTTTTTTTTATACCTTTATGAACCGACTAACCAATTCACATTACTAACCAAACACTTATCGTATGATCCGAAACTTACTACCATGGACGGCGGGGTGCCTTCTGGCGGCATTCGCCGTGTCGTCGTGCGAGAGCGACGACGTCGACTACGGACCCATTTCGGCGGCTATCGAGATCGGCGTGGAGGAGGTTACGCCGAGCTCCGCGAAGATCAGGCTGACGACCGAACAGGAGAACGTGGCCTCCTACAAGATCGTCAAGCCGACGCCGATCTCCGAATTCGAGTATGCGGCCCACGACGCCATCGACCGTCTGGCCTTCATCGAGGAGCGCGGCGAAGCGGCCGGGGCTCCTTTCGAGCAGACGTTGGCCGGCCTGATGCCCAAGGTGGAGTACTCCTTCGCCGTGGTGGGACTCGACGCCTCCGGCCAGCGGATTACGGCTCCCACGTTCGCACGTTTCACGACCGCTTACGCTTCGTCGCTGGTCGAAGCCCGCTTCGAGACGAATCCCGACGAGACCTTCACCTTCACGGGCAAGATCACGCCGAACGCTTACACGGTCTCCTACCGCTATATTTTCGACAGCGACCACAACGAAGCCACCGAGGCCGAGCTCAGGGCGCTGCTCGAAGCCGGCAGCAGCGGCGTGAAGACCGACAAGGGCGTCAAGGAGCTGGAACTCGTCAAGTCGGACAAGACGGGCGTCACGCTGGCCGTTCTCTCTTATGACGATGCGAACCGTCCGGGCGAATTCACCAGTACGTTCGTTTCGACCGAGGACATGGCGTCGGTGATCGTCGACGGCAAGGAGACGCAGCTGGCCCGTCCGACCGAGGGCGTCGACATCTTCGAAGGAAAGGTCGCCGTGCCGGCCAAGTCCGAGTTTACGGTCGCAATCAACAAGGTCGCCTACGGATTCGCACCTTACAGCGGCAACGGCGGCGTGGGCAAGGTCGAGAACATGATGTCGGCTGCACCCTATTACAGCAGCAGCACGATCGCTGATTCGCGCGGTTACGACTGCAAGATGGCCGTAGGGCGGATGGCCGCGACGGCCGACGGCGGCAATGATTTCTGGACGAATCTTTCGGAGGCCGCACAGATCCTCGTCCGCGTCGATCTGACTTATGCCGACGGCACGCCGCGCTATTGGTTGGAACTGGTCGAGGCCGATGACCCGAATCTGCTGCTCGAACAGAATTTCGATCTCTTCGTCTGGGGCGGCGACTATACGTTGGCCTCCGGCGGCAAGGGAACCGCGCCCATTGCCGACAGCGAATCGGCGGCCGACCTCGACGGTACGGAAGAGGGTACCAAGGGCGGTGCGACCTACACGACTCCCAAACCCGATATTTGGAGCACGGCGGACGGTGCCGCCGACGGCGATGTGATCGCCGGCGATCTCTATCTGAAAAACCGGAATATGACGGGGTGGGAAGTCCGCCGCATCGCCGAGCATCCCGGGACGGTGCGTCTGAACAAGTCTGCATCGGGCTCTCATAAGTACAGCGGTTATCTCAAAACGCCGAAACTGGCTGCCCTGACCGCCCCGACGAACATCACGCTCGAATTCGATATTTGCCGTTTCGCGGGCGACGGCGATATTTACATCACCGTCGAAGGCGCCGGAACGTATACCGCCGCTGCGGTCAATATCGACGGCGCTGCCGCCGCGACGACCGTCGCCGCTTCGGGAACGGATTTCGTAGTGACGAACGACTTGTGCTCGAAGCAGGCCAATACCGTAATAAACAAGCCGTGGTCGCATGTCGAGTTGTCGATCGCCGGTGCGACGGCCGAGACGCAGATCAAGTTCGACGGTTCGAGAGGCAAGGACTCCGCGTCGGATCGCTGTCTGTTGGATAACATCAAAATCACGAAGTAATCCGTCTACTTAACAAGACCTGTCATGAATAAAATCAAGCATATAATCGTCCGTAGCGTACTCGTCGTCCTGCTCGTAGCAGTAGGGGGGGGAATTTGTACGCGCAGAAATCGCAGCTTAGCGGTACTGTAAGCGATGCGGAGAATACCCCGCTCGTAGGCGCCTCGATCATCGTCGAGGGAACGCATGTCGGTACTACGACCGACGCCGACGGAGCCTTCCGCCTTCCTGCCGCTCCGGGGCAGCGACTCACCGTCTCCTATCTGGGTTACAAGTCCAAAACCGTAACCGTCGGCAGCAGGACCTCGCTGGACATCATACTCGAAAGCGACAATTCACTCATCAACGAAGTCGTGGTCGTCGGCTACGACACGCAGAAAAAGGTCAATCTGACCGGTTCCGTCGCGTCGGTCTCGGCCGAAGACCTCGCCAACCGTCCCATCGTATCCTCGTCGACCGCTCTCCAAGGCATCGCCCCCGGCGTGACCGTTACCACGCAGAGCGGAGCTCCGGGCGGCGACGGCGGCATGATCCGCGTGCGCGGTATCGGAACCTTCGGCGGTTCGAGCGCCGCGCCGCTGGTGCTCATCGACGGGGTGGAGGGCAGCCTCGATGCCGTCGACGCCACGCAGATCGACCAGATTTCGGTGTTGAAGGACGCCGCCTCGTCGGCCATCTACGGTTCGCGTGCGGCCAACGGCGTCATCCTCGTGACGACCAAGCGCGGCAAGAAGGGGCAGACGTCGGTCACCTACCGCGGTTACGTCGGCTGGCAGTCGCCCACCGACACGCCCGAAACGGTCAGCGCCGAGGAGTACATGATCCTCAGTCGCGAAACGTCGTTCAACGACGGCAAGGAGTCGATCTATACCGACGACTACATCGCCCGCTACCGCGAGAACAACCGTATCGATCCCGACAACTATCCGCTCACCGACTGGCAGGACCAGATTCTCACCGGATCGGGATTCACCCACAACCACAATCTCTCGCTGACGGCCAGCACCGAACGCGTGCGCGTCATGACCTCGTTCGGCTACCTCGACCAGAAGGGCATCATCAAGCGCACCGACTACCAGCGGTACAACGTGCGCAACAACATGAACATCGACTTCTCGGACAAGCTCTCGATGCGCTTCGACGTTTCGTTCGTCAACGGCGACCGCCGCCGCATCCCGCAGCAGAATACGCTGTTCAACTACATGAACACGCGCGACCCGCTGATCCTGTCGCGCTGGTCGACGGGCTACTGGGCCGGTCTGTCGGGCGGCAGCACCAACGTCCTGCCGACGCTCGAAGGCGAGGGAGGCAACGTGAAGAACAACACGATCCGCCTGAACGGAGCTGTGACGCTCACCTTCAAGCCCGTCAAGTGGCTGACGCTCGAAGGCATGGTCGCCCCGCGCTACGTGACGACCAACAACCATACCTTCGTCAAGAAGATGAAATTCTACTCCGACGCCTTCGGCACGGTGTCGAACAGCTCCAACGTCGCGTTCAACTACCTCGACGAGTCGGCCAACCGCTCGTTCTACGGCAACTACCAGTTCACGGCCGCCTTGCAGCATACCTTCGCGCAGAACCACAATTTCAAACTGTTGCTGGGCGCTTCGCGCGAGACCTACGACAACAAGACCCTTTCGGCGCACCGCGAGGACTTCGCCTATCCCGATTACGAGGTGATCGGCGCCGGCGCCGACAACGAGACGAAGGACAACGGCGGCGGTCATGCGCAGTGGGCGTTGCAGTCCTTCTTCGGCCGTCTGAACTACAATTTCAAGGAGCGTTACCTTTTCGAGGCGAACGTCCGTTTCGACGGCTCGTCGCGTTTCGCCAAGGGGAATCGCTGGGGTATCTTCCCCTCGTTCTCCGGAGCGTGGCGTCTGACCGAGGAGCCTTTCATGCAGGATGTACGCCGGACGCTGAGCGAATTTAAGATCCGCGCCTCCTACGGCCAGTTGGGCAACCAGAACATCGGCTCGAACTATCCCACGATCCAACAGCTGGACGTCAGCTCGATTTCGGTCAACGACGTCATCACCCCGATCGTCACGCAGACGACGCTGGCCAATCCCGACATTACCTGGGAATCGACCGAAATGTACGACGTGGGTATCGACGCCACGCTTTTCGACAAGCTGAGCGTCACGGCCGACTGGTATTACAAGAAGACCCACGATATTCTGCTTACGCTCGATATCCCGTCGATCATCGGTCTCGGCGCCCCCTATCAGAATGCCGGAATGGTGCGCAACGTGGGTTGGGAGGTCGCCGTCGGGTATCATAACAAGTGGCGCGATTTCTCGTTCGGCGTCGAGGCCAACCTGTCGGACGTGGTCAACAAGATCATCGACATGAAGGGCACCACGGGCGGCAGCGGCGCGATCCGCAATCAGGAGGGATCGGCCATCAACTCGATCTACGGGCTCAAATGCGTGGGAATGGCCCGCACGCAGGAGGAGGCCGACTGGGTGAACGAGAACTGTCCGCAGTACGGCGTGACGACCAAGCCCGGCGATCTGATCTATGCCGATATGGATGACAGCGGTACGATCGACGATAAGGACATGACGATCATCGGCAGCACGGTGCCGCGCTATACCTACGGCGTGAATCTCAGCTTCGGATGGAAAGGATTGAATCTGAGTGCCTTCTTCCAGGGTGTCGGCAAGGTCGACGGCTATCTGAGTTCCTATTACGTGCAGCCCTGCCAGCAGGGCGGAACCTTCCGCAAGGAGCATCTCGACCGCTGGAACGAGACGAATCCCAACGGCAAGTATCCCCGTCTGACGATGACCGACGCCAACAACTGGAAGCAGTCGTCGTTCTGGATGCGCAGCGCGGCCTATTGCCGTCTGAAAAATATCCAGCTGAGCTATACGCTTCCCAGAACATGGCTGAAAAAGCTGCGCATGAAGTCGGCGATGGTCTTCGTCAATGCGCAGAACCTCTTCACGATCACCGATTTCTATCAGGGCTTCGATCCCGAGGTGGCCTATTCGGGATCGGGCGACGGCGTGGAACTGGGCGCCGTGGCCTACAACTATCCGCAGGTGAAAGTAGTTACGATGGGTGTCGAACTGAAATTCTAAAAAAGCAGAATCATGTTAAAGAAAATAATCTATCTGATCGTATCGGGCGGCCTGCTGCTGTCGGGCTGCTCGCTGGATTACGAACCGCTCAACGGCCCCTCGTCGGGATCGTTCCCCGCGAGCGAGGAGGAGGCGATGGCAGGGCTCTACGCCGCCTACAAGGGGTTGGCGAACATGACGGTCAAGGAGACCCCCTTCCCCATGCGGATCAACGACTGCATCAGCGACATCGGCACCTACCGTACGGGTGCGGGCAATCAGATCAAGGCGATGAGCTCGACGCTGACGGCCGACAACACGATGTGCGAGAAGGTATACAAGACGGTCTACAAAATCGCCGGCCGCGTGCATCTGGTGCTGGACAATCTGGACAGACTGCGGGGCGTCATCCCCGAAGACAGGTTCAACCAGATCAAAGCCGAACTGCTCTGTATCCGCGCCTATTACTACGACTTGGGGTGCCAGTTCTACGGCGACATCCCCTTCATCGACCACCAGCTCGATCTGGACGATTACTCCGACTATCCGCGTATCCCGCGCGAGCAGGTGACCGCGCGGCTGTTGCAGGATCTCGACGACGACCTGCTCGATTACCTGCCCGTGCAGTGGAATCCGGGTACCTACGGTACGACGCGCATCGGCCGTGTGGCCGCCTACGCCCTCAAAGCGCGCATCGCGCTGAACTGGGGGTTGTGGGAGGAGGCCGCACGCTGTTCGAAGATCGCCACGACGCTCGCCGAGGGCGTCTACGATCTCGAACCGCTCGACTGCACCTACTACGCTACCCACGCCGACGGCGAACCTTCGGCGGCGAACCTATTCGGATTCGCCGGCCAGACCAGCCGCGAATGGTTGTGGGCGATTCAGTATAACCGTCTGATCAACTACACGTCTGCCACCTACTATGAAGCGCCTCGTATCCACGGCGGTTGCAGCTGGCTCGGCCCGTCGCAGGCGATGGTCGACACCTTCCAGTGCACCGACGGCAAGCCGATCACCGAATCGCCGCTCTACGACTGGCAGAATCCGTGGGCGAACCGCGATCCGCGTCTCGATCTGTTCTGTCTGCGTCCCGACACCCGCCTGTGGGGAGTCCAGTACGACACCGACGTGCGTGTCGAAAAGGTGAAGGACTACAACCAGTCGACGGCGGGCAAAGAGGTGCTCATCAGCAACGCCGACGCCGTGGGCAACAAGAGCGAGTATGCGGCCAACGGCAGCAAGGGGCCCGGCGGTTATCTGTGGCGCAAGTACTCCGACAAGGGGATGATGGGACTGGTCAACGGTACGAAGACGGAGGACGACATCAATGCGGGAATCATCCGTTTCGCCGAACTGCTGCTCATCGAGGCCGAGGCCAACATCGAGTGGGACGGCGGCGATCTGGCGATCGCCGAGGCGAACATCAACCGGGTGCGCGCCCGTGTGAACATGCCTCCCGTGACCGACCGTTCGCGCGAGGGCTTGCGCAAGGCGCTGCGCTACGAGCGCAAGGCCGAACTGTGCAACGAAGGGTTCCGCTGGTTCGACATCCGCCGCTGGAAGATCGCTTCCAAGGCGGTCAACGGCCCGATGTACGCTCCGGGGTATTCGACGGTGCAGAATCCGGGAAACTACATCTCCAACGTCAGGCCTTCGTTCGATGACGACTGGGTGGTGACTTACGATCTTTCCGATACGTGGGACGGCAAGACGGGCAATCTGCGCGTGTTCCAGACGATGGTCTTCAATCCCGAAAAGGATTACCTCTGGCCGATCCCCTACACCGAGCTGGTGACGAATCCGGCGATCGGCGTCGAAAACCAGAATCCCGGTTATTGACGGTGTTCCACCGGTGCGGAGTCCGCTTTCGGGCGCTCTCCCGCACCGGTTTTTACCGATGAACAGTATAAATTTCAATAAACATGTATATGAGAACCAGATATTTCATTGCGGGCATTCTGCTTCTGGCGCTCTTCGCGGGATGTTCGTCGGATTCCGGCGAAGGCGACGCGCCCGGCGGCGGTTCGGGCGATCTCTACGGCTACGTTCGGGACGCTTCGGGGAGTGCGATCGAGGGGGTCGTCGTCTCCGACGGCTACACCTGTACGGTCACCGGCGCCGACGGACGCTATGCGATGCAGCGGCATCCGAACGCCTATTACGTCTACTATTCGACGCCGGCCGACTGCAAGGTCGAGGTCGACCCCTCGACGGGACTGCCGCTGTTCTACCAGAAGATCAGGAAATCGCAGCCGCAGTACGATTTCACTCTTACCCGTCAGGCCGAGGAGACAAAATTCCGCATGCTGGCCATCGGCGACCCGCAGGTGACCACCACGGCGCAGGTCTACCGTTTCGAGACGGAGACCGTCGCCGACATCAACTCCTACGTGGCGGCCCAGACGGACGGACTGCCCACCTATGCGATCACGCTGGGCGACATCGTGGGCAACAAATGGGAACTCTATCCCGATATGGTCAAGGCGATGGCGCGGAGCAAGACGTCGGTTCCCGTCTTCCAGACGATCGGCAACCACGACCACGAGTTTCCGCAGGTGACCGACCTCTCGGCGCAGCGTAGATACGAAGCCTCGTTCGGGCCGGTCAACTACTCCTTCACGCGGGGCGACGTCCACTTCGTCTCGATGGACGACATTATCCACAAGGCGACGGGCAGCGATGCCTACACGAGCGGTTTTCTCGACTGGCAGTTCGAGTGGCTGAAACAAGATCTGAGCTATGTGCCCAGGACGTGCGCCGTGGTGCTGTGCGTCCACATTCCGTTCCGCGGCGGATTCAACGGCGCGGGCGAGACCTATTTCGACGAGGTGCTGGAGCTGCTGGCGCAGTTCGACCGGGCGTGGATCTTCTCGGCGCATACGCACAACAACAAGACGAACTACACGCACACGGTCGGTTCGAAAAAGATCCGCGAGTATATCCTCGGGACGTCGTGCGGCGCGTGGTGGCACGGTACGGTCTGCACCGACGGAGCGCCCAACGGCTACGGCGTCTTCGAGTACGACGGCACGTCGCTCACGAACATGATCTACAAGCCGACACGCTACGACGAGACCTTCCAGATCCGTCTCTACAACGGCGAAGACGTCTTTACGGGCGGTACGGCCAAGTCGTGGAAGTTCGATCTGCAACAGCCGAAGAACCGGCTGATGGCCAACGTCTGGAACGCCGACGATACGTGGACGATCGAGGTCTACGAGAACGGCGTGAAGACGGGCGACATGGCGAAGAAATCGATGATCGATCCGTGGTCGTCGGCCTATTTCTGCGGCTTCTGCGGTTTGAAGGAGAGCTACGCCAGCAAGAACGACCATATCTTTTATTATACGGTCAAGAGTCCCGGTGCCGCGCTGCGCGTCGTGGCGCGCGACGGTTACGGCAACGTCTTCGAGCAGACCGAGATCACGACGCCGCTCGAAGCGGACTATCCCGACGCCTATTGACCGCTCGCTACGGTCGGTAGTATTTAGTTCCAGCGAAGGAGGCCCGGCGATCCGCCGGGCCTCTGGCGTAATTGGGCGGGATGTCGCGCTCCTCCCGTTTCCTCGCCGGATGGGGCGTTATTGTTCGAACGCTACGACCTTCGCCCGTATCGCCGTGAGGGTGATCCCTCCGGCGAGCGCCGTGATGCGCAGGGCAGGTGCGGCGTCGTGGAGCAGCACCTGGTGCGTGACGGTGCGCTTGTCGGGGACGTCGAGCGTGAAGGTTTGGCCGCCCAGCTCGATGCGGGCGCTACCTTCGGCTTCCAGTTCCAGGTAGAGGGCGCCGAAGGGTACGGCGGGCAGCTGCCGTTTCGGGACGATGCTCTGCCCCTCGCCGAGGCGGATCGCGCCCTCGTCGGCCGATGCGGGGAGCACGAACCCGTCGGCCCGTGCGTACTCGGCGAGCAGCCGGCCCTGCCCGCGGTAGTCGGGCGCCAGGAAATCGGTCGAGACGAAATCGATGTCGTGGCGGTTGATCCGGTCGAAATGCACGAACTTGTCGGCGTGCGATTCGCACATCAGCCCCGCTGCCTTGACCCGTGCGACCTGACGGGAGTAGTCCGCTTCGTCGAAGCGGGTGGCGCTGACGGCCACGATGACGTCGCCCAGCGCCTCGATCCGTTCGAACGTGGTCTGGTAGAGAATGCCCATCAGCCGCACGTCGTCGATGCCGGTGCGGCGGATGACGTCGTTCGCGCGGTTGTTGGAGGTGACGACGTAGCGGTCGCGTCCCAGTGCGGCGTCGGCCGCGGCGACGATGTCGCGGTAATGCCGTCCCGTCGGGTCGTAGAGTTTCGGCTCGATGAAGGTGTAGAGTCCGTTGCGGGCGCACTCGGCCAGATACTCTTCGAGCGTGGGGATGCGCGTCCGGCGGGCGGGGTCGGCGGCTTTGAGGATGTAGTCCGACCGCAGCTCTCGGAGCGTCTTGCCGGCGACTGCGACCGGTTCCGACAGCGGTGTGCCGTCGGCATGCAGGCAGGTGCGGTTGAGCGTGCTGTCGTGCATGACCACCAGCGCCCCGTCGGCCGAAAGCCGCACGTCGGTCTCGATGGCGCCGAATCCCGCCGCCTTTGCCAGCCGGATGGCTTCCAGCGAGTTTTCGCCCGCTACGGTGCTGCGCATGTTCACGCCGCGGTGGGCGATGAACACCCGTTTGCGGGGGCGTGCCGCGGAGTCGGCGGGGGTTTGGCACAGGGCCGTCGCACTCCATGCGAGTGCGGCGAAAAGGAACAGGAGCATATTTTTCATGGTCGGAAATTTGTCGCCGGTGGCGGGTTGTCGTTGGTTTTCTCTCTTCGTTTTCTCGCTTCGGCACAGCCTGAACAAGTTCGGCTCTGCGCTCGGCTTAACGAAAACGTTCACAAAGATAATACGAAGCGGGTTCAGAGACAAATATATTTGTCTCTGTCGCGGGGGCGTTCCATCGGGTCGGACGCGTGCTTCGGCGGAGTTGCCGCAAAGGAGGTTCGGATTCTGTCCCGAGCTTTTGTCCGGAGAGGGCTGCAATCCGGAGAAAAAGGTAACATCGAATGAAAAAAAAGTTATCTTTGTAGTATGGACGGTTCGGAAAATAGGGATTGCGGTCTTTTTACTGTTCTTTTCGAACAGTACAGGGAGCCCTTTACGCGCTTCGCCAACTCGTTCGTCAGGGATCGCGCCGTTTCGGAGAACCTCTTCGTGGACGCGCTGGTCGATTACTGGCAGCGGCGCGGTTCGCTGCCCGAAGATACGAACGTCCCGGCCTATCTGCTCACGTCGGTGCGCAACAAGGCGCTCAATCACCTGCGCCATCAGCGTATCCGCGAACGGTCGTCCGACGAGCTGATGCGCCGTGCCCGCAGCGAACTGGACTTCCGTATCTCCTCGCTCGAAGATTTCACCACGCAGTCGCTCTTTTCGTCCGAGATTCATGAAATCGTCCGGCAGACGCTTGCCGAGATGCCGGCCCAAACGCGCCGCATCTTCGAGATGAGCCGCTTCGAGAACCGCCGCAATACCGAAATCGCCGCCGAACTGAACCTTTCGATCAAGACCGTCGAATTCCATATCGGCAAGGTACTCAAAGTACTGCGCGTGCGACTGAAAGACTATCTGCTTTTCTTTTTCGTATTTATTTTGCGTTGAGGCGGATTTCCCGTTAGGGTATTTCCCGCCGTGCGTGTTATTACAGATAGAAGCGCCCGCCTCCGGTGCGGCGCCATAGTGAAGATGTGTATGGAACGTGACCTGTTATATCGCTATTTCGACGGCGACACGACCCCCGACGAGGAGCGGCGGATCATGGAGTGGGCGGAGGCTTCGCCCGAAAATTACCGTCTCTACCTCGAAGAGCGGCGGTTGTGGTGCGCATTGTTGCTCCATGCCGGACGACGGACGGTGCGCCGTCCCGCGCTCTGGCGACGGTTGGCGGCATGGCGTGTGAGCGGTGCGGCGGCCTGCATCCTGCTGCTGGTCGGCCTTGCGGGAATCTTCTTCGGGGGCCGCATGTTTCCCGACGAGCGGATGCAGCAGGTGGTCGTTCCCGCCGGACAGCGTGTCGAGCTGCGGCTCGCCGACGGTACGAAGGTGTGGCTCAATTCGAAGAGCCGGTTGGAGTATCCGTCGTCGTTCGGACGGCGTTCGCGTCGGGTGACGCTCTGCGGCGAGGGCTATTTCGAGGTGGCGCACGATGAGCGCAAGCCGTTTGTCGTCGAGACCGGGCAGTACGACGTGCGGGTGCTCGGTACGACCTTCAACGTCTATGCCTACGACAACGACCGTGCGGCGTTCGAGACGGCGCTGATGGAGGGGTCGGTCGAGGTTTCGTCGCGCAGCGACGCTTCGCAGCGGCTCGTGCTGCAACCCAACGAGGCGGCCGTCATGGCCGCCGACGGCCGTCTCGTGCGGACGCGCCTGACCGATATGGGGCGTTTCCGCTGGACCGAAGGGCTGATCTGTCTCAACGACATTCCCTTCGGCGAGCTGCTCGAACGTTTCAGCGACTACTACGACATCCGCATCCTGCTGACACGGTGGAGCACCGCTTTCGTACTACTCGGGGTCTTGGCCGTCGCGATGGCCGGAGCCACGCTGATCGAGGCCGGAATGAACCTGCAGGCGGCCCGCGGCATCATTTACAACGCCTGGTGGTTCGACCTGCTGCTATTACTGCTCTGCGTGAATTTTATGCTGATCGGCCGGAGGCTGAACCTCTGGAGCCGGCGGCGGAGGGGAGCGTTATTGCTGCATTACGGATTCGTCGTCATCCTCGCCGGAGCTTTTATCACGCACATGTGGGGCGAAGAAGGCTACATGCACATCCGCGAGGGAGAAACCGCCCGGCGGATGATGCATTTTGGCTCAATAATCTTTCGTGACATCACTTTTGTGTCAATTTGGCTCAGCTTTTGCCGTTCTACCCGAATGTCGTTTTTGTATGTCTGCCCCTGCTTTTTCAGCGGCGTTACCTTGCTCATATCATCGCAAAATCATATCCCATTCAGCCGGTCATTCAGTTGTAACCGGCTTCCGGGCAACAAAAAAAAGCCGGCACACAAATGCGTACCGACTTCCCGCAAAAAGGATAGACTGATCCCCTGCGGTGGTGGCTTCACATTCATGTAACCGGCTTTGAAATTCAAAGTCGAAACTGTCCTTTACGCTTACCTGACTGCCGACAGTTCAAGGCAGCTTGGAAGCGGCGGCATTTTCATTAGCATGCCGCAAGCGTTGTCCGGCTGAAAGC
>OHAQ01002043.1_pt1 | contig 15039 bp, 13 predicted proteins | sample 1577111 | NCBI WGS metagenome assembly OHAQ01 (sample SAMEA3541549, study PRJEB24748) | human gut metagenome | biome: human gut; feature: human-associated habitat; material: faeces | place: China | collected 2012 | reverse complement strand
AAATCAGAATCCGCATACCAATTCCATGCCCAGTCATTGATTAATAATTCAAGTGTAGCAAAATGTTCTCCCGCAACCAGCCCCCCACGGATCCACAAACTTAACCGGATTATTCTCACAATAAACATACCAGTTAGAGCCGCTCTTAGCCGGGTCCTCACTGATAAACCTGCCGAGCTTGGGGTCGTAATACCGGTTCCTTAAGTAGATAAACCCTGTTTCATTATCAATATACTCCCCGCAGTAGCGGTAAGGGTTATCCTGGGAACCAGAGTGCGACCACTGTTCGCCAAATGCAAAGTATCTATATCCGGCATCCTTTGTGCCGTTTGTATTCAGTGTATATGCTGTGTCGCCGTGAACGTCTTTCATCAAATACATAGGCGCCTCTGTGCCCAACTTTCTTGACACAATCCCGCCATTGCCAATGCAAAAAAATCCCTCTTTTGCTGTTAATTATACATATTTTACATATCATTGTCAACTTAACATTGAAAAATCTTGTTAAGTTTATAACCTAAGTACAAATGTCCCCCGCTGAAATTCTGAGGAGCTAACGCTCCCTGTACAGGTTACAATCTGTCGCAAGCTTTGCTCCTTGCAAGCAAAACAAAGCGTTGCTCCGATTTAAAAACAAAAAAGATAGGGTAGTCATCTGACCACCCTATCATCGCTAACTTACCCAATATGCAATCACTGTTCCGTCTGTCTGACTAATTGCTACATTGTCTGTATTCAATTCAACAAGCAAGTTTGGATTCTCCAATACCGGAGAAATAGAAACCAAATATGCATTGGCGTCTAACCTGGGGGATATACGATACTCCGTCGGTTTTGTGAAAAAATCATCGTAATTAAGATTTTTTGAAACGGCGATTGCAATATCAACGGCGGTTTCTTTGTCGATTGGACCATCCTTTACCTTGTGTTCTTTTAAAACCTTTTTAATATCTTTTTCCATTTTTTCATCAACAAAATCATCTGGTACCAAATGATCTTCCAGAACGACATCAAAAGTCCGCCAATAGTTGCCCGCATAACGTGGTTCTACGTATGGGGCTTTGTTTCCGCATGAAGTTAACAGCATACTGCATAACAAGATTAGACCTATTTTTTTGAACATATGATTCACCTTCCTTATATATATGGCTTCCATTCTAGATCTGCCTGACATGTAGAATCTTTCTTCCTGCACGTCTAACGCGGGTCATCGGTTACTTGATACGCAACTACCTCGCCGCTCATTTGATGAATTGCTATCATGTGTATTGAGGGGTCTTGCGTTCTATGGCGGTCTACTTCCTGAGAAATCAGAAGCCAAAATACGCCGTCATCTGAGTTGGGCGATATGCGGTATACGGTTCGTTTTTGAAAAAAATCCTCTCTGTAATGATGCTTCACAACTAAAATTGCAATATCAAGGGCAGTATCTTCGTCAATAGGGCCATCTTTTACCTTGTGTTTTTTTAAAACCTTTTTAATATCTTTTGCCATATCTTCATGAATAAAATCCTCCGGAACTAAATAGTCTTCAACACTTATATAAGCAGCTGACCCACATTGGCCAAGGTATTTGGGTTCTAAATCCGGCGGACGCTTCTCACATGATATAAAAAGTATGCAGCATAATAAAATTAGGCCTATTTTTTTTAACACAATATCTACTCCTCTCATCTATCAGGTTTCCATATTGCATCTGGATCACATGTAGAAGTTTCCTTCCTGCAATCGGGTGTTTCGTGTTTTTCCCATACGTTTCGATAGCGAGATAAACTTCTTAAATATGCCTTTCTTTCCTCTGATAGCCACGGATTTGGCATAGGCATATTGCTTACTAAAGGCCCAGGTGCACCGCCGGCAGAATACGTTCTTGCAATTACGTTACCCCAGCCCTTGTCGTCTGGCTGAAAATAAACCGCAATTATAAATTTATCGTTGTTATCTGCATAGTTTATATCATTGTCTGAAATATTTCCTCCCTGCGGATGACTGTGTATAGCGCCTACATATGTTACACCATCCCCATAAGGAATCATTGCTTCCGCTTCATCTAAATCGGTTTTATGCGGGCCGCCCACTATTGCCTCTGTATAAGAATAATAAACGCCTTTTTCATCATAGCCTTTATATATTGCAGATGCCTGTTCCATCATAATATATTCAGACGTTGGAAAATAGTTCCAACCCCAGTCGTTAGATAACTCTTGTAAAGTACGAAACTTTTCTCCAGCAACTAACCCGCTTGGATCCACAAACTTCAGCGGATTATTCTCACAATAAACGTACCAGTTAGAGCCGCTCTTTGCCGGGTCCTCACTGATAAACCTCCCAATACCCGGGTCCTCACTGATAAACCTCCCAATACCCGGGTCATAATACCGGTTCCTAAGGTAAATAAACCCTGTCTCGCCGTCGATATACTCCCCGCAGTAACGATACGGATTATCCGCCGTCCCACTGTTCGTGAGCTGCTTGCCGAACACGTCGTAATCATACGTCCTCACAGTCGCGCCGTTTTGCAGAACCGCCGTCGTGTCACCGTGAACGTCTTTCATCAAATACAGCGGCGCCGCTGTGCCCACCTTTCTTGACACAATCCCACCATTGCCAATGGTGTTCTTTGCCGTAAACGACGTCCCTTTAGACTCGTTTACCGTATAGCCCCTGTCCCAATAATAGTGAGTGGTTACGAGGCCCACCGTCTTCGACGCACGGCTCGTAAGCCCCTGAGCGTTCGAATATTCATTCTGTTGCCGAAAAATCCCTTTAAATACAATCCCGCCACTATAAATAAACTATCATCATTTTTGAACGCAAACCAAAGGACGCGAGGGGTGATTCAAATAAAATAACTTAACTTCTCTTTGTTAAAATAATAGAATCGCCCCTTTGCATCGTGACTCACCATCAATATGTCTGTAATCAGTTCTTTGCTTTCAAAGTGCCGTTATTAGAACTGTCCTTTTTATACTTATTCAGGCAGTTTATACTCCTTAAATCTAAGTTATCATAATTAAATTTTGTAATAACTTCAAGTGGAATAACAGTTAAACCATCCTCATCCCCAAAGTCTGTAAATTTTTGCATTGTTACAAATGATTCTGATATAGAGTAAACGGAACCAATAACATCATCACCGCCTAAAACATTTATCGCCATCATTTTTTTTGTTCTCATCGCTTCATTCATAGCCGCAACAAAAATACCTTTTTCACTGCATAAATTCAATTGCTCATGTTTTTTCAGATTTTGATTCTGTAAATATTCTACTTTTTTTTCGTATACCCCGTCAAAGTCAATCCGAAAAATATTCTCTATTTTGCGAAAAATATATCCGTCTTCAAATCCTTCCGGTGTAATATGCGCCATCGCCATCCAGCATTCATCAAATTGATGAATATACCCAACAGAACATGTGGAAGGTTCCTCTATATCAGAAAAAACGGACACCAACCTTTGGGATGATTTTAACATTTCTAAAAGCTTTAAATAATCATTCATTTGCTCACCTTCTTGATTTCCAATTTTGTTTTTGTTTTTTCTTTTCCGTTTGCCGTCCAGGCCTTGGTTTCGTATGTTTATCATTAGTTCTACTTTTGCTTCCATTTAATTTTGTATGCTCAGCAGCAAAAACAATAGCGACTGTAACTACAGCAGTTACCACATATATAGCGCCCGCAATCACAGTTGCACTTTTGCCAGCTGGATCAAAATTGCGTATTGGATTATTCATACAATAAACATATAAGTTAGAGCTTTGTCTTATTGATTTTAGATCTGGCTGCTTTTTTATATTATATATGCTAAGGTTTTAAACGGATGTTACGGGAACATCATATTTTATTTCGAAAAAATCCGTTTTTAATTGTTGGTCATCATCATCTTGATTAATACAGGGAGTAAGTTTATTTTGGATAACTTCTTGTGTTTCGTCTATTAAATATTTAAATTCTGACGTGTCGTTATCCCCATAAATCATATTCGCCGGGTTCCAATACGGGTCCTCACTGATAAACCTCCCAATACTCGGGTCGTAGTAGCGGTTTCTAAGGTAAATAAACCCTGTCTCGCCGTCGATATACTCCCCACAGTAACGATACGGATTATCCGCCGTCCCGCTGCTCGTGAGCTGCTTGCCGAACGCGTCGTAATCATACGTCCCCACTGTCGAGCCACTTTGCAGAACCGCTGTCGTGTCACCGTGAACGTCTTTCATCAAATACATCGGCGTAGCCGTGCCCAACTTTCTTGACACAATCCCGCCGCCTCCAATGGTGTTCTTCGCGGTAAAGTTCGTTCCGTCGGACTCGTTTGCCGTAAACCCTCTGTCCCAATAAAACCTTGTCGTTACGCCGCCCACCGTCTTCGACGCGCGATACCCTTCCGCGTCATACGTATATTCCGCCTTCGTCACGTTGTTCTCTTTATACGCAATCATTTGGCTCCGGTCGTTATACCAATAGCTCTTTGTCAGCAAATTCGTTCCCAGCGTTTCCTTTTTGCTCTTTAACGACCCGTCGTTCGTATACGCTGTAAACAATTCCGATGATGACATCGACTTTGTCACGCCTCCCGTTGTCCCGGTGATAGACTCCGACCGCGTTTGAAGCTGGTTCTGCGCGTTGTACATCATCGTTACCTTGTGTGATTTGATGTTCGTAAACTCATAGCTTGCCCCTGCGTTCGTCAGCGTGTAACTCGTTGCCGGTGCATATGTCATTACCTTTGACGTTATATTGCCGTTTGCGTTAAAACCATAGGTGGCCGTTGTGCCAAATTTGTCCGTCGAGGTCTTCAGCCTGTTTACTTCATCATACGTATATGCATTGGCCACAACCCCGTCTTCTGTTTCCTGAAGCAGATTCCCGTTGTCATCATAAACGTAGTTATAAGGCACGCTGCTAGAACCAATCTTTCTTGTAACCTGTGTAATCTCTCCTGCATTGTTATACGTATAATCCTGCGTATTGCTGCTCGACCCATACGTCACCCGGCTCACTAACCCCTGGGCGTTCGAATACTGATACGATATGTCAACCCCATCTCCCCAAACCAACGCTAACCGGTTTGCATTGTCATAAGAATAGTTCGTCACCTTGCCGGAATAGTCCGTCACCTTGTCTACATTCTTCGCCTTGTCATATTCATACGTAATCGTCTTCCCGTCCGGCATCGTCTTCGTGTGCAAAAGGTTGTTCCCGGTGTACGTGTAGCTCGTAATCTCTCCGCCGTCGTTTATCTCCGCAATATTCAGCCAGTGGTAAATCGTTGCTATAATTATACTAATTATATAATGAAATGTCAATTGGAATCAATGTTACTTTTCAATGAGAATGATCTTTTATCGGGGCTATAATAGAAACAATAGGGTAGTCTAACGACTACCCTATTGTGTTCTTTGTTCATCCAAAGAATAATTTTTAATGTGTTTATCAAGTTACAATTAGGCAGCGTCCCCTTAACCAAGCCCCATGCTAACAATAAGCCAATCTGAGTCCTCGTGTTTTTTTATTAAATAAAAATTTGTTTCATTTATTCCACTGCGAGTGGTTGAACCAAACTCACCCTTAAATTGTATATCATATTTTGCTCTTACCATAGATACCTGATAAGGTGGGGAACTATAAACTTCTTTATAATCAAAGAAAATTTTGTTTGAATCTTTTTCTTCTTGTAAATTAATAACCTTTACCGATATTAATTTATTAAAATCCAATTCTGCTCCATTTGATCTATGGGATGGATGGGTTATAGAATTTATTTTTTTTATGTTCTTATCGTTATATTGCTCAAAATAATAGTTTACTGTTTCTTCGGGTGACATGCCATGAGGTCGAGTTGGAATATAAAGTGTATAACATAAAATAATTAGTAAAACGAGAACAGAAATAATTATAAGCACGCGAAATTTCAATCTTTACACCTCCTTTATGCATCGTCATTCATTCTGATAATAACAACCGGATTTTCTATTACCTCTGCTAGGGATTGGTGATTCCGCTGATTTGAATGGGCGTTATAATATATATCGGTTTCCGTTACATCTGTTATAATCGTTGCATGAGTTGGCTGACCATTTTCATCACAGAAATATAGTAAATCGCCAGGGCGAACATTTTGATATTTTGCCGCAATTTTTACACCTGATGCTGACCACACTGTAAATTTTCCGGTACTATAACCAAAACTTGGATCACTAAAAATACGGTATTGTTCACTTGCAACCGTCCAACTCGCGGACCAACTTCCAATATATTTTCCTGCTATACCAATAACAAAATAATTCTGCCCGATGGCACCGCGTTTACCGGACCTAAAATATCCTCCCCTGTAGGTCGGATAAGCGAAGCGCATCCGACAACTCCCCCCGCACCGTGCCCATAAAAAAACCCGCCGGAGCGCTGAGGAATCCCCAGTAATGGGCGGGTAAAAAAAGACAGGCATAGAGTTTTGTGATCTACTGACTTGTGCAACCAATTCAATGAGATCTCCTCTATGCCTGCTCGCCAAGTATGTCAGAATTTTTTCCGCGGTGCTTTAGCACCATTTCACAAATACCGACAAAATGCTTTGTTGGATGCCACTATCGCACTTATCAATGGCGCATCTCTGACGCTGACCAGCATCGGACGTTATTTACCCGGTAATGCTCAGGTCAAAAATAAAATAAAACGTGTTGATCGTCTGCTCGGTAATGAGTCTCTTCATCACGACATCCCCCTGATTTTCAGAAACATTATTTCCATGCTGACGAGCAAGCTGTCACTGTGTGTCATCGCCGTTGACTGGAGTGGATACCCCTCTCAGGAGTATCACGTACTCCGCGCCAGCCTGATTTGCGATGGACATTCGATTCCATTGCTGAGTTGGATAGTTCCTTCGGAAAAACAGCAAAATGCAAAGATACAGCAAGCCTTTCTTAATACTCTTTCCGAAGCGGTAAACCCAAAAGCAAGGGTAATCATCGTCACGGATGCAGGGTTCCAGAATGCCTGGTTTCGGCACATAAAATCACTCGGCTGGGATTTTATTGGCCGGATACGAGGCAATAAACAACTGCATCTGGCGAGAAAAGGGGAATGCTGGTTCGGGCGTCAGGAATTACAGGCCAGTAACAAACCTGAATATCTGGGGCCGTGGACGCTTTCCCGGGCGGAATACGCCCGTTGCGATGGTCATTTTTATTTGCACAAAAAAGAGCCGAAAGGCCGGAGAAATAAACGTTCGCGTTGTGGTATAGCCAGACCATCACAGATAAAAGATGCCAGGTCGGCGGCAAAAGAACCATGGTTAATATTCAGCAGCACAGATGACTTTAAACCGCGAGAAATCATGAAGTTATACAGTCGCCGAATGCAGATTGAGCAAAACTCCAGGGATGAAAAAAGTGAGCGTTTTGGGTTCGGTCTGCGAGCCAGTTACAGCTGTTCGGCAGGAAGAATGCTGGTACTGAGCCTGCTGGCAACACTGAGCACAATAGTGCTGTGGCTTATTGGCTATCACGCTGAAAATCAAGGGTTACATCTTATATATCAGGCCAACAGCATTAAAACGCGGCGGGTAATCTCGTATCTGACGTTAGCGGAGAATGTCTTACGACACTCCCCGCTAATTTTAAAACGAACGGTGCTAAGCACCATTCTTAATCACCTCACCAGAACCTACCAGAATATGGTGTTGGTTTATTATCGCTGATTTATGGGGATCCCTCAGCGCCGAAGCAGGGTCTATGTGAACTAAAATTCGCTTAGTGACGAGCGCGCACCAGCTGATACTTACGCGTCAGATACTCCACCGGGACGCTCCAGATGTGTACCAGACGCGAGAACGGGAACAGCAGGAATAACGTCATCCCCAACACCAGGTGCAGACGGAAGATAAACGCCACGCCATCAAGATGTTGAGAAGCGCCACCGTGGAAGGTCACTACCGACTGCGCCCAGCCAACCAGTTTCATCATCTCGCTACCGTCCATATGCTGGGCGGAGAACGGAATGGTCAGCAGGCCCAGCGCGCACTGGATAACGAGCAGCGACAGGATCAGGATATCCGCTCCGGTAGTCGTTGCACGCACGCGTGGGCTGAACAGACGACGTTTCAACAACAGCACGCCGCCAATCAGACACAGTACGCCGCTGGCACCACCAGCAAACATCGCCATTTTCTGTTTCACTTCAATCGGCAGCCAGGCTTCATACATCCAGTGCGGCGTCAGCATACCGAAGAAGTGACCGACAAAAATCCCCAGAATACCGATATGGAACAGGTTCGACGCCAGATTCATCCCTTTGCGATCCAGCATCTGGCTGGACGCCGCACGCCATGTGTACTGCCCGTAGTCATAACGCAGCCAGCTACCAATCAGGAAGACCGCCCCGGCTATGTACGGGTAGATATCAAAGAAGAACATATTCAGGAATTGCATTAGTGCTGTCCTCCGGTGGTGATATTCAGATATTGCGGCGCGACGGCACCGGCAAAGCGACGCTGATGAGCAGTGATTGCTGAATCACCGCAGCCTTTGTCAGCAAAGAATTTAACCTGCTCTTCTTCCCAGACTGCATCCAGCGCCTGCGGCGTATCGTCGCGCGCTTCGTCGGCAATTTTTTCCGCCACTTTGTCGCTGTCGATTGCGGTATTCGCCAGTTTCAGCAGCAGATCAAACAGCACGGCATAACGGCTTTCACGCTGTTGCAGACGCGCGCTCAGCAATGCCAGAATCGGCGCAATATCTTTCAAACCCTCCACGGCTTCGCTTTGCGGCAGCTGCGCCAGGTACTCCAGATACAGCGGCAGATGGTCGGGCAATTCGCGGCTGTTTAACTGCAAGCCGTGCTGCTCGTACTGCGCCAGCAGATCCACCATCGCCTGGCCGCGGTCACGGGATTCACCGTGCACATGTTCAAATAGCAACAGTGACGTGGCGCGGCCACGGTCGAACAGTTCGCTGTACTGCGCCTGGGCATCGAGCGGATCCATCGTCGTTAAATCGCGCAGGAAAATGCCCAGCGCATGGGCATCCTCTTTTGGCAGATTTTTCGACGCGGCAATCGCCTCAAACATCTCTTGTTGATGCTGCCATAAGGCAGCATCCGGATATTCAAGGAGACGCGATACAATCACGAGTTCGATCATGGGTGCGGCTCCGTTTTGCTGGTTACATCGATGGCATCGATACGGCGGCTGTTGAACAGATTGAATTTGGTATCTGAACCGTGGCAGCCATCACCAAAGGTAAAGCCGCAGCCATTTTTCTCCGGGAAGGCTTCCCGCGCCAGTTCACGATGACTGCTCGGCACCACAAAGCGATCTTCGTAGTTGGCAATAGCCAGATAACGATACATCTCCTGTGCCTGGGCTTCGGTCAGACCGACCTCTTCCAGCGCACGGGTATCGACTTTACCGTCAACGGTTTCAGCACGTTTGTAATGACGCATCGCCAGCATACGTTTCAGCGCGCGCAGTACCGGTTTGGTATCACCGGCGGTCAGCAGATTCGCCAGATACTGTACCGGAATACGCAGGCTTTCGACGTCTGGCAGAATGCCGTTGCTGCCCAGTTCACCCGCGTCTGCCGCAGACTGAATCGGCGACAGAGGCGGCACGTACCAGACCATCGGCAGTGTGCGATATTCCGGATGCAGCGGCAGCGCCAGTTTCCATTCCATCGCCATTTTATAAACTGGCGACTGCTGCGCAGCCTCAATAACGCTCAGCGGAATACCGTCTTTAATCGCCTGCTCGATGACTTTCGGATCGTTCGGATCGAGGAACACATCCAGCTGACGCTGGTAGAGATCTTTCTCGTTCTCGGTACTTGCCGCACGTTCAATCGCGTCGGCATCGTACAGCAGCACGCCAAGATAACGGATACGACCGACACAGGTTTCTGAACATATTGTCGGCTGGCCGGCTTCAATACGCGGATAGCAGAAGATGCACTTCTCAGACTTACCGCTCTTCCAGTTGAAGTAGATTTTTTTGTACGGGCATCCGGTGATGCACATACGCCAGCCACGGCATTTATCCTGGTCGATCAGGACGATGCCATCTTCTTCACGCTTGTAAATCGCACCGCTCGGGCAGGTCGCCACACATGCCGGGTTCAGACAGTGTTCGCACAGGCGCGGCAAATACATCATGAAGGTGTTTTCGAACTGGCTATACATCGCCTTCTGGATGTTGTCGAAGTTCTTGTCTTTCGCCAGCTTGTCAAACTCACCGCCCAGGTCATCTTCCCAGTTCGGCCCTTTTTCGATTTTCGCCATCCGTTCGCCGGTAATCAGTGAACGCGGACGGGCAATCGGCTGTGATTTGCTGCCTTCCGGCGCGGTATGCAGGTTCTGATAATCAAAATCGAACGGCTCGTAATAATCGTCGATCCCCGGCAGATGCGGGTTAGCGAAGATTTTACCCAGCAGCATGGCACGGTTACCCATGCGCGGCTGCAGTTTGCCGTTGATTTTACGGATCCAGCCGCCTTTGTATTTTTCCTGGTTTTCCCAGTCAGTCGGGAAGCCCTGGCCCGGCTTGGTTTCCACGTTGTTGAACCACGCGTATTCCACGCCTTCACGGCTGGTCCAGACGTTTTTACAGGTCACTGAACAGGTGTGGCAGCCGATGCACTTATCGAGATTCAGCACCATGCCGACTTGTGAACGAATTTTCATTTTACGCTCTCCTGTACCTGGTCATTGCCTTCGCCATCTAACCAGTCAATGTTCTTCATCTTACGCACTACAACAAACTCATCGCGGTTAGAACCTACGGTGCCGTAGTAGTTAAAGCCATATGCCAGATGGGCATAGCCGCCGATCATATGCGTCGGTTTCGGCGTGATACGGGTGACCGAGTTATGGATACCACCACGCTGTTGGGTAATTTCCGAACCAGGCAGGTTAACGATACGTTCCTGCGCGTGGTACATCATGGTCATCCCTGCCGGAACACGCTGGCTGACAACCGCACGGGCAGTCAGTGCACCGTTGCTGTTGAAGACTTCAATCCAGTCGTTATCGGCGATACCCAGCTCTTTGGCATCGGCTTCACTCAGCCAGACCACCGGACCACCGCGACCTAAAGTCAGCATCAGCAGGTTGTCGCTGTAGGTGGAGTGGATACCCCACTTCTGGTGTGGCGTCAGGAAGTTGAGCGCTTTTTCCGGGTTGCCATTGGATTTCTGGCCCATCACTTCTTTCACCGAACGGGTGTCGATCGGCGGACGATAAACCAGCAGGCTTTCACCGAAATCACGCATCCATTGGTGATCCTGATACAGCTGCTGACGGCCAGAGAGCGTACGCCACGGGATCAGCTCGTGAACGTTGGTGTAACCGGCGTTGTAAGAAACGTGTTCATCTTCAAGGCCAGACCACGTCGGGCTGGAGATGATTTTGCGCGGCTGTGCCTGAATATCGCGGAAGCGAATCTTCTCGTCTTCTTTATTCAGCGCCAGATGCGTATGGTCACGGCCGGTAAACTCGCTCAGGGCAGCCCAGGCTTTTACAGCTACCTGACCGTTGGTTTCCGGTGCCAGCGTCAGGATCATCTCTGCCGCATCAATTGCGGTATTGAGCATCGGCTGGCCTTTTGCCGGACCTTCCGCTTTGGTGTAGTTGAGCTTACGCAGCAGATCCATCTCGCTCTGGGTGTTCCAGGCAATCCCTTTACCGCCGTTACCGATTTTCTCCATCAGCGGGCCGATAGAGGTAAAGCGTTCGTAAGTTGCCGGATAATCGCGCTCTACGACCATAATGTGCGGTGCGGTTTTACCTGGGATCAGGTCGCATTCGCCTTTTTTCCAGTCTTTCACATCCAGCGGTTGCGCCAGTTCAGCGGCAGAGTCGTGCTGGATAGGCAGCGTGACGATGTCAGTTTCTTTACCCAGATGACCAACGCACACTTCGGAGAATTTCTTCGCGATGGCTTTGTAGATTTCCCAGTCGCTTTTCGCTTCCCAGGCCGGATCGACCGCCGCAGACAGCGGGTGAATAAACGGATGCATATCCGAAGTATTCATGTCGTCTTTTTCGTACCAGGTCGCCGTCGGCAAAATGATGTCGGAATAGAGACAGGTGCTCGACAGACGGAAGTCCAGCGTCACCACCAGATCCAGCTTGCCTTCCAGACCGTTGTCCTGCCAGTCCACTTCTTCCGGCTTCACGCCGCCCTGCTGCCCCAGGTCTTTGCCCTGGATACCGTGCTCCGTCCCCAGCAGGTACTTGAGCATAAACTCATGACCTTTACCGGAAGAACCGAGCAGGTTAGAACGCCAGATGAACAGGTTACGCGGGTGGTTTTTACCGTTTTCCGGCTGTTCCGCAGCGAAACGGATAGAACCCTCTTTCAGGGATTTCACCGTATAGTCCACCGGATTCATCCCGGCTTTTTCTGCTTCGCGAGCGATAGTCAGCGGGTTAGTGCCTAACTGCGGCGCAGACGGCAGCCAGCCCATGCGTTCTGCACGGACGTTAAAGTCGATCAAGTGTCCGGTATAGCGAGATTTATCCGCCATCGGCGACAGCAGTTCTTCCGCAGTCACGGTTTCATAACGCCACTGGCTGGAGTGGTTATAGAAATAAGAGGTACTGTTCATGTGACGCGCCGGACGCTGCCAGTCGAGGGCAAACGCCAGCGGCTGCCAGCCGGTTTGCGGACGCAGTTTTTCCTGACCTACATAGTGCGCCCAGCCACCGCCGCTCTGACCGACACAGCCGCAGAAAATCAGCATGTTGATCAGACCACGATAGTTCATGTCCAGGTGATACCAGTGGTTCAGCCCAGCGCCGACGATAATCATCGAACGACCGTGCGTTTTATCAGCGTTATCGGCAAATTCACGGGCGATGCGAATAATCTGGCTGCGAGAAACGCCGGTAATCTGCTCTGCCCAGGCAGGGGTGTAAGCTTTCACATCGTCATAGCTGGTTGCACAGTTAACGTCGTTCAGGCCACGTTCCAGACCGTAGTTTGCCAGCGTCAGATCATAAACGGTGGTCACCAGGGCGGTGCTGCCATCAGCCAGTTGCAGGCGTTTCACCGGCAGCTTATGCAGCAGCACGTTTTCCAGTTCCACTTTGTTGAAGTGTTCCGTGCCATCGCCACCAAAGTACGGGAAGCCCACCTCAGCGATCTCATCCTGGCTACCCAGCAGGCTCAGTTGCAGCTCGGTTTCTTCGCCAGTTTTGCCGTCGCGCTGCTCAAGATTCCATTTGCCCTTCTCGCCCCAGCGGAAGCCAATAGAACCGTTCGGCGCAACCATTTCACCATTGGTATTAAAGGCGACAGTTTTCCATTCCGGATTGTTTTCCTGGCCCAGTGCATCCACCAGATCAGCAGCGCGCAGCATACGACCCGCAGCGTAGTAACCGTCGCGCTCTTCCAGCATCACCAGCATCGGCATGTCGGTGTAGCGGCGCACATAGTCGGTGAAATACTGGCTTGGGTTGTCGAGGTGGAATTCACGCAGCATTACGTGACCCATTGCCAGCGCCATTGCCGCATCGGTGCCCTGTTTCGGTGCCAGCCACAGATCGCACAGTTTGGCGATTTCAGCGTAGTCTGGTGTGACGGCAACAGTTTTGGTTCCTTTGTAACGCACTTCAGTAAAGAAGTGAGCATCCGGGGTACGCGTCTGCGGCACGTTTGAACCCCAGGCGATGATGTAGCTGGAGTTGTACCAGTCAGCAGATTCCGGTACGTCAGTTTGCTCACCCCAGGTTTGCGGAGACGCAGGAGGCAGGTCGCAGTACCAGTCGTAGAAGCTTAAGCAAGTACCGCCAATCAGCGAGAGATAGCGCGCACCCGATGCGTAAGAAACCATCGACATTGCCGGAATTGGCGAGAAGCCAGCGACACGGTCCGGGCCGTAATTTTTGATGGTGTAAACGTTAGATGCGGCGATCAGTTCGTTCACTTCCTGCCAGGAAGAACGAACAAAACCACCGCGTCCACGCGCCTGCTTAAAGCTTTTCGCTTTATCGGCGTCTTCAATGATAGAAGCCCATGCCTCAACCGGATCGCTATGCAGCGCCTTCGCTTCACGCCACATTTTCATCAGGCGTTTGCGCATCATCGGGTATTTCAGGCGGTTAGCGCTGTAAAGATACCAGGAGTAGCTGGCACCGCGCGGGCAGCCGCGAGGTTCATGGTTTGGCAGGTCCGGGCGAGTACGCGGATAGTCAGTCTGCTGGGTTTCCCAGGTGACCAGACCGTTTTTGACGTAGATTTTCCAGCTGCAGGAGCCGGTGCAGTTTACCCCGTGGGTAGAGCGGACGATTTTGTCATGCTGCCAACGCTGGCGATATCCATCCTCCCAGTCACGGTTGGTATTGAGAAGCTGGCCATGCCCATCGGCAAAGGTTTCACCCTTCTGTTTGAAGTAGCGAAACCGGTCCAGGAATTTACTCATCGGTTTTCTCCTGTGGGAGCCTGTCGGCCCTCTGATAAATCGACATTGCTAATGTTTAAGGGCAAGGTAACGCTCTGAAACAGCGTGGGAATTGATAACGATCAAGAGTGATGGGGATGAAAAATAAAGTAAATTCCTGGAATACCCCTTTAGGATAATTAACATTTATAGCATAACAGACTGTAAATTAAGACGTTTTACACCTGTAGTTATTTAAACCATTAAGATTTTTATGCAGATGGGTATTAAGGAGTATTCCCCATGGATAACATATTAATGACTCTTAATGAAATCCAGCGAAATAAGCCATACAACATTAGTATGTTGTAACTAAATGACGTATAAAAAAAGCGCGACATCATGCCGCGCAAAGGATAATCAAATATTACGATTTATTTTTTAGAATGCCGACCATATACCGCCCAGGTAATCACCACGCAGGCGATATAGAAAATCAAAAATACTTTCATTGCGCCGACTGGCGAACCCGTTAATGCCAGCGAGCTACCAAACGCTTTCGGGATAAAGAAGCCACCAATCGCGCCAATCGCAGAGATGAAACCCAGCGCCGCTGCCGTGTCGGTTGCCGCTTCACGCATCGCACGTTCGCCAGAACCCCCTTCTGCTTT
>OHAQ01002040.1_pt1 | contig 15048 bp, 11 predicted proteins | sample 1577111 | NCBI WGS metagenome assembly OHAQ01 (sample SAMEA3541549, study PRJEB24748) | human gut metagenome | biome: human gut; feature: human-associated habitat; material: faeces | place: China | collected 2012 | reverse complement strand
TATGTGGACGAATTGCGGCAGGATACCGCCGTGATGCCCAAGGCGCAGCTTGCGCAAAGCCTGCGCGTTGCCGAGGCGGCGGGCATGATCACCGCCTTTCAGTACAACGAGACGGCCAACCGGGTGGCCATGCTCAAGCTGTTCGCCCAGATCCGCGACAGCAAGGCTTACAAGGGCGCCCGCGTCACCGACAGGGCCAGCGGCGAGACCGTGACCGTCACTACCTGGGAGGAGTTCTGCACCGCCTACGGCTATAGCAAGACAAAAATCCACGAAGACCTGCAAAATCTCGCCGCGTTCGGCGGGGACTTTATGGAGATGCAGGAGAAGCTCGGCCTTGGCTACCGTGACCTGCGCCTGTTGCGTAACGGCATCGCGGCCCTGCCGCCGGAAGAGAGGCAGGCCATACTGGATGACGTGGCCGCAGCCGAAGGCCCGGAAGAGGTCAAAGAAAAGCTGGCCGACCTTCGGCTGGAGCTGGCCAAGGCCAAGGCGGACAGAAAAGAACTGGAAGCCGACATGCAGGCCAAGGAAAAGGTCAGCAAGGAAAAAAGCGAAAAGCTGGACGCCCTGGAAGAACAGGTGGCCCGACTGACCAGCATGAGCCCTGACGACAGGGTCACGGCACGCAATGAGGCCAATGCGCAGGCACGTGCCGATGTGGACAGCGAGTGTCAGGCCGTGTTCGTGGCTGTCATGGGCCTTGCTTCCCGCTGCGCCGCAGTCATGCAGGACGAACGATCCACGGACGAAACCTGCATGTGGATACACAAGCGCGTCAGTGTGCTGGCCAATTCCGTGGCCGAGGCCCTTCTCGGCGCGGGGATCGACGTCGATTTGCGGGCATACCTTGAGCTGCCGCAGGACGACGGGACGGACATGAACGACAACAGGGAATAAAGGGGGGGCGGCTATGGCTCTCACGCCCGCACAGCAAGATTTTCTGCACGAAACGGCAAAGGAACTTGCGGCGGCTCCCGCCGTTGGTGGTGAGCGCGGCCGCATCATGGAACGCGCCGCCGCCACGCTGGGAAAGAGCAAAAAGAGCGTGTACGCCCTTCTCAAAAAGCATACGGGCTGGAGCAGCGGACGCAAAACGCGGGCGGACAAGGGCGAGACCTGTGTCGACCGGGAGCTGGCACTTGCTGTCGGGGGACTTTCCCACTTGAGCGAGCGCCAGACCGGCAAGCGGATCACGTCCATCAAGGCCGCCCGCGAGCGTCTGGCCGCCAACGGCCTCGGCATTGTCAACCCGGAGACCGGAGAAGTCATCATGCCCAGCGCTTCGACACTTTCCCGCGCCATGCGCCGCTACGCCTGCCATCCTGACCAGCTGGGAGCGGCGCGTCCCGCCACGGAGCTGCGCAGCCTGCACCCCAACCACACATGGGAGATCGACGCCTCTGTCTGCGTCCTCTACCGCCTTAAGGGCGGCGGTGTGCGTCTTCTGGACGAAAAAATCTATAACAAGGACAAGCCCGGGAAACTGGTGGAGATCGCCGGGCAGAGGGTCGTCCGTTACATCGTCGCGGATCACTTCAGCGACGCGTTTTACCTGCGCTACGAACAGGCCAAGGGAGAAGACGCTCAAGGGGTCATCAGGACACTAGTGGAAGCGATAAGCGATCGTGGCGAAAGAGACCCTCTGCACGGCGTCCCTGTCCAGCTGTTCATGGACAAGGGCAGCGGCAACCTTTCCTCCCTTGTGCGGGACTTTCTCGATAACCTTGGTGTCATCCCCCTAACGCATGAAGCGGGCAATCCCCGCGCCAAGGGCACGGTAGAATGCCTGCAAAATCTGGTAGAAAAGGGGTTTGAGTCCCGGCTGCGCTTCATGGAGACCCCGTCCATTGAAGAGCTCCAGCGACAGGCGGATGCGTGGCGACGCCATTTCAACGCCCACGCCGTTCTGACACGTGCGGGACGCCCCCGGAACAACCTCTGGATCGGCATTACGGACGGACAGCTCAAGACCGTGGATCGCTCCGTGCTGGAGGCCATCGCCCACTGGCAGGACGTGCGCCGCAAGATCGACGGCAAGTTCCGCATCAGCGTGGATACCCGGGCTTGTGGAGTCCATGAATACGACTTGCGCGAGCTGGGTTACCACGGCCTGTGCGTAGGCGACAGCGTGGTGGTGCGCCTCAATCCCTTCCGGGCTCCGGCCATTACGGTCATCAAGGAGCTCCCGAGTGGCGAAAAGTTGTGCTTTGAGGTCCAGCCCATCGAGAAGGACGCTGCCGGGAGGGACATCACAGCTCCGATCATCGGGGAGACCTTCCGCCGTGCGCCTGATACCCCGGCGGAAACGGCTCTCAAGGAAATCAAGATGCGCGCCTACGGAACGGACAGTCTTGAAGAGGCCGAAAAGGCCCATAAGGCCCGCAACCGTGTGCCGTATGCCGGTCTGGACATTATGGCGGACGTGAAGGAGGCCCCGCAATACCTGCGCCGGAAGGGCGAAGCGTTGCCCGTGGACACACCGCAGGTGGCGCCGATGCCGCTTAGTCACGCACAGGCGGCGCAGCGCCTCAAGGCTCTATGCGGCGAGGTATGGAGCGCTGATCCGGCTGCCTGCATGGCATTGGTGCGCAAGCGCTTCCCCGTGCAGGTGCCGGAAGGGGCGCTGGAAGAGCTGGCCGGGGCCATTCAGGAGCGCTTTGCACCGCGTCCCGCGACCGTAATCCGCTTTGAAGGGGGACGGGCATGCGCCAATTAACAGATCCTGCGACGCTCAGAAATCTGTTTGCCGTCCACAAAATCAGTCAGCGGCAGGCGGCGGCAGCCTGCAATGTGAGCCCCGCGACCATCAATATATTGTTGCGCAAGGGGCTGCCGCCCAAAAAAGACTGGACCGGACTTAAAAATGCGCTGATCTCCCTGCTGGAGGAATCGGGCGCGAACGGTCTGGATGCGGAATGGGCGCTCAGAGACGAAGAAACGGACGTAAAAGAAAAGAATGGCGAAAGCAGCCAAGAGGAAAACGATATGATTATCCGTAAACAGCACCTCAAGATGTCCACCCGCCAGCACTTCAAATTGCTGCGCGATCCCTTCGCAGATCCGCAAGGCGTGGAGGATGTCTACCTGAATCCGGATAGCCGCTTTGTGCGTGAGACCATGCACGATGCCGCAGTCAACGGTAATTTCCTGGCCGTGGTTGGTGAATCCGGCTCCGGCAAGTCCACGCTGCGCGAGGAACTGGTGGAGCGTCTGCGCCTGAATGGGGAATCCGTCATCGTGGTGGAACCGTACACCCTGAGCATGGCGGAATCGGAAAAGAACGGGAAGCCGCTGCGCGCCCCGCACATCGCCGAGGCCATCATCTCCACCGTCTCGCCCGGAACCAGCGTGCCGCCCAGCCCGGAGATGCGTGCCCGCAAGCTGCACAAGGTGCTGGTGGAATCCAGCCGTGCGGGCTTCCGGCACTGCCTCGTCATCGAAGAAGCCCACGACTTGCACATGCACACCTTGAAGGCCCTCAAGCGATTCTGGGAACTCAAGGACGGCATGCGCCGCCTGCTGTCCATCATCCTCATCGGGCAGACCGAACTCAGGGACAAGCTTTCCAGCACCCAGAGCGACGTGCGCGAGGTGGTGCAACGCTGCGATGTGGTGGAGCTGCCGCCCATCAAGCAGCCCGGGGACTTTCTCGCCTTCCGCTTCCAAAGGGCGGGCGCCTGCCTGGAGGATGTTTTTTCCCCGGACGGGATCGAGGAACTGCATGACCAGCTGATCGTGGCACGCGGGCTCAATTCCGCCGGAGTATATCTTGGCTACCCGCTGGCCATCAGCAATTTTGCCATAGCTGCCATGAATCTGGCGGCGGAACTTGGCTTTGACCTCGTCGACGCCGATATCGTGCGGCAGGTACAGCCGTAGAATAAGGAGAAAAACCATGACGAAGCGTGTGAAACCTGTCCTCAATATCCCTGTTGTGAACACCGTGGAAGACGCCGACGCCATCCTGGCCGAAATAGCCGCCCGCAAGCGTCAGATCAGTCTGCATGAGATCGCCCTCAAGGAAGACGTGGACAAACTGAAAACAGAATGCGCCGCCCGCTGTGAACCGCTGAAAAAAGACATCGAAGCTCGCGAGCAGGCGCTTATGCAGTTCGCACTGGCCCGGCGGGAAGAGTTGTTCAAGGGCCGCAAGTCCCGCGAGCTGACTTTCGGCACCATCGGTTTCAGAGTCTCGTCCAGCCTGCGGACCATCAAAAAAATGACTTGGGAACGGGTGCTGGGCGTTCTCAAGGAGCGTGGCATGACCAACTGCATCCGCATCAAGGAAGAAGTGGACAAGGAATCCCTGCGCACCCTCGGCCCCAACACGCTGGCGGATGTGGGCTGCAAGCTGGTGCAGGAAGACGGCTTTTTCTACGAGCTCAACGAAACAGAGCTGGAAGGAAACCGGACATAGGGGGACGACATGAGCAAGCTGATCGGCATGATCCACATGGCCAAGGCACGGCTCGGCATGGATGATGAAACCTACCGTATGTTTCTGGTCGATACGATCGGAAAAAACTCTCTGCGGGACACAAACGCCCGCGAGCAGTGGCGCGTTATGGAAGAACTGAAGCGGCGCGGCTTCGCACCCCAGGCCATCCATAAGGGCGCCCGCCTTGTGGATGATCCGCAGGCGAAGAAAATCCGCGCCCTCTGGCTGACTATGGCCGATTGCGGCATCGTCCGGGACAGATCCGAGAAGGCCCTCGGCACCTATGTGCGCCGTATCACAGGGGGTGGCCTAGCTGACGCCAGCACAAAGCAGCTCTCCCTTGTTATCGAGACCCTGAAACGGTGGCTCGACCGCTGCGACGATCCCCGGAAGCGAGAAATTTGCCTGTCGGTCCTGAAGGAGCAGGATGCGCCGCCCATGCTGGACGGGCTTCCCATAATCGGAGGCGGTTGTGGCGAGGTCCGGCACTAACCGCGGCTCAGACCTGCTGAATCAGATAGAGGCCATCATCGAGGAAGAGCTCGCGAATGGCACCACCACGCTCGCCCGCCGGGTCACCACGCGCATCGCGTTGGAGTTCGGGGGCGAGCAAATCTATTTGCCGAAGGACAAGGCTCGCCGGGATGCCAGGATTTTTGACGAATACACCGGCGACAATGTTCTGGAATTGCGTGCGCGGTACAAGTTGAGCGAATCGACGCTTTATCAGGTCATCCGCGCGGAACGTTCCCGGCGGCGCCTACGTCAGGGCGTCTTGCCCGGGGTTTTGTTACAGGAGGAAGATCAATGAGTCAGGAACAGACACAGCGCCCCCATCTGGTCACCAAAGCGGAACTGATCAAGGACGTGCTGCGCATCACACGCGAGGAAGACGCCCGCGATCTCCACGCCGTGGACGTGGAAGTTGTCCTGGATGCTCTGGCCGAAGCCTGCGCTGCACGACTGGCTGCCGGGGATGACGTGACGCTGCCGGGCATCGGCCGCCTGAAGGTAAAAGCACGGGCCGCCCGCATGGGGCGTAACCCGCGTACAGGCGAACCTATGTCCCTTCCACCCAAGCGTGGTGTGACGTTCAATGCCGGGAAAAAGCTGCTCGGGAGGATCGAGTAACATGGGGATGGACGGCCTCATGCGGGTACTGGTGATAGCCCTGCTGGTACTGGCCGGATCGCTCTCCGGATGCGAAGAGGTGCGGATGCAACAGCTTGATGCCGAATACGAGGGCGGGAGACCTGCATCCAAATTTCGGACGATCTGTGTCGAAGGATACCGGTATCTCGCGATGGAAGAAGAGTACAGTCAACGATCCTACGGTGGGCTTACCCAGATGTGGGAGAACACCCCCTACGGCCCCAGACCCATGATGTGCCGACAGCCTGAAGAGACTCTTCGGCCAGACGCGAATCCCATCTAAGAACGTACAGTGACCTGCTTTGCAAAGACGAAAAAGGGAGGCTTTTGCCTCCCCTTCTATTTTCATCCCACGCAATAAAATTGCAAAGTGTCTTCCCGGTATATCCCGGCTCATCCCTGGTTATCCCACTTTTATCCCCTCGGTTATTACGCTATGAATCAACAGACGCATGACGACGGAACAGACGAACAAAGCTCTGACGTATCTTGATGAAGGCGGCAATGCCGGACAGCTCAGGCAAACATCGGTCAATGAGGCCTTCCTGACGCTGAATCCCGACAAAAAGAAAGCTGATGTCCCCGAATGGCTGTATGAGGCCGTGCGCATGCAGTTGCAGCAGGAGGGGGGAGGCAAAGCCCTGACACCGGCCCTGATACGGCAGTATGTAGCCCGTGCCATGATGCAAGGTACGCTGAAAGGTGGAGGCTGGTTTGGTGCCTGGGACAGTGGCGGCGTCCGTTACGGCAAGGCGCTGACGGAAGGTACAGCCCAAAACTGGGAACTTCCTGTGGAAGGAGATGATGAATGAGCCAGACCATGACCCCCGAGCTTTTTCCGTCGCATGGATCGTCCATCCGTGCTGCCCTGGAAGTGGCCGATGCCGACGGCGTGACCGCGCAGCGTGTGGCCTCCGCCCGCGCGACCGCCCTGCAGCTTGGCCTGCCCGACAGCGTGGTCGAGGCTGACCTGCAATACGCGCAACGCGAAGCCCAGGCCCGAAGGATAGAACAGAACAGCCCCTTTGCCCTGTGGGCCGCACGCTCCAAAGAGCGGGCCGCCCTTGCCCGTGACGATATGGATGGGCTGTCCGGGGTATTTGCTACGGCCAGGGCCTTTGGGGAATCCGTGGCGAACTTCGGCGACAGGACCATGCACTGGGCCACCTTTGAGGCCGCCGACGATGTGCGGGATATGGGCCGCTCTCTGGTCCACGGCGCCGCTGACTTCAACCGCTCGCTGCTGGGCGGGGCGCAGGCTTTGTCCGACAACCTGTTCGGGGTGGGGAGCGCGCCTTCGCGTATGCTTGCTTCCGCCCAGGAGTGGGTCAAATGGGCGCGTCCTGAAGAAGTACGGGCCGATACCAGGATCGGGCAGCTCGGCTATGATTTCATCCGTTCCGCACCGCAGCAGCTTGGCAACATCATGGCGGCAGCGGCCAACCCTGCCGTGGCGCTTTCGCTGATGGGCGTGCAGCTTGGCGGCGGGAGCTACGCGGAGTTGCGGGAACAGGGCGTGACGCCGCAACGGGCACTGGTTTCAGGCCTGGCCAACGCCGTTATGCAGGCCCCGCTGGAAAAGCTCTCGCTCGACCGTTTCATGGGCATCTTCAACTCCGCTTCTTTCAGGGACACCATCGGGCGCACCCTGGGGGCGATGGGCTCCGAGTTCGTGACGGAATACCTGCAAAAGTACCCGGAACTGGTAACGAACCTCTGGGGACTTGCCGAAAAGCAGGGGACAGATCCGGCTGATCAGATAGCCTGGTTCGGGCGGACGCTGTTCGATGCCGATACCTTGGCACAGGCCAATCGTGAAGGGCTGTATGAAGGCCTGATCGGCGCCATGTGGGGCGGCCTTGGCGGTGGTGTCCGGTCTTTGGCCGTCCGTAACCTGGAACGGCAGCGTGCCCGGGATTTTGTCCGCCAAAATATCGAGTTGCACAGCGCCGTGGAAGCCAGCCAGACAAAGAAGATCGCTCCGGACTACATGGAGGACGCACTGGACAATGCTGCCGGGGTGCTGTCCCAGTCCGTGTACATCCCGGCGCAGGCAGCCCTTGACCTGGCCGGGCAGGGACAGGACGTGCTCACGCCGCTGGGCATCAGCCAGGAAGCTGCCAGACAGGCGGCGGAAGCCGGGGTGGATCTGGAGGTCAAACTCTCCTCCCTGCATGCCCGTCTGGATGATGAAAGCATGGCGGCCGTGGCACCGCTGCTGCGGCAGACGGCTGATGCTCCCAATGCGCAGGAAGCGGAACGTGCGGACGATGCCGCCCGGGTGCAGGCCGTGGTCGAGGATGCACGACAGCGTCGTCGCAGGACGGATGCCGTACGGCAGGAAGAACAGCGTCTGGTACGGGAGATGGTGCCACTGGTGGGCAAGGAGGCCGCAGAGACCTACGGCAAGCTGAACACCGCGCAGGCCCGTGCTTTCGAGGCGGCCTACGGCGTGGATGCCGCCGGATTGATGCGGCGGAGAAGCGTGGGGCTGGCGGGTGAAGATGCGGATGGTGACGCCTTGAGGCAGGCCGCACTGTACGAACAGACGCCCATGGGGGATGCTGCCCGCGCCAGCCTGGAACGTGACGTCCATGATTTCGGTGTGGCCGTGGACAACATCGTGGCGGCGGGGAAACTTCCGTCCGATCCGGTAAAGATGCTGGGGCAAACGCCGCTGGTCATGCAACTGCTGGGCAGGGATACCGTGACCGGCAAGGCCGCTGCCCAAGGCGGCATCTATGCCGCACCGCACGTTTTTGACGGCACGCATCCCAACATGACGCCGGAGATGTGGAAGCAGATCCCGGCGGCCATGGCTGACCCCATCGCCGTGTTCGATTCCGACAGCCCGGCGGGCAGGGCCAAGGGCGACCTGGTCTTCATGCTGGAACTCACCGACGCCAACGGAGCGACGGTGGTGGTGCCGGTGGCTCTGGATGTGGCGAAGGGAAGAAAGCAGGCGCATGTCAACATCGTAAAAAGTGCCTACAGCAAGGAAAGCGGCGGCGTACCTTCCAACCATTGGTTCATGCGGCAGCTCAAAAAAAATGCCCGTTATGTGAACGGGCAAAAAATGGAGCCTTGGCTGCGGGCCGCCGGGGCTGCTTCCCCTTTGGGGTCTTTGAAAGACGTAGCCGCAACCAATACTTCCGATAACAGGATATATACAGACGCCGACCTTGTCAATTTGCGGCAGGGCAATGCGGCGCTGTATCAGCCGTCTGCGGAGGCGCGAGACCTCAAGCAGCGCTTTGCGGCCATGCCCCTGATCGAGGCCGACAGCACGCAGTGGTTCGGGCCGGGAAAGGCTATTGATGCCGCTCCCCTTACTGAGACGCCCGAACAAGTCAAAACCTTGCGGGAAGCTGTCAAGGTATGGGCGCGGGAGCGGTTCCCCAATGGGACGACCACCACAAATGTGGATACCGGCTGGGATGTACAGATCACGCCAAAGGGGGTACGGGATTCTCTTTCCCATGGCTTCGACGCACTTTTGGCCCGATCCGTGCCCTTCATCCCGCAAATCATCGAGAGCGGTATCCATCTTGATTCCATAGAGAAAAAGCCTGGTCTTATGTCGCATATCTTTGCGAACAAGATCAGGCTGGACGGTCAGGATTATGTGGTGGGTTTCGTGCTGCGGGAAGACGGTAACGGAAACCGGTTCTACGATCACGAGCTGACGAAAATTATCAGTTCTGACCAGCTCGTACCGGGAAAACAGCGAGAAGCAACCGCAGAACTCCGGACTGATCAGAACTTATCACCAGGTTCGTCAGAGCTTCTCTCGAACCGGGGTGATGTGATGAATATACTTCGGGGACGCCTGGGGGTCAATGACGGGACGGGACAGGTATTGTTCCAGCCTGATACCGCCGGAAAAGATCGCGCCCAGGTCCAGCTGGATTCCCGGACGGCGGCCATCCGTATCTTCAAGGGCGCGGACATGTCGTCCATCCCGCATGAGACGGCCCATATCTTCGTGGATGATCTGCGGCGCGTGGCGGCGGATGACGGCAGTATCGCCCGTGATCGTCTTCGGGCCGATCTTGAGCAGTCTGGATGCGATGCGACGCCCTTTACCGCCATCCTGTCCGGTGAGGTGGGGGCCGAAGGGGCCCGGGCCATGCTGCGGGATGTCCGTGAAGAGCTGGCGTCCCTGGAAGACAGCGAGGCCGGTCTGCGTGACGCTGCCGCGGCTGCCGGAAGGGGAGCTGACAGTGCCTCCATGCGTGAGGACATCGCCGTCGCACGCAAGCAGAACACGGAACGCCGACGCGAGCTGCTGCCCGTGGAGCGGATGCTGTCCGGCTATGTGCGTCATCTGGATGGTCTGGCGCAGGCCCGGCGGGATATGGCGACCTTGCGACGCTTTGCCGGCATGGCTGAAGACGGCGACCTGACCGCAGAACAGTGGCGCGAGGTACAGGAATACGCGGCACGTGGCTTTGAACAGTATCTTGGGGAAGGCAGGGCCCCTGTGAAGGAGCTGGACGGCGTGTTCTCCCGCATGATGCGCTGGCTGAAAAATCTGTATGCCAGCTGGCGCCAGTATGTTGGCGCTGACCTCGACGACGACGTGCGCCGCGTGTTCGACCGTCTGCTGGCGACGGATGAACAGATCCGCAACGATCCTTCGCTGCGGGCCGCCCTTGAGCTGGAACAGGAGTTCCTTGCGGATGCCGGTTTGACTGCCGCGGAGCGCCGGGAGCTTGAAGACCTGCGCGACAGGGCCGAAGCCGAAGTGACGGCCAGGATGGACAGGGCCGTGGCCCGGGAGCGTGGCAAACGGTATCGTGCGGCGTTCGCGCAGGCGAAGGAAAGTTTGCAGGCCTCGCCTTTCTGGACGTTCATCCGGGAAGTGTCCCGCAGGGACAAGCCCCTGACGGACGGCGAAGCCGGCACAGGCGGCATCAACCGGGATTCCCTCGTGGAATACTTGGGCGAAGACATGGTAAAGGACATCGCCAGAAAGATGCCCAGGCTGGTGAATGCCAGGGGGCGGGGGGATACGGTCGATTCTCTGGCCATGCAGTATCCCTTGACGGACGGTGATGCCGACGCTTTGGCAAACCTGATCTATGACGTCATCGTCGTGCAGGACGGCAGCGTGAACAAGCTGGCGGCACGTCAGGCGGAACAGGCCCTGGCGGAGCAGGACCGTGCCATATCGCCTGAGGACGGTCTGCTGGCCGGCGATGCCTACGGTCAGTACCTTGAGGCAGTGGAAAAGGCCATGCGCAGGCTGGGCAAAGACCGGCAGGCGCAGAACGAGCAGGCCGCGGCGCGGCGCATGGAGCAGGAGAGCCTGCCCGAGCGGTACTACAGGGACCTTGCCCGCCGGGAAGTGGCGGACATGGCTGTGGCCCAGCTCGATGCGCAGCGCTTCGTGTCCGCCCTGCGCCGGGCCCTGGGCGAGCGTTCCCGTGCCGTGCAGCGTGGCAAACCTGTTGAAGCCGTGCGAGCCATGCAACGGGCGCGCTTTGCTTTCGCCATGATGCAGGAAGTGCGCAAGGTCCGCGAGCTGGTGGACACAGTGCAGAAGAAGGCGCGCAAGGCGGCCCGCGTCAAGCCGGGGACGTATCCTGCGGCCCAGACGGAAGCCATCCGCAAGCTTGTGTCCGCCTTTGGCCTGCCCGCGCCGCAACAGGCCTGGGATGCCCAGTCCGGCGATATGAAGCTGCGCGATCTTGTGCAGCAGAGCGTGGACGATACGGAAGCCATCGACCTCATGCCCCTGTTCCCGGACTGGCTGCTGGATCTGGCAAATCCTGATCCAGCGGCAGCCCGGCGCGGCATGGCGCTGGACTGGAAGGCGCTGCGTCCGCTGGAGGTGGAGCAGGTGGGCAATCTGCTGGATTTCCTGGTGCATTCCGGGCGGGAGCAGAGCCGCACCGGCAAGGAGAGTCTGCGTGCCCATGTGCAGGCCATCGCCAATGAGGCGGCGGCATCCATGAGCGGCATGAAGACCAACTACGCCAGTCGCCGGGATTCCCTGGGCGACGATCTGGACAGGGGCTTTTCCTCCATCGACACTATCGAATGGCAATGCCGCAAGGCCGACGGGTTCCAGAACGTCATGGGCCGTGACGGCAGCACGGAAGGCGTCATGGAGCGTGAAGTCTACGGTCCGTTGCGGGCGGCCACGAACCGTTATCATGCCCGCCTGAACAGCACGCACAAGGCTGTCATGCCGCATCTGGTGCGTCTGCTGCAAAGCGCCAAGGCCTGGGAAAAGAAATACGGCAGCAAGGCCCTGAACGTCCGGGACGAAAAGGGGGCCGTAGTACCTGTGCCAGAGGCCATCAGGCAGGCGGGCGATCTTGGGTGGACGGCGGAAATGGTCATCGGCATGGCTTTGAACATGGGCAATACCGGCAACCGGGAGCGTCTGCGTTCCAGTTACATCGACGGGAACGGGAAGGGGGGGCTCACCTATGACATGGTGTCGCTGCTGCTGGGCGATGATGCGGCGGCCACGCTCTTTGAGCTGGACGCGGCGGCCATGGCGCAGATGACGGCCGGCAGGGCGCGCCGGGACGGTATCCTTTCCGCCGCGGACTGGCAGGCCATCCAGGGCGTTTGGGACGTATTTGGTAACCAATGGCCTGATGTGCAGGCCGCGCACAAAAGGATCTACGGTTTTGTGCCGCAGGGTATCGAGCCCGGGGCCTTCGCCGTGCGCGTTGGGGACGAGACCGTGCGGCTGCCCGGCGGCTATTATCCCATCAAGTACGATCCGCGCTTGGATATGAAGATGCGGGCGCAGGAAGGCAAGGAAGACGTGCTCGACCGTTCGGAAGGCATCTTCGGCATCCCGGCGGCCCGCAAGGGCTTCACCATGGGACGTGTCACGCATACGGGCCGTTCCCTGCGGCTTGGCGTCCAAGCGCTGCAGAAGCATCTGGTGGATTCCGCCCGTTTCATCGAACTGGGATACGACGTGCGCATGGCGGACAGGATCATCAATAACCCGACGTTCGCTGCCGAATACCAGCGGGTGTTCGGCATGCAGGATTACGACCGGTTCCGGCCCAACCTCAAAGGCCTGGTCGTGGATGAAGCCGTGCCGGACAGCTCACTGCTGAAGGCGGCTGAAAAGGCCCGCAAGCACTTGGTCTACTATGCGCTGTCCATGAACCTGAATACGGCCCTCATGCAGCTGACGGCTGTCTTCCCGGCCGTTGGCGACGTGGGGCTGGTCAACGTCTCGCGCGGACTGGCCCAGCTCGGTACACGGGGCATGGGCCTGGTGCGGGAGGTGTTCGCGGCCAGCCCCTACATGGAGCGCCGCTTCCGCAATATCGACGATGACCTGGCCCGCAAGGCCATGAAGTTCGAGCCGGGGCGGGGCATGACGCTGATCCGTGACGGCCAGGTCTATACCTGGGAGGATGTGGCGAACCTGGGCATGCTGCCCATCGCCGCGGCGGACTGTGCTGTCACCACGGCCATCTGGGCAGGGGCCTACCACAAAAAGATGAAAGAGCTGCGGGGCACGGCGGGCTGGAAGATGGACAGGGATTCCGAGTACCACAGCCAGGCCGTAGCCTATGCGGACAAGATCATCGCCCAGTCCAACCCGGACAACGACGCCCTGAGCAAGTCGGCCTTTGCCCGTGACAAGGGCATCGTCCGGCTGTTCAACGCCTTTTCCGGGGCCACGACGAAGTTTGCCCAGCGCACGCGCTACATGTGGCAGGGCGTGAAGCGGGGCCGGGTGACCAAAGCGGAATTTGCCCGCATGGAGCTGTACGACATGCTGTTGCCGGCCCTGGGCATGGTGGCCATCAAGGGGCTGGCGCAGGGCTTGTTCACCGGTGACGATGATGACAACAAGGAGCTGGCCAAACTGGCGCTTTCCATGACCACGGAGCAGTTCGCCATGGCAGTGCCGGTGCTGGGTAATCCCGCTGCCGACATGCTCGTGGCTGCCATGGGCGCAGGCGGCGGGCGCCGGGCCGGTCTTTCCACAGCGCTGGACACGCCCATAGAGCTATTAGGAAAGGCCGTAGGCCAGGGCGGCAAGGCTGCCCGTGATGGAGATGTTGACGGGGAAAAATTGGTGATGTCCGCCCTTGATCTGGGCAGCTACATCTCGAAGATCCCTGTCGGTCCGGTGACGCGCCGGGCACGCCGCGGCTATGAGCAATGGATGAAGGGCAAAGGAACGCCGCTATCCGTCATCATGCCGCGGGCCAACTAGGCACGCAAAAAAGCCCCCGTCCGTGATGGAGCGGGGGCTGTTGCAGCATGCCTTGAAGGCCAGCAGATTTTTCCATATACTTTTTTCGCCTCCCCAGACAGCGCGAAGTCCTGCCCCGTGAGGAGGTGGTGCACATGCTGAAGATCAGCGTGTCCATCAAGGTCACTGCCGGTGCTGTGGCCCTTCTCCTGACTGTCCTGCTGCGTTCGTGCAGCTAGCGATATTGGATAAGGTTCGGCCCCGGTAGTTCGCCAAAACTACCGGGGCCGCTAAATCAGATAGGTCTAACCGTCTGGTGAGGCGCGGGGTTCGCGCGGGGCGGAAGGTGTTACCAGCATCTTCCGCCTTTCTTTTTAGATAGCCATCTCTCCGCCGGAAGTCAACGGCCCTTCCACTACCAGATAGCCACTTCCTTCCATCGGTCAGCGGGCAGGCAGCTGTATTTGCAGCCGTAGCGTTCCCGGATCAGGGCATAGAGCCGGTGTTGTGCCGTGCGGCGTGTCGTCCTGTCCACGGCCACGCGGGCCGTCTCCACATCCATCAGGGCCAGAAGGGCGCGGCGCTGGAGTTCGTTGATGCGCATGGCTCCCCCCTATCGGCCAAGGGCCAGCATGGTGCGGGCGGTGGATTCCAGGGCAGCCCGCCCTTACCTTCCCAGCGCCACGGCCACGTTGAGGCTCAGGTGCAAGTGCAGGCTGGCGTCATCCAGTGCCTGGCGGAAGCGTTGCTCGGCTTCCGTACGGCTCTGGAACAGGCTGTCCAGCAGGCACTGCGGGCTGAACACGGTATCGGCATTGCGGCCCAGGTCGGACACGGCGTAGCTGAACAGGTCGCCGCGGCGGGCGTCCAGTTCCCGCAGCATGGCCATGAACTCTTGCCGGAGGCCGGCTTCGCGCCGTGTCCAGTCCTGCCACAGCTCCAGCAGCGCGGCCTCCTGCGGACCGGGAACGTGATTCCAGTTGCGGTGCGGCGGGTAGAAGCAGCCGTTGCGGTACAAAGGCAGGCGCTCCGGCTAATGGGAAGCGTGCTCTGGGGAGCGTGCTAAATCGTGTGTCAAACGTGTGTCAAAATACGCACACAGATGATGGAAGATGAGAATATAACTAGCGTAAAATATTGAATAACGCGCTTTGGGGTGAGCCCTTACAAGGCGGGGGCCACAGGTTCAAGTCCTGTACTGCCCACCAAGGAAAATCAGAACCACCCGCATAGCGGGTGGTTTGCTCTGGCCCTGTAAGGGCCTGTT
>OHAQ01002039.1_pt1 | contig 15051 bp, 9 predicted proteins | sample 1577111 | NCBI WGS metagenome assembly OHAQ01 (sample SAMEA3541549, study PRJEB24748) | human gut metagenome | biome: human gut; feature: human-associated habitat; material: faeces | place: China | collected 2012 | reverse complement strand
GCGCAGGCAGCGAAGCGTCCCTGCCAGTAACTTTGCGCTCCCGCAGGAGCGCCCCACAACTTGCTTTCCTCATAACTTGCATATTGTCGCGCCCATTGGCGCGGCCGACCATCCCAAAACAAAACTAAACGGCAGGTGCAGAGAAAGAATCCGCACCTGCCGTCTTTTTAGCCCTTGTTAAACCTCCGGATTCAGCACAAACGCGCCCACCGTCATCTCGTCGCCGTACAGCACAATCACCATGTCATACGGGTTTGTTTCGTCCTCCGCTACCTCGACGCCCTTGCGGATGAGCGTGCAGTACCAGTTCGTCCCCGTGATGGGTTCGGGCATCCCGCTCAGATTGCGGATGACGCTGATGTCGTAGTCCTCCGGATTCAGCCCGCACGCCGCGAGAATCGCCTGCAAGCGCGCATCCAACGCCGTATCCGCCGTGTAAGCGGCATCGTTCGGGTCAAAATAGCCTGTCAGGATGGCATGAAGGTCGTCCGCCGACGCAATGCCGTAGATGCGCTGACGTGCCGCCAGACTGTCCTCGGAATCGAAGCGAATCATGCCGATGGCGTCGTACACGTCGGCGCTGACCAGTAGTTCAGCCTCGGTCAGCTCGTCCGCATAGCGCGTCACCATATCGTCGAAATGCTCCTTGTAGACAATCTCAATGTCGTTGTCCAGCGGCGCGCCGGAAACGGCGTCGGTGGATTCGGCGGTCGCCACCGTCCAGCAGGAGAAAATCAGCAGTACAGCCAAGAACAAAGAAAAAAACTTTTTCATGCGTGTCGTCCTTTCTATGATGTAATACTATTTCCAGAGACGTCGGCGCGGAACGGGTTTGCATCCCTCCTTTCAATCGGATTTGCCCGTTCTGGAAATTGGAAAGCAACAATACAGTTGTTCAAAAAAACAATATGAGTATAGTGTAGCACAAATATTTGAACAATGTGCAAACATAATGAAAATAAAATGTTAAATATATTGATTATAAAAGTATAGTATTGATATATCATGAACCACTTCCTCCCCATTTTCCGCCCCCCTCTTGCATAAACGCCCAAAATAGCGTATACTGTGGTCAGGAAAGAAGAAAGGCAGGGGACAAGCGTGCAGCAGAAATCCAGCGGAGGAATGACGACAAAGCGGCTGATTGCCATGATTGCGCTTGCCGTACTGGCGGTCGCGGTCATCGTGTTCGCCGTGCGCGAAATCCGGTTCTATGGCGATGTGCAGGTGGAGCAGAGCCGCACGCCGACGCCTGTGCCGGGGTACGGCAACGTCATGCAGGTCACGATTGACCCGTCCCTGCCCACGCCCGTGCCGGTGCTGCGTTCCGGCGCACAGGGAGAAGCCGTCTGGCAATTGCAGGAGCGCTTGCAGGCGCTGGGCTATTTGACCGGCAGCGTCGATGGACAGTTCGGCCCGGCGACGAAAGAGGCGGTGCAGCTGTTCCAGCGCCAGCATGGACTGACGGCGGACGGCATCGTCGGGGAAGATACGCGCGAGCTGCTCTATTCTGACAGCGCGCAGCCGTATGCCACGCCGACGCCCGCGCCCACCCAAGCCGCGCAAGCAACGGAGGCTCCCGCGGCGGATGATATGATCCTCCTGACGGCGGAGGCGGAAAACACAATCCCGGTTGGCTTCACGGCGGATGGGCTTCCGCTGCTGGTCAACCGGGATTCTCCTTTGCCTGATGATTATCAGCCGCAGCAGCTGGTCAACATGCGCGACTACTGTGACAGCAGCATCGTGAGCATCAAGGGCAGCGAAATCGAGGGCGAGCAGATTGCGGTGGATGCGCTGCTGGCGATGCTGACGCAGGCGCAGTCAGAAGGGCTGACATCATGGCAGATCAGCGCGGGATACCGGAGCGTCGCCTATCAGCAGAAGCTGTTCGACGACAAGGTGTACAGCTATCGTCAGCAGGGCATGACTGGCGCACAGGCGCGCAGTGCGGCGCGCAAACTCGTCGCCGACCCCGGATGCAGCGAGCATCACACCGGGCTGGCGTTCGACATCACCGTGCCGGGCACGTCCTTCGGCGGCACAAAGCAGGCGAAATGGCTGGAAGAACATTGCTGGGAGTGGGGATTCATCCTGCGCTACCCGGCGGACAAGACCGCCATCACCGGCATCACGAACGAGCCGTGGCACTTCCGCTACGTTGGGGTGGATGCGTCAATGGAGATGCGGGAGACAGGGGAGTGCCTGGAAGAGTATGTGGAGAGAAAACAGAGCGAGCAGCAATAACCTAACAGCAGGAAGATGAGAACTGCATGGCAGCCGCGAATGGGTGTCGAGAGGGTCGAAGACCCTTCGCAGAGTCCAGAGACAGCGTCTCTGGCAGGGTTTGGGGCAGCGCCCCAAGGTCGCCATTACACCATCGTATCCAGTGCCATCATGAGGACAAAGCCCGCCAGCGTCGCGAGAACCATCAGACGCTGCCGCGGGCATTTTTGGCATTCCGGCAGAAGCTCCGCCAAGATGACCGTCACCATGGCGCCGCCGGAGAGCGAAAGCAGCAGCGGCAGGGCGGCGCGGACGCGAATCGCCAGCAGTGCGCCCAGAATCCCCGCAAGCGGCTCGACTGCGCCGGATAACTGTCCGAAGAAGAACGAACGGCGGCAGGAATAACCGTCGCGGCGGAGCGGCAGACTGACCGCCGCCCCTTCAGGGAAGTTTTGCAGCGCAATGCCGATGGCAAGCATCCACGCGCTGCGCCACGCCGCTCCGCCGGGGGACGCCAAAGCACCGAACGCGCAGCCGACCGCCAAGCCTTCGGGAATGTTGTGCAGGGTGATGCTGCCAATCAGCAGAACGGTTCTGCGGCGCACGTCGGACAGCGGCGTTCGGCGCATCCGGCGTGAAAGCAGCGCATCCGCCAACAGCACGAGCAGCCCGCCGAGCAAAAATCCGCCGCTGCACATCAGGAGCGGGCTTTGCCGGAGGGACTGCGCGGACGTCAGCGCGGGCGCAAGGAGCGAAAAGTACGACGCGGCGAGCATGATGCCTGCACCGAGCGCCATCAGCAGGTTCATCACGCCTGGGTGAAATCGCCGGAGCGGGAATACGAGCGCCGCACCCAGCGCCGTCAGCAGATACATGAGCAGCGTCGCGAGAATGGCGGCGGATAAGGGCGATAAAGTCATCACAAACACATCCTTCCAAATAGAAAATTGCAGCACCGAACAAACGGCAGGAGGATTCTGCCTTCATCATACGCTGAGGATGGAAAAAAGTGCGGAAAGTCAACCGGATGCATCCAGCGTCAAAAAAAGATGAAAAACCTTCCGCCTGAAAGCAGGAATTTCGCCGAAAACGTAGAAAGAATAAGGGTTGCAATTTTGGCTTGAAGGATTTTTTTTGCCTTTGGGCTTTCAGAAAGTGTGAGTGTGATTCAAGCATGACCCAAGTCCCCTACACCCTGCGCGTTCTGGCGGGCGAAACGGAAACCCGTTACGGTGAGCGGCTGTATCACAGCGGCGCAGTGCATATTGTGGAGAAGAGCGCAAAGCGCCTGAGCTGCAAGGTCGCGGATGGCGAAATGTACGATGTGGTATTCACCGACGACGGCGAAAGCCGCTGCAGCTGCCCGATTTACGAGGAAGCCGGTGCGTGCCGGCATGTGGTGGCGGCAATGATCAAGTGTCAGGATGAAGGCGCAATGGGCGATATGGTGCGCCGCAAGGCGGAAGCTGCCGGCCCGAAGCTGATGGCGGCAATGGATCGCGCGCTGCCGGAGGAGGGCACCATCCACATGGAGGTGCGCCTGACACTCGAACCCGTGCGCGACCAGATTACGCCCCGCATCCGCATTTGCCTGCTGATTGGTGAAGAACGCCTGTATGTGGTCAAGTCGATTCCACAGATGATTGATGCCATTGACACGCAGACGCCTGTGGAGTACGGCAAGGGCTTCGTGTTTCACCCGGAATGGATGCGCTTCGGCACGGTGCAGGAGCGGATTTTGAAGATTCTGCGCGCGCTGTGTCTGGCACAGAAGGAAGCTGGCGCGCTCCTGCGCGGCGCGGAACAGCGTGATTTGGCGCTGCCGGAGCCGTTCGCGGAGGAAATCCTGCGCGAATTGATGAACACGCCGTTTCGCCTGAAGGTCGGGGAAAAGACGGTTGCGGTCAAGCCTGTGCGCGCAAGGAAGATCCCCTTGCAGTTCCGCGTCTCCAGCGACTTGCACGGCTTGACGGTCGTTGCCATGTTCCCCAAGGAATTCCGTCCGCTGCTGCCGTCCTGTTCCTTCGCACTGGTGGGGGAGAACGTCGTGGCGGTGGAGGAGCAGCAGCGCGGTGTGCTGCGCGTGCTGTATCAGGAGCAGCTGGGCGGACAGTGCAGCTTCGACTATCCCGTGCGCGAGGCAGCGCGTGTGATGGGCGAACTCGTGCCGTTCCTGAAACTGACCGGGCTGGTGGAAATCTCCGATGAGCTGCGCCGTCAGCTGATTCAACTGCCGCTGGTGGCGCGTGTGTATCTTGACCGTTCTGCCAATGGACGCGATGTGGTGGCGCGGGCACAGTTCCGCTACGGCGATCGCACCATTGACCCGTTTGACGAAACGCCCCTGCCGGAGAATCTCCCGCGCGGCGAAAAACTGCTCCTGCGCGACGCGGCGGCGGAACGCAAGGTGCTGGATGCGCTGGGGGCGGCGGGCTTCATCGTCAGCAAAGGGCATGTGTACCTGACGGGGCAGGAAGCCATTTTCAACTTCGTCAGCGAAGGCTTGCAGCATTTGCAGGAACTGGCGGAAGTGTACCTGTCCAACGACTTCAAGCGCATGACGCCGCGCAAGCCGAAATTTGCGGGCAAAATGCGCTTGAACGGCTCGGCGCTGGAGCTGAAATTCACCCAGGACGGCGAACCAGCGCAGGAAATCCTCGCAATTATGGAAGCACTGGCGCGCCGCCGCCGCTATTTCCGCCTGAAAGACGGCTCGTTCCTTGATTTGTCCGCGATGGACGAGTGGCTGCCGCTGGCGGATTCCATCTTCGAGGCGGCGCAGGCGGAGGGCGCGGAGTCGGTCGCGATGGGGGACGACACCATCCGTCTGCAGGCGTACCGCGCGTGCTATCTGCAAAGCCTGCTGGAGAGCCTTGGACTGCCCATCGAGGTGGATGAAAAGACGCAGGCAACCGTTCGCCTGCTGACCGACCCCGGCAAGGTGCAGGACGTGAAGCTGCCCGACGGCTTGAGCCTGCGCCCGTATCAGGAACGCGGCTTCCAGTGGCTGCTGGCGCTTGATCGGCTGCACATGGGCGGTGTGCTGGCGGACGACATGGGCTTGGGCAAAACCGTGCAGGTGATTGCGCTGCTGATGGCGACGCGGCAGGAAGGGCAGGTTAGCCTTGTTGTCGCGCCGACGACGCTGACATATAACTGGCTGAGCGAACTTGGCCGCTTTGCGCCGGATTTGTCGGTGATGGTGCTGGGCGGTTCGGCGGCACAGCGCGCCAGCCAGATTCGCCACGTCAAGGAAGCGCACGACGTGGATGTGCTGATTACGTCCTACCCGCTGATTCGGCAGGACATCGAGCAGCTGACGACGATTGAGTTCCGCTTCGCTATCTTAGACGAAGCGCAGCACATCAAAAACGCGGGCAGCAAGGGCGCGCAGGCGGTTCGCCAATTGCAGGCGCAGACGCGCTTTGCCCTGACTGGTACGCCGCTGGAAAACGGCGTGGGCGAACTGTGGAGTATCTTCAACTTTGTCCTGCCGGGGTATCTGCTCAGTTACAGCGCTTTCCTGCGCCGCTATCAGGACGGAACGGACGCGGAGGATTTGCGCCGACGCATCAGCCCGTTCCTCATGCGCCGCCTGAAGAGGGAAGTGCTGACGGAGCTGCCGGACAAGATCGAATCCGTGTTCACGGCGCAGATGAGTCCGGAACAGGCGAAGGTATACGAGGCGACGATGATGCGGCTGCGTCAGCGCGTGGACTCCATCGTCAAGGAAAAGGGCTTCGAGCGTGGGCGCACGGAGGTGCTTGCGGCGATTACTCAGCTGCGCGAAATCTGCTGTCATCCGTCGCTGGTTTTGGACGACTATACGGGCACATCCGGCAAGCTGGATATGCTGCTGGATATGCTGCCGGAAGCGATTGCGAAGGGGCGGCGTGTGCTGCTGTTCAGCGCGTTTACGTCGATGCTGAAAATCCTTCGCCGCGAGCTGGATGATGCGGGTTATGAAACGATGTACCTGGATGGCGACACGCCCGCGCAGCGCCGCGTAGAGATGGCGGAGCAGTTCAACGCGGGTCAGGGGCAGATTTTCCTGATTTCGCTGAAGGCGGGCGGCACGGGCCTGAACCTGACGGGCGCGGACATGGTGATTCACTACGACCCGTGGTGGAATCCGGCGGCGGAAGATCAGGCAACCGACCGCGCGTACCGCATTGGGCAGACGCGCAAGGTGGAGGTGATTCGTCTGGTAACACATGCTTCGATTGAGGAGCAGGTGGTTGCGCTGGGGCAGCGGAAGAAAGCGTTGTTTGACCAGCTGATTAAGCCGGGGGAATCCATGGTGGGCGGACTTTCGCCGCAGGAGATTATGTCCTTGTTCCAGTGAGGGAAAAGGGCAAAAAGCCCCAAAAGGGTACAGCGTGGGAAAAGCGCTCAAGCCGGGCAGCCGAAAAAGGGTCAAGGGACAATGTCCCTTGCGGGGTCAAGGGGCGGAGCTCCCTTGTGGGGTTTGGGGCAACGCCCCAACTGTTCCACGGGCGACCATTCCAAAGGAAAAGTCAACAAGGGCGCAGGCAGCGAAGCGTCCCTGCCAGTAACTTTGCGCTCCCGCAGGAGCGCCCCCCAAGCTGCTCTTTCCAACATCTATGCTGTGTCGCGCCAGATGGGCGCGACCGGATTGCCTGTCTTCCAGACATAGCTTGTCTTTCTCGCAAGCAGGGGATTTCGCCATGCAATACTGCGCCTTGGAAAAAGAGGGCTTTCTGGGGACATTCTACGAGCGCGAAACGCCGTCGGAGAAGGCCGTCATCCTCGTGGGAGGAAGCGGCGAGGGGCGCGCCGTCAAGGTTTTGCAGCCTTACGCGCGAAAAATCGGCATGAGCGGGCTGTCCCTCGGCGCGGCGTATACGCTGCTGTGCGCGAATGGGAAAATCACCCGAAGCAGCGCAGCGTCTGCTGGCGAAAATGATGACGATGGAAGCAAAATACCCAAAGGAGTCCAACCGTGCCTGTGCTGACAGTTGGACGAAACTGGTTGATTTCTTCCAAACAAACATGATGAGGAGGTGTCTGCTCTGCCAAAGGAATTGCGCAGCGCGGTTTCGCGCGGGATTCTGGCACTTTTGATGGCGTCGGGACTCATCCTGACGCTTTTGTGCGTCACGGGCGAATCGTCGCTCTGGGCGCTTGCGCTGGGGACAAGCCTGCCGGTGATTGCACTGCTGTCCATCCTGCGGACGCGCCCCGGCGGAAAAGTGCTCGCGGCAGGCATCACCGCGGCGGGCGTGATTGTATGGCTGATTGCAGGCGGCGCAGCGGACGCGGTTGAGGTCGTTCGGGCACTGCTGCTGCATTTTTCGGGGCTGACGGCGGCGCTTCCGCTTGTCGCGCGACCTTTCGCGGCGATTCTCGGCGTAACTTGCGGTTTCATCGGCTATGGGCTGACCAGCCGCCGCGTGGGCGCATATCCGGCGCTGGCGACGGTGCTGCTGATGGCGCTGCTGCTCTGGCTGGGCAATCGCCCGGACGCGCTGTGGGGCTTGCTGCCCGCCATCATCCCGTGCGTTGCGCTGCTGATGGTGTCCGGGTACGACGAAATTTCCGTCACGCGCGTGCTGCCGCTGACGCTTGTTGTCGTTCTGCTGAGCTTCACAGGCGTTGCCATCGGCGGCATCACCGTTCAGCCGATGAAGGAAGCGGCGGATGCCCTGCGCCAGAAAATCTATGACTACCTTTTCTTCACCAGCGCGCGCGACGTGTTTTCCATTGCCTCGCAGGGGTACTATCCTCAAGGACCGACGCAGCTTGGCGGCGCGGCGACCCCCAGCGAGCGCCCCGTTCTTCGCGTGAGCGGCAGCGGGCGAATTTACCTGCGTGCCGTAACCAAAAGTTCATACACAGGCAGCATGTGGATTGACGAAACAGGCGGGCGGCGCTACCTATGGAGCAGCCCGCGCTGGCAGAATCTGCGCTCCCAGACATTCGACCTGACGCTGCCGAACGAGACAATCGCGGCGAATCTGCCAACAAAGGCCGTCACCGTCACCATGCTGTCGGACAGCGCGAGCAGCCTGTTTGTGCCGCAGCGCATCCGCGAATTGTCCGTTGGCAGCGGCATCGTGCCGTATTTCAACGCGGGCAGCGAGATTTTCGCGACGCGGAATTTAACCTCCGGCGACACATGGACAGCAACGTATGTTGATTTGACCGCCGGGCAGAGCGGCTTGGCGGAGCTGATTGATGCGGGCGCACAGCTGACCGACGCTCAGTACGAGGACATCCGCAAGCTGTACACCGGGCTGCCCGGTCACCTCGAACAGCGCCTGTTCGACTTCGCACGCAATGCCGCTGGAAGCGCCGATTCACCCTACGAGATGGCGCGCAGCATCCAGTCGTATTTGCAGGCGTACTGCCGCTATTCGCTGGATATTCCCGAACAGGCGTCGAACCTCGATTTCGTATCGACTTTCCTGCTGATGACGCGCGAAGGCTACTGCACGCACTTCGCGTCCGCCATGACGGTGCTGTGCCGCATGGTCGGGCTGCCCGCGCGGTATGTGGAAGGCTTCATGGCGGATGTGGACGCATCAGGGCAGACGGTCGTGACCGGCACGAGCGCCCACGCGTGGACGGAAATCTACTTTCGGGGCGTAGGCTGGGTGACGTTCGACGCAACGCCGTGGACATCCACGCAGAACGCCTCGTCCGCGCCCAATCAGCCGGATAATCTGCCGACGCCATCGGTTTCGCCGTCTCCCTCGCCCTCCCCGTCGCCATCGCCAACGCCTTCGCCTTCGCCGGAGATGGACGACTCATCGGCTTCACACGAACCGACCAGCACGCCATCCCCCGCACCGTCGCCCTCGCCGGAAGCGAATCTGCCGACGAATACCCCTGAACCCGCACCGGCGCCGCCGGACAATCCACCGCCGGACGTGCCGTGGCTGCTGCTGATTCTGCTTGCGCTGATGGCGGCGGCTGGCGGGCGCATTTGGTGGACACTGCCGACCACGCGCGACAAGCAGGCGCAGGATGAAGGCACACGCTGCATGGTATGGATGCAGGCGACGCACGATGCCCTGCGGATGGCGGGCTTGCGGCGCGGACGCAGCGAAACGCCGCAGCAGTTCTTCCAGCGCGCGGACGCAGCCGTTCACGCACAGGGTGCGCTGGCCGTCGTCGGGGAAATTGAGACGCTGGCGTTCTATGCCCGCGCGGACTTGCTGCCCAGCGACACACAGGCGCTTCGACAGGCGTATCAGACGCTCTGGCAGGGTATGAAGCCGCTCCGCAAGGCATATCTGACCCTCTACCGGGCAGTTGTGCCGATGAGAATGCGCAATTTCACACAATCCTAAACCAAAACGCGACTGCTTCACACTCGAATCAGTCGCGTTTCTGTTTATACTATTCCCAGATGAGAATGCGCCAAAATGTGCGAGCAGATGGTGCAGGTGAATTTAGAAATCGTATTACCCATCAGTTACGAGACAGTCCGGTCAAGGAGCACCCTTTCGTCGCCCGTCGTGGTGATTCTCATCTGTACACGGACGCCGCGTTCCGTCTTTTCCACCGTCAGCGTGTCCTCCTCCACCATCTCCGGCTCGAAGATTTTCAGCGTCAGCCGACCGTCCTTCATCCCCCATGCCCCCAGCGCCGGCGTATCGGCTTTATCGCGCGTGAAGAAGGGTTCGCAGTGCACAGCGCGGTGAATCGTGTGCCACTTGCCGCGCCCGGCAGTGACGAGCAGCTGCCCCTGCGTATTCCGCATTGTCAGCATATCGCCGTCCAGCGTCAGGCGCATCCAGACGTTCGGCGCATCCAAGTTCAGGTATTCCGGCGGAATGTCACTGCCGTCGTCCTCCGGCAAATCGCGTTCGTAGCGCAGGTTCGCCGTCTTTTGGCGCAGTTGCTCCGTAACCTCTGGTTCATCCACAACAGCATCCGATTTGTACTTCATCAGCACTTCGTCGAAGTACGCATTCAGCACGCCGCCCATGTTCTGCGTGATGCAGTTCGTGACCAGAATGGTGTCCGTCGCCGGATGCACGACGCAGAACTGCCCGTACATGCCGTCCGCGCGGAACGCCCCGTGCCGGCACTGCCAAATCTGGTAGCCGTAACCCTGCGCCCAGTCGCTGTTCGAGTCGTCGCCGCTGCTGATTTGCCGCGTCGTCGCCTCGCGGACATACCATTCCGGCACAAGCTGCTGCCCATTCCAGCGCCCGGATTGCATCAGCAGAATGCCGAGTTTAGCAATATCCTCCGGGTGCAGGGAGAAGCCGAAGCCGCCGGTGCAGATGCCGTTCGGGTCGCGAATCCACCGCGTGCCGGTGATGCCCATTGGCGTAAGCAGCTTCTCGCGCAGGTACTCTTCAAGGTCGATGCCGCGCTGTTTGAGGGCGGCAGACAGCATATACGTCGCGCCCGTATTGTAACGGAAAGTTTCACCGGGTGTATCCGCGAAAGGCTCGCGCAGGAACGCCGAAATCGCGTCATCCCACGCATTTTCCTGATGGAACGGCTCGTTCCCCTGCCCCGTTGACATCATCAGCAGATGCCGAATCGTGAGCATTTGCAGCTGCGGTGAATCCGGCGCGTTCTTCGCCTGCTCCGGGAACAAATCGACAATGCGCTCATCCAGGCGGATTTTCCCTTCGCCCACCGCGATGCCAATCGCCATGGCCGTGAACGTTTTGCTCAAGGAATAGACAGTGCGCAGCTGCTCCTGCGTGTAGGGCGGCCAATATGCTTCGTACAGCACCTGATTATGGCGCAGCAGCATCATGCTGACGACGCTGATGTTCTCTTTTTCCAGCCGCTCCAGCAGCTTCAGGATGTCCCGGCTGTGCAGCCCCATTTCTTCCGGGGTTGTCCGCATCAGCTGATTCATGGTTTCCGCCTCCTTCAAATCGCGAAAGAACCCAAAATCGAGGGTGAGCGACATGTTTTTCTCCACGATTTCCGGCACACGCAGCACCCCGAACCGCCACATCAGCGGGTACACATAGCTCACGCCGCGGATATCCCCCAGCGCCTTCGGGCGGTCGGCATACCCAATTTCCCGTGCGCGCCGGAAGGCCAGACAGACACTGCTCCACGAGAGTGTCTTGCTCTTCTCGCGCCGGTCGATGAGCAGTTCGCGGTTCACCTGCCCGTTCTGCCCGATTTTCAGGCAGTAGGTGAACGGCAGCCCCGTCGCGGTGCGAAACGGCATCCCCTGACACGCCACCACCGCGCGCCAGAGCGCCTCTTCCGCGTTCTCCGACGCCCCTTGCAGCGCCCGAATCGCTGCTTCGGCTTCGTTCGTCATGCGCATTTTCCTTTCGCTTCTTTTTCCCATCATAGCACATTTTCCCGTTCCGCGCAAGTTCCTTCTACTATATGCCGAAAATCAATGGGGAGAACAGCCAAAAAACAATACAGAAACAGCAAAAAGGGCTTGACAAGCGCGCAAATTGCGTGTATGATTGTCGCATAAACCGGTGACGGAGAAGAGTACCTGCTTCTCAGTCCGGCACAGGGAGTCGCTGATAGTGGGACGGCGGCGCGGACGGCAGCAGCGAATGGGCTCCGGAGGGTTTGCCCCAAGGTGGGGAGTTGGGAGAGCAAGGGCGCAGGGCGTAAGGGCGGATGCATGGAGACATGCGGATGCGATTGCTTTCCATCAGCCGCATCGTAGGGCAGAACGGGAATCTGCACCCGTTATCATGGCAGCGCATATCAAGTGTATGCGGATGAGTGCGCTTTTCGTACAGAAAAGCGAAGCTGAGTGGCACCGCGGGAATACCGCCTCAGTCGGAAACGACTGGGGCGTTTTTTGTTCCAATAAAAAACGACAACTTAGGAAAGGAAGGTACCCCACTATGATGAAGAAGCTGACTGCCCTGCTGACTGCCCTGTTTCTCCTGCTGAGCGCGACCGCCCTTGCGGATGAGGTGATTCACATCGGCATCATCCAGTTTGCCGAACACGGATCGCTCGACAACTGCCGCATCGGTTTCATCGAAGGTCTTGCCGAAGAAGGCTTCGTCGAAGGCGAAAACGTTGTGTTTGACGTTCAGAACGCGCAGGCGGACACCGCCATTTCTGCCCAGATTGCCGACGTGATGGCTGGCAAGTACGACATGATTTGCGCGATTGCGACCCCGGCGGCGATGGCTGCCTTCAACGCTGCGGAGGATGCGGGCATCCCGGTCATCTACACTGCCGTGTCCGACCCGGTCAGCGCCATGCTCGCCGGCGCCGACGGCAAGAACCCCGGCAACATCACCGGCACGAGCGACGCGCTGCCTGTGGAAGCCCAGCTGAAGCTCATCCGCGCGCTGATGCCCGATGCAACGAAGATTGGTATCCTGCATACGACGAGCGAAACCAACAGCGACGCGACCCTCGCCCTCTACAAGGAACTTGCCCCGAACTACGGCTTTGAAATCATCGACAAGGGCATTTCCACCGGCGCTGACCTCCCGATGGCGCTTGACGCGCTGCTCCCGCAGGTGGACTGCACCACGAACCTGACCGACAACACCGTCGTCAGCTACCTCGCCGTTGTGCTGGAGAAGTCCGAAGAATATGGCAAGCCCGTGTTCGGCAGCGAAATCGAGCAGGTCATCAACGGCTGCGTTGCGTCCGAAGGTATTGAGTATACCGAACTTGGTCGTCAGACCGGCCGCATGGCAGCGCGCGTCCTGCGCGGCGAAAGCGCCGAGGATATCCCCTACGAGACCATCAGCAATTCCTACCTGTACGTCAACCCCGATGCGCTGGCGGCATACGGCCTGACCGTCCCCGCGGAACTGTCCGAACGCGCCATCGACGTGACGGCAGAGTAAACAAGCCATTTCCTCCTCTTTCCTTCCGGCTGCTTTCCCGCAGCCGGAAGGGTCTTGCATGTCCGGGCTTCCTTCCTATTATTATGCAGCTTCTTTCCCCGCAAACATCCACACAACGAGGTGACTGATTATGACGCTGAACATGCTCATCGGCATTCTGGAGCAAGGGCTCATCTATGGCATTATGGCAATGGGGCTTCTCATCACCTACCGTATTCTGGATTTCCCCGACCTGACCGTCGACAGCTCCTTCCCGCTGGGCGCGGCGGTCTCCGCCACGCTGACCCTCCAAGGCGTTGCGCCGTGGCTGACGCTGCTCATCGGCTGCGCGGCGGGCGGCATCGCCGGGCTGATTACCGGGCTGATTCACGTCAAGTGCCGCGTCCGCGATTTGCTCAGCGGCATCATCACCATGACTGGGCTGTACTCCATCAACCTGCACATCGCCCAGAACAAGGCGAATCTCCCCCTCTTTGGCGGCGATACGCTCTTCCGCAACGCCTTCACGAAGTCGCTGCCCAAGGCGATTTCCCCCTACACCACGCTCATCATCATCTTCCTGATTGCGCTGATTGCGAAAATTCTCCTTGACCTCTTCCTGCGGACGAAGTGCGGTTACCTCCTGCGCGCGGCGGGCGACAACCCGTCCGTCGTCACAACGCTCAGCCGCGACCAGGGCACGGTCAAAATCCTTGGTCTGATTATTGCGAATGCGCTGGTTGCGCTCGCGGGCGCGGTCATGTGCCAGCAGCAGCGTTTCTTCGACATTTCGATGGGCACAGGCACGATGGTCGCCGGGCTTGCGTCCGTCATCATCGGCACGAATCTCTTCCGCCACGCCTCCTTCCTCCGCACCACCACCATGGTGCTGATTGGTTCGATTCTCTACAAGGCGTGTGTTTCGATTGCGATTTCGTTCGGTCTTGACGCGCAGGACATGAAGCTCATCACGGCAGTGCTGTTCCTCGCGATTCTTGTGCTGTCCAATACGCGGAAAAAGAAGGTGCGCATTCATGCTTGAAATGAAGAATATCACCAAAATTTACAACCCCGGCACGGTGCAGGAGACCTGCCTGTTCCGCGATTTTTCCCTGACGATTGAGAAAGGCAGCTTTGTCAGCGTCGTCGGCAGCAATGGTTCGGGCAAAACGAGTATGCTCAACCTGCTCTGCGGGTCAATTCCGGTGGATGCGGGGCAAATCCTCATGGACGGGCAGGACATCACCCGCGCGAAGGAGTTCCGCCGCTACCGTCGGATGGGGCGTGTCTACCAGAATCCAGCAATGGGAACGTGCGGGACAATGACGATTCTGCAAAACCTGTCGATGGCGGACAACAAAGGCAAACCATTCGGACTGACCCCCGGCACAAACCGCAAGAAGCTCGAAGCGTATCGGGCGATGCTGGCGCCGCTGGGTCTGGGCTTGGAGGATAAGATGGATGTACCCGTCGGATCGCTTTCCGGCGGTCAGCGGCAGACGCTGGCACTGCTGATGGCGACAATGACGCCCATTGACTTCCTGATTCTGGACGAACATACCGCCGCGCTCGATCCCAAGACTGCAGAAATCGTGATGCAGCTGACGAACAAGGTGGTGCAGGAGAAGCACCTGACGACGCTGATGGTGACGCACAACCTGCGCCATGCGGTGGAGTACGGCGATCGCCTGCTGATGATGCACCAAGGGCACGTCATCATGGACAAGGCGGGCGACGAGAAGCGCGCGCTGAAGGTGGACGATTTGCTGGACGTGTTTACTTCCATTAGTATCGAATGCGGCAATTAAACGGGGGCAACGCCCCTGTTTTTTTCTTGCAGCTTTACGCGTCTTATTGTTATTTTGCAAATTTCATGTATCTATCCGCCGTGTGCCCGTGGATTCCTTCCCCCCCGCAGCCATGTTGAGTCGCGGGGGATTTTCTCTTCCCCAAAGCGACAAAAAAATACCCTTGACTCTCGCGAATCAAGGGCTAATAGGAATCCGGCAGCGACTTATCCTCCCGGGCCGTGTCCAGCCAAGTACTTTCAGCA
>OHAQ01002036.1_pt1 | contig 15065 bp, 18 predicted proteins | sample 1577111 | NCBI WGS metagenome assembly OHAQ01 (sample SAMEA3541549, study PRJEB24748) | human gut metagenome | biome: human gut; feature: human-associated habitat; material: faeces | place: China | collected 2012 | reverse complement strand
CCGGATGCGACGCCTGCCGCGTCTTATCCGGCGTACGAAGCCACACCAGGAATATAATCGTTAGCTACAGCGGGCAATAATTCTTAGCGCAGCAATATTATGCGTTTTATGCTGTAACTTGCTCCAGGGGCGTTGTGTCATTGTTTTTCCTCAAGCCGGTGACGCGCTTCACTGCGAATTTTCCGCGTTGCCCCGTTTTTCACTAAATCACGAAAAATCGGGTTGTTCGACAAATAAGAGTAATGATGGCTCCTCTTTTAACCACGTCGTTTTCACATCCGCAGCCAGCTGTGAATTATTAATAGCCAGCGACCGCTCCTGAGGCTCAGTCAATGTCGTTAACAACACCGGAGTATGTGCGTTGTGCAATGCCGTTTGGCGCAAATGATCATTGCGACTTTGCAGCAATGCACACCACCATTCATCATCTGATTTATCTTTTAACGTCGCCAGTTCCGCAACAATATCTGGAGATCTTCGCTGATATTTATATCAACCTTGATGAATTATGAATATATCGGAAATCGAAAAAATCCCAGCAAAGGAAATATTATTATGGGTTAAAGAGAGGACATTTCAGAAAAATGCCCTCCCGTTCAAGGGGAAGGCGAGGAATTACAGATAGCGGCACAGATAAGAGGTGGGTTCGGCAACTTGCAGATGAAACTCGCTGTGACCGGGAACATTAAACACCGAACCGGCTTCATACACTTGCCAGTCGGTCGCGTCAGGCAGTAACACATTCAGCGCGCCACTGATTACCGTCATCTCTTCAGGCTCAGCGGTGCTGAAGGTGTATTCACCTTCAACCATAACACCCACGCTGGCGCGACCAGTGCTGCTGCTGGAAAAGCCGATCGATTTCACTTTGCCGGAAAAGTACTCATTACTTTGAAGCATAAACTGGCCCTGTCTGGTAGTTGAACATCTACTTCACTATAGGGGCCAGAGGCGCTGACTGTCACGCAAAATTACATCAGTAATTCCGCAGCCAGCCGTGCAATCAATACGTTAGAGAGCAAGACAGGAACATCGAGCTGTTTTTGCAGTAAATCGCGATGACGCTGGTTAAATCCCAAACAATCCAGCATGATGACATCTGCACCTTTTGCCAGTAATTCTTTCCCGGCATCAATGATTTTTTGTTCCGAATCATGAATGGGATTACCCAATGAAAATACTGGCGGTTTCTGCAAAATTTGCCATTTTTGCGCCTGAACGGTCAGCAACTCCTCAACCGGTACGATAACCCCCACCTGATGATCTTCAACAATAGAGGAAACCAGCGGTGGCAATATCCGCGACGGCTCAAGAAAGATCGTATTACGCGCGGTCATACTACTAATGTTTGCTGTACTCATTAATAAAATGACGTCATAACCCTGATTATCGAGCACTTCAACCACACCTTGCAGGTCTCGTTCCACTTTACGACGCGAAACATGGGCCAGCTGGTTGTCATTTAATAATGTGAGAATGGTGTCTTCGCCTGCTTCTGGCGCGTACTCCGCCATCACTTCTTCGCGGCTTAACTTCCCCAGCAGGCTATGATGGGAAATATTATCTTCGTCAATGTATTCTGTCAGGAGCGGCAAAACTTCCTGCATAGGTACAATGCCGATGGTCAGGATCGCCAACGACGCACTCATTGTTCTTCCACCTTACTTTTCTTTCGTCGTTAATTACCGGGCAAGCGCTAAGCACCACTGCTGACACTTACCTGTGCTACAAATGACAAAAAGCGTAGCAGCAGACCTGCACTGCATAATGTAAAGATTCCAAATGATTCCAGTAATGGATTGTTATTGTTTAATATTCTAATTATTTGAAAAACATGAATTGTGAAAAATGTGACGCAGATCCCTTGTGGCGGCACTCAGAATCCCTTCCGAGCAGTCTGATGCGGTCACTCTTTGTCAGGGTCCTCATAGCGTTTTTTCGCATCCATCGCTTCCTGAGCGGTCGGATGTTCACTGATCAACGAGTCTGGTTTAGGATGATCGGCTCTGAGTTGGTACCAGGTTACCGTCTGTCCTGGCTTTCCTTTTTCAATCGTCACTATATATGCTTCACGAGGATAAGGCGGTTTCGTTGGCATCGTTCTTCCTTATTTCACGGGATGAACGTTAAGTATAGGCGCTCGAAAATCAACAATTGATCGTCTGTGCCAGAGCGCTGCGAATTTCAGAAATCACCTGGCTGGGTTCGTTTGTTGCGTCGATGATAATATGCGCAACTTCGCGATATAGCGCATCGCGTTCTTCCAGCACTTCCTGAACTTCTTCGCTCAGTGGTTTTCCCGTTAAGGTTGGCCGTAAATCTTCTTCCGGTGCAGCTTGCAGTCGGTTAACCAGGACTGATACTGGCGCACACAAATAAACCACGATCCCGTTATTTTGCATGAAGTGACGATTAAATTCCGTCAGAATAATGCCGCCGCCCGTGGCGATAACGGTGGATGGCGCAGTTACCGCTTCCAGCGCCGCCGTTTCTCTGGCGCGGAATCCCGCCCACTCTTCCCTTTCGACGATGTCCGCGACCGTCATATTGAGCTGTGATTGCAACCACTGGTCGGTATCGACAAACCGACGGTTAAGCGAATCGGCAAGGGCCATTCCGACCGTTGTTTTACCACAGCCCCGAGGCCCGATCAGAAAAAGAGGTTGTGTCATCGTGGGTTTTCCCCAATAGGTCGCAATGCGGCGAAAGCCGGTGTCATGAGAATAGCGTTCATACCATCAAACTAGTACAATTTCGATTGTAAAGAAAAAATTCCACTTAAGGTGGAAATCTCAATACATCCCTTACTATACCAATAAATATTCAAGAATGAAGTGTAAATAATAAATTACATTTAGCCACGACTACGTTGCACTTTCAGCCACCACTTCTCCAGCTCCGCAGCAAAGGCCTGGCGGTCACGTTGTGAAAGACTATCTGGTCCTCCGGTCTGGATCCCACTGGCACGTAAGGTATCCATAAAATCGCGCATCGTCAGGCGCTCACGAATGGTCGCTGGCGTGTAACGTTCGCCGCGCGGATTAAGCGCCGCCGCGCCTTTCTCGATGGCTTCAGCAGCCAAAGGTATATCTGCGGTGATCACCAAATCGCCCGCTTCACACTGCCGAACAATTTCGTTATCGGCAACGTCGAAACCTGCCGCGACGCGCAGCGTACGAATAAATCGCGATGGCGGCACGCGTAAACTCTGGTTTGCTACCAGTACCAGCGGCATCTGCATACGTTCCGCCGCGCGATACAAAATCTCTTTAATTACATTGGGACACGCGTCGGCATCCACCCAAATTGTCATAAAGTCATCCTTTGTTGGGTAATCCTCTATTGTGTCGCGCTTTTGCCTTCCGGCATAGTTCTGTTTATGCTTCTGCCAGCGATTATCAAAACAATGAATTTCACGGCAGGAGTGAGGCAATGGAAAAGAAAATCGGTTTTATTGGCTGCGGCAATATGGGAAAAGCCATTCTCAGCGGTCTGATTGCCAGCGGTCAGGTGTTTCCAGGGCAAATCTGGGTATATACCCCCTCCCCGGATAAAGTCACCGCCCTGCATGACCAGTTCGGCATCAACGCCGCAGAATCGGCGCAAGAAGTAGCGCAAATCGCCGACATCATTTTTGCCGCCGTTAAACCAGGCATCATGATTAAAGTGCTTAGCGAAATCACCTCCAGCCTGAATAAAGACTCTCTGGTCGTTTCTATTGCTGCAGGTATCACGCTCGACCAGCTTGCCCGCGCGCTGGGCCATGACCGGAAAATTATCCGCGCCATGCCGAACACTCCCGCGCTGGTTAATGCCGGGATGACCTCCGTAACGCCAAACGCGCTGGTAACCCCAGAAGATACCGCTGATGTGCTGAATATTTTCCGCTGCTTTGGCGAAGCGGAAGTGATTGCTGAGCCGATGATCCACCCGGTGGTCGGTGTGAGCGGTTCTTCGCCAGCCTACGTCTTTATGTTTATCGAAGCGATGGCCGACGCCGCCGTGCTGGGCGGGATGCCACGCGCCCAGGCGTATAAATTTGCCGCTCAGGCGGTAATGGGCTCCGCAAAAATGGTGCTGGAAACGGGAGAACATCCGGGAACACTGAAAGATATGGTCTGCTCACCGGGAGGCACCACCATTGAGGCGGTACGCGTACTGGAAGAGAAAGGCTTCCGTGCCGCAGTGATCGAAGCGATGACGAAGTGTATGGAAAAATCAGAAAAACTCAGCAAATCCTGATGGCTTTTGCCGGACGTCAGGCCGCCACTTCGGTGCGGTTACGTCCGGTTTCCTCGTCATACACAGCCAATGCCAGATTCTCCAGCAACAGCACGCCAAATCTGCCGATTTCAACCACTCGCGATAGTGACTCATTTGTGGATTCAGCGGCGCAACCCCCACACTAATCCGTAAAGTTACCTGTGGCGTATTCGGCAAGCGTAACGTGTTTAGCCCTTCATGCACCCGTAACATGGCGGTGATGGCGCTCTCAGCTGGCGTACCGGACATGATTACTGCAAACTCATCGCCGCCAAACCGACCAATCACATCGCTACCGCGCAGGGTAATTTGTAACTGTCGGGTAAGCGCCACAATCGCTTCATCACCCACATCATGGCCCCAGGTATCGTTGATGCTCTTGAAATGGTCGATATCGATAATCAGTAACGTTGCATCGCGATTATGCCGCCGACAGTTATCAAATTCATTGCGTAACATAGTTTCCCAATGACGTCGGTTATACACGCCCGTCATACCGTCGCGGGTACTCATGACCTGCAACCTGCGTTTATGTTCCGCCAGTTTAGTCGCCGTCTGGTAGCTGACCCAGCCAAACAGCAGAGGATAAATGACAATAATGGGAAGGGAGAGCCACCATTCCAGCGGTGCGCTATTGAACGACACGGTGATGCCCGTCAGCTCGAGGGTGACAAGGCAGGAGACCACCATCAACACCAGACCCGCGACAAACAGACGGGGGCCGCCTGCCCCCATCAAATTCAGACACATAATCATCAACATCGCGGTGGAAGGCAGTGCGTTTACGCCCATTACGCCTACCCACATTCCCGCTAATACTGCATCGGTTTTTAAGTTGTAAATTTCCCGGCTAAGCGGATCGACGGCCCTGCTCGCTATTTGCCAGGCTAAATGCGGCCAGACGAACGCCCAGCCGACCAACAACAGCCACCACCAGCCCGGCGACGGATGCGAAACCAGCGTTGAAGCAATCGGTAAGAACATGCCAGCCAGGCCAACCGCGCGGGGTAGTCTGACGCGACGGGCAAAGCGCAGCCCGGACCGCTGATGTTCGTTTTGAGGAGTTAAAGGAGGTTCCTCCCCATGCGCCGCCGCTTTTTTGAAAAAGTTTTCATCATTCATTATTTTTGGGAACATTCAGAAACAATTTTCCCAAATTATAGAGACGGGGCTAAAGGCAGAAGTATGAAATTTCGGGTGAGCCATTTTCGTAGCTCACCCGTTAGCACTATCAGGTATCAGGCGGCTTTCTTGAGGCAGGCACTCATAAACTTATTACGATCATCCCCTTTCAGAGATTGTTGTGTTGCTTGATTATTACATTCGCGCATCTTTTGCTGCTGTGGCGTCAAACTTTTTTCACCAGGCGCAGATTTGCTGTTCTTCAGGCAATCACTCATGTAGGTCTTACGAGCATCCCCTTTCAACGCCTGCGCCGTCGCCTGCTGATTACAAGAGGTCATACGCTGTTGTTGTGGGGTTAAGGTTCTCTCGGCAGCGCCGACGGTGGTTAAAAAAACCAGACCGAAAAGCAAGGTAACCAGTAATGTAATTTTCATCGCACCATCCCTCTTCATGTTTTAACCATGAGCGTATGCGCCCGTGATCTGTCATTAAGTCTGGTTGCTAACAGCAAAAAAACCACCCGGCAGCGAAAATTCACTGCCGGGCGCGGTTTTATTTCAGCCCCAGGGCGGCTTTCATGGTGTAGAAGAGATCGGTCTGGTCGGTCAGTCCAACAACATTGGCGGCATGCGGGCCATACGCCGCAATACGCAACTGACTGCCGGTATGTTCTTGTGAATCCTCTTCGGAGTTCCCGTAACTCATCACCATCACTGCGCCATCTTTGGTATTTAGCGCCTGGGTGAGGCCCGGAGCTTTGGTATCTGGCGCAACTATCTGGCTGGCATGGGCGTGATCAGCGGTGACTATGACCAACGTGTTACCATCCTTTTTAGCGAATTCCAGCGCCCGTTGTACGGCTTCATCGAGATCGACCGTCTCGCCAATTTGCCCACAAGGATTCGCAGCGTGATCCTGTTTATCGATTGACGCACCTTCAACTTGCAGGAAAAAGCCTTTCTCATTTTTACTCAACAATTCAATGGCTTTGTCGGTCATCTGCGCCAGGGTCGGTACACTGTCATTACGTTGCGGATTAGGCGTACAGGTGACTGCGGGCTTATCTATATTACCGTGGTACGTTGCTTTCGGTCCTTGCCAGCGCACTGGCATATTGCCGTCAGCAAACAGTCCTAATAGGGGTTTTTGCTGATTCGCTTCCGTCACCGAATTCAGTGAGGCAGCATCGCTCACCAACTGATAACCACGCGCCTGTGCCTGTTCACGCAGCGTTTTTCCCTGCCATTCACCGGCGGTTGCCGTTTCAGCAAAGGTTTTTGCGCCGCCGCCAAGCGTAACATCGGCACGGGCGTTAAGCAGCTGTTCGGTAATCGATCCTTTTCCGCCTTTTTCCAGAGCGTTACCCGGACATTTTTCACTGGTCGCACTCGGACCGTAGCATTTGCGCGAGGTCACATGCGCCACCAGCGCAGCGGGCGTGGCATCCTGCAACTCTGCGGTAGAAACGTTACCGGTCGCCAGACCTGCGGCTTTTGCCATTTCCAGAATCGTTGGGTGATCTTTTTCGTGAATATCGACGCCCAGCGCGCCGTTATAGGTTTTGACACCAGTTGACCAGGCGGTTGCTGATGCAGCCGAGTCGGTGACGTAGTCCGGTTTGCCGGTTTTTTTATTCAGCGCATAGTGAGTGTATTGCCCGGTAAGCGGTAAGGCATCGATACCTTTAAAAAAGCCGCCCGCACCTTCGGCATAATTGCGTGCGGCAGTAATTTCCGAGTCCCCCATCCCATCGCCAATCAGCAAAATAATATTTTTTGCAGGTTTATCGCTAAGAGAATCACGCAGAGCGGCGGTCTGATCACCCGTTAAGCGGCGAGCACCGCCGGGTGCAGTAATATCGCCCTGAGCAGCCCGGTTTTCCAGAACAGGCATTTCTGGTGTCCGGGCTTTTGTCACAGGGGTAAACAGTAACGGTAAGAGTGCCAGTGCAATAGTGCTTTGTTTCACTTTATTTTCTCCATGTACAAATACATTAAAAAATAAAAACAAAGCGACTATAAGTCTCGGCCGTGACAACTTTATGACAGCTGTTGAAAAGATTAACTTTTTACTGACGAGGATGCCTCAATAACTTCTTTACGTAATCGCGCAGCAGCTCCGTATCGTCGTCAGGAATGCTGGCATCGGGCTTTACCTCGTACAGCGCCCCCTCTACCTGATCAATCAACCGCTGTTGATCATTTTGCGCCATATTGCGAAGCATTGCCGTGACGATAATCTCCAAAGCTTCTACCTGCGCGCACAGTTCTTTCGACTCTTCTTCTTTTTGGGCAAGCTTAAATAACAACTCAGCAATGAGATTTTTCATGTCTGTATTTCCTTATCCAAAGTATGGAGAAGTTAACATTATGTTTCACAACTTCATAGTGTCTGGAAGTATTATTTTTATGACAAAGGAAATACTTTGCGCAAATATTTTTTGTTTGATTACCAGCGAAACGTTTCTCTTATTTAAATAATTACCCACATAAAATATAGGCCTTTAATTATCAACCTTTATTATAAATAAAAGTTATGAAATATATTCTCTTCGTTATCTTATAATTAAGAGAAAAAAACTCACCACATGGTCATTTAAGCCAGGAATAAATTAGCTTCCCGTTCATCATTTTTGTGATCTTGCACACATCTTTGAGATAACGCACTTTCTTCACCAGTACGTTGCTCGCTTTGTCAGCAGAAGATTGCAACATTCTGTCAGAAGGCCGCGAATCCCCCGTTTTGTCGTGGTAATGTATGCACTTTGTGTTAGACGGGATAGGTTTTTAAGATGGAAAAACTGCGGGTAGGAATCGTTTTTGGTGGTAAATCAGCGGAACATGAAGTGTCTCTGCAATCGGCAAAAAACATTGTCGATGCCATTGATAAAAGTCGCTTCGATGTTGTGCTGCTGGGCATTGATAAACAAGGGCAATGGCACGTCAGCGATGCCAGCAATTATCTGCTAAATGCAGACGATCCTGCCCATATTGCGTTGCGCCCTTCGGCGACCAGCCTTGCGCAGGTGCCAGGTAAACATGAGCATCAGCTTATCGACGCACAAAACGGTCAGCCGTTGCCGACGGTGGATGTCATTTTCCCTATTGTCCACGGTACGCTGGGCGAAGATGGTTCCTTGCAGGGAATGCTGCGGGTCGCCAATTTACCGTTTGTAGGTTCTGATGTTCTGGCTTCAGCGGCCTGTATGGATAAAGATGTCACCAAACGTCTGCTGCGCGATGCCGGGCTGAACATTGCGCCATTTATTACCCTGACGCGCGCTAATCGTCACAACATCAGTTTTGCCGAAGTGGAGTCTAAACTGGGGTTACCGCTGTTTGTAAAACCGGCTAATCAGGGCTCTTCTGTTGGTGTCAGCAAAGTAACTAGTGAAGAACAGTACGCAATTGCCGTCGATCTGGCGTTCGAGTTCGACCATAAAGTGATCGTTGAGCAAGGGATCAAAGGTCGTGAGATCGAATGCGCAGTTCTGGGCAACGACAATCCGCAAGCCAGCACCTGTGGCGAGATCGTACTCACCAGCGATTTCTATGCCTACGACACCAAGTACATTGACGAAGATGGCGCGAAAGTGGTTGTTCCGGCAGCCATTGCGCCAGAAATCAACGATAAGATCCGGGCGATTGCCGTTCAGGCCTATCAAACGTTGGGATGCGCAGGCATGGCGCGTGTAGACGTATTTTTAACCCCAGAGAACGAAGTGGTGATCAACGAGATCAACACACTGCCTGGCTTCACCAACATCAGTATGTATCCGAAGTTGTGGCAAGCCAGCGGTCTGGGTTACACCGACCTGATCACGCGTTTGATTGAGCTGGCGCTGGAGCGTCACGCTGCGGATAACGCACTGAAAACCACAATGTAATATTCAAACGCCCGGTAATATTCTTATTGGGCGTTTTCAGTTTCTTCATCGCGACGACGAATAATCAACCCCGCCAGCCAGAAACTAATCACCCACGTCACCAGACCGACGGCATAGGTCTGCCAACCTTTTGCTTCAAATCCCAGTAACCCCACCACGCCATTAAGAATGAATATAAGGCCAATGGCGAACGCATAGTAGTGCCAGTCACGGCGGATTTTTACAGGCAAGTTCATGGCAGCTCCGTTAACGAAAAACAACATCCTTGCATATTCTGCAACATCCGTCTGTGGCGTAGACAACATTTCCGTAATTGTTAATAAATTTAACTTAAGGTTGTCATTTTGTGACTCACGACGAAGATTCACGCTTCGGGAATATTCCCAACATCAATTTACCATGATTCTGATATTGACAATCTTAATGACCTGTCAGACTTGCCATAAGCCGCTGGTATCACACCAGAAGAGAAGCAGATGACTTCCGGAGGTTTTTATGGCTGATTTCACCCTGTCAAAATCGCTGTTTAGCGGAAAATATCGCAATGCCTCTTCAACGCCTGGCAATATTGCCTATGCGTTGTTTGTGCTGTTTTGCTTTTGGGCTGGGGCGCAATTGCTGAACCTGCTAGTGCATGCGCCCGGCGTCTATGAGCGTTTAATGCAGGTCCAGGAAACAGGTCGCCCACGGGTGGAAATTGGTTTAGGTGTCGGCACCATTTTCGGGCTGATCCCGTTTTTAGTTGGCTGCCTCATTTTTGCAGTAGTGGCGCTATGGCTGCACTGGCGACATCGCCGCCAGTAAGATTTACTTGCCAGATAGGACCTAAAACGCTTTATCTGGCATGACATTCCTGTTTGATCACTGTTTCATACAACGCGCCCGCCGTTCGTCTACGCGCTTCGCAAACCAGGCCGTAGTCAGGTTGCGGGTGATTTTCGGGCTTTCCAGTTGAATGCCAGGCAACATTTCGCGGGGTAGTGATTTACCCGTTTTCGCTTCGGCAAGTTGATAAACTTTCTTGTACAGCGCCGTCTCCTCAAAAGAGAAGCTGTCGCCTTTCTCTAACTGGCGGCGAATTTCACTGTCGCTCATCCCCAGTTTTCCCGCCAGTTTGCGCGTTGCCAGTTCGGTTTTCCCGGGCTCTTTACTGTCGTAACGAATTAAATCACCGTCCAGTGCCAGCTTCACGCCGCTGGCCTTACTGACCGCGTTCTGAAACGCGGCATTACGGCTGGCGTACCAGCCAGCGTTAAAATCAGCAAAACGGTATATCGGCGCGCTATAGCTGGCGGGATAATTCAGTAAATGGTAAGTACCAAACCACAACCCGCCGCGACGACTGAAGACTTCCTGACGGACTGTACCGTCCATTTTCCACGGATACCCCTTGGTATGCTGTTCGGCAAAAGCAATGCTGACCTGCATCGGCCCACCGGTGCGCACCGGATTAAGCGAACCAAACAACGTCTGCCCCATTGGCACCATGCTGATCAGATCGTCAAAAATCGCGCTCAATTGCTTTTCAGTACGCACCGAATCTAACCGTTCGCTATAGCTTTTGCCGTTTGGCGATTTGATTTTTAGCGCGGTATGCACCAGAAAAGCAGGAATGTGCATCCGTTCAGCACGACGGTCAATCTCTTGCCAGGCGATCTTGCTTAAGCCCGGAACGGCCGGATCTGCCTGATAATTTGACTCCTGCTGCGCCACCGCCAGCACCGAGCAGACGTTTTCCAGCGTCGGTGCCAACCCCTGACTTTCAAAGGTGGTGGCGAGATCTTTCGCCCAAGCATCGCGGTCTTTCACGCTCGCAGGCATCTTCTGCCGCACGACGCTCGCCACATCTATCGCTTTTTCGCCCTTTTTCAACGGTTGCGGAGCCTGACTACTACACCCCGCTAAAACCAGAACCGCCAACAATGACAGCGAAGATAGATGATTGACGCGCGACATTACTTCTCCTTTTTAGCTCAAGGTATGGGTTACTTCCTGAATTTTGTCACCATCCAGCTCATGTTCAAAGCTGCGCAGACGTTTGTAGATAGACATCAACTCAACCAGTGTGGTCCATGAGTTAATCAGGTACTGGAAAGCACCGCGAACCTGACCAAAAACGTTAGTAATCTGCGTCATCAGGCCGAGTGTAATCGTACCGGCAACAATTGACGGAAACAGCAAGAACAAACCGAAAACGTTATCGACCTGCAAATAGAGAATGCGGGCGATATTGAAATACATATAGTGAAAATAGAGGCGGAAATAGTTTTTCCGTACGGCGCTAAAAAGCTCGCGTACCGTAGGCGGCGTCGCGCGCGTGGCATCGTCTTCACCATAAACCAGCTCTTTACGGTAGGCAGCCTCTACACGCTGGTTTTTAAACTCCAGCCCCGGCAGTTTGATCCCTACCACTGCCAGTAATCCGGTCCCCATCAGCGACCAGACGATAGCGGCAATCACCAGACCATACGGAATGTGCCCGACAATCGGCAGCTCCGGCACATGTGCGGAGAGCGTTACCAGCACCGGCAGGAAGGCGATCAACGTCATGATAGCGTTGATAAAGCTGACGCCCATATTCTCCAGCGTTGAAGCAAAACGCATGGTGTCTTCCTGCACACGCTGCGCGGCCCCTTCGATATGACGCAGTTGTTGCCAGTTCGCCATGTAATATTCGTTCATCGCCGTACGCCAGCGGAACACGTAGTGACTGACAAAGAAGTTGTTCAGCACACTGATCACCACCGCGATCAGCGCAATCCCCAGAAAGACGCCCACTTCGCGGTAAAATTGTTCGATGGTGACTTTATGCGGCGAACTTAGCGCCGTTTGAATCAGATCATAGAACGGCGCATACCAGGCGTTGACGGCAACCCCGACTTCCACCAAAAACCAGGTGACAAAGATAATCAGCGCAGTACCGAGTATTGACCAGTATTGCCAACGGTGCGGGCTATAGATAAACCAGAACAATGCAAAAAGTCCTACGCAAACAATGTAGTAAGCGTAAAAAATCAGGAAATCCAACGACCAGAAACGCGCGGCGCTAATCGGGATCTGCCCGGAAGCGCCGGTGATACGCGCCACCCAATCACCCCCACCGGCTTGCCAGAAGATAACGGCAATCAATGCCCAAACAAAGGCCGAGAGAAAAAACGTTCCCGGCTTTGGGAAAAAAGACTTAAACATATGCACTCCTGCTAACTTCTTATCGTTTTAACAACTGCTGTGTATTAACCGCATGACCGCTACAAAGCGTCAGCCAAATGAAACCGCCCATTGTGACCCATAGCAAGGCGCTTAGTTCGCCAGCCTGACCATAAGAATTGTTTCGACGGGTTTCACAAACCAAAGATTGTTTACATAAGCGGATTAACACGCGCAGGATCACAAATGCAGGCATTGGTGAGCAGGAAAAAGATCGTGTTTACGCGCCGTTACGTTTTTAACACTATTATTGCACTAATTCGCCCTTTGCAATCCATCAATGAGTAGTATAAATACGCTCAGTTACCTTCATTCAATCTATGGACACCACCGTTGAAACGTAGTCTGCTTTTTTCTGCCGTGCTGTATGCGGCGTCATTGACCTCCGTCCATGCGGCGCAGCCGATCACTGAACCGGAGTTTGCCTCTGATATTGTCGATCGTTATGCCGATCATATTTTTTACGGCAGCGGTGCCACGGGGATGGCGCTGGTTGTTATCGACGGTAACCAGCGCGTCTTTCGCAGTTATGGCGAAACGCGACCTGGTAATAACGTTCGCCCGCAGCTGGATTCCGTCATACGTATTGCTTCCCTCACCAAGTTAATGACCAGTGAGATGCTGGTGAAATTGCTCGACCAGGGGACCGTGAAGTTAAACGATCCGCTAAGTAAATATGCTCCGCCAGGCGCACGTGTACCGACCTACAATGGGACGCCCATTACGCTGGTGAATCTGGCAACCCATACCAGCGCCCTGCCCCGTGAACAGCCCGGTGGCGCGGCACATCGTCCGGTATTTGTCTGGCCAACGCGCGAGCAACGCTGGAAATACCTTTCCACTGCCAAACTAAAAGCCGCGCCGGGCAGCCAGGCCGCGTACTCCAACCTCGCATTCGATCTGCTGGCAGATGCACTGGCGAATGCGTCCGGCAAGCCTTATACCCAGTTGTTTGAAGAGCAGATTACCCGTCCGTTGGGGATGAAAGACACCACCTACACCCCCTCACCGGATCAGTGCCGCCGTTTAATGGTTGCTGAGCGCGGTGCCAGTCCGTGCAATAACACGCTGGCGGCAATTGGCAGCGGCGGCGTCTATTCCACGCCTGGCGATATGATGCGCTGGATGCAGCAGTATTTGTCATCTGATTTTTATCAGCGCAGTAACCAGGCTGATCGCATGCAGACGTTGATTTATCAGCGCGCGCAGTTTACAAAAGTGATTGGCATGGATGTCCCCGGCAAAGCGGATGCGCTTGGTTTAGGCTGGGTATATATGGCCCCGAAAGAGGGTCGTCCGGGGATTATTCAGAAGACAGGTGGTGGTGGCGGTTTCATTACCTATATGGCGATGATCCCGCAGAAGAATATTGGCGCGTTTGTGGTGGTCACTCGTTCGCCGTTGACGCGCTTTAAAAATATGAGCGATGACATCAATGACCTGGTGACCGAGCTAAGCGGGAATAAACCGTTGGTTATCCCCGCATCCTGATTAATACTCTGAAGGCAAACGGTTGATAGCGACCAGTTTGCCTTTATTCATTTCGATATAGCCGCCTTTACGCAAAGCAGCGAGAACTTCCGCAACGACAGAACGCGATATACGTGTACGTTGATGGATATAATTCATCACGCCAATACGTGATCGCAATTCTTCATTCCAGTCAATCATTGATAATAACGTCGCGCGGATTTGTTCGTAGGAATTATGCCCAATGAGCTGAACGTCGCGTAATTCCAGAATTCTATTTTGCCAGGCTAACCAGTAAAAAGCGTCTCGCCAGAGTTGATTTTGTTCAATAAGAGTAATGGTTTGTTTGGCTGGCAAATGATATCCCGTACAGTTTCCTTCTGATATTAATTTGTATGGTATATCGTTTTTCATTAAACCATCAGCCAGCCCCATAATATAAGGAGCCTGTGTAATACCGATAAGTACGTTTTCTTCTCTACGCAAAGAGATAACGCCCTCTAAAATAACGAAAGTATCTTCGCTATTGACATCACTGGAAAATATAACTTGCTTTTCATTATTAAACTCGAAGCGCGTACCGTTTCTGGACAAACATTTATCGAGCTTACCAAATTCCTGAAGAGGTTTAACTACAGATAACATTTGCGCGTCCTTTGCAGTAATGCCCGTCAAATCCTTGACGGGCATTATTTAGATTAAATTACCTATTTCTTCGGAGTGAAGAATATTACCAGGTATATTTAACACCCACATTCGCGGACCAGTCTTGATCTACGTCACCACCACCGAGGTAGTTAGCATCGGTATAGGCGCTGAAGTTCTTGGTGAAGCTGAACTGAGTACCCAGACCAACACGTACCGCAGACCCTTCAGTACCGTTATCGATGGAATCACCGTTCACATCGTTATCGTTGTTAGAGTCGTCGTAGACGTAAGCCAGTTTGAAGTACGGAGTCAGAGCCTGGTCTTCGCTGTAGGTGAAGGTATAACCTGCATCTACACCCAGTTCATAACGCATGCTGTCGTAAGACTGACCATCAACTTTCATGTCGTTGCTTGAAGTGGCACACTGAATTTGGCCACCTGAACAGAGGTGATATGCTCACCTCAG
>OHAQ01002033.1_pt1 | contig 15070 bp, 12 predicted proteins | sample 1577111 | NCBI WGS metagenome assembly OHAQ01 (sample SAMEA3541549, study PRJEB24748) | human gut metagenome | biome: human gut; feature: human-associated habitat; material: faeces | place: China | collected 2012 | reverse complement strand
AGGCGTGGGGTTCTGCGAACGATGGGGCGCACGCAGGTGCGTGACTGAGTTCGCATGGTTCTCACAACGCGGTATCACGCGAAATTACGCATTGGCGATCTTAGAGAGGCTGTCGTTGAGCATCGCTATCTTCTCGTTCAGCTTTCTCGCCGCTTCGCGCTGAGCCTCAACGACCGGCGCGGGAGCCTTGGAGACGAAGTTCTCGTTGGAGAGCTTGGCGTTGATGCCGTCGAGCTGCTTCTGAGCGGAGGCGAGCTCTTTGTTGAGCCTTGCGCGCTCGGCTTCGAAGTCAACGAGGTCGCCCATGGGGATATATATCTTTGCGGCGTCGGTGACGATGCAGACTGCGCCGTCTATCTCGATGCCGTCCTCAACCTCGACCTCGGACGCGCCCGCGAGCTTCTGCATGAACTCGCCGGAAAGTCTGAAGGTATCGACATAGGATGTGCTGATATATATTTTCGCTCTCTTTGAATGAGGAACGTTCATCTCGGCGCGGCGGTTTCTTATCGCCCTGACTGCGTCCATAATCATGTTCATCTGCTCTTCCTCTGCGCTGAAGTTCAGAGCGTCGGAATACTGCGGCCAATCGGAGACCATTATGCTCGCGCCCTCATGCGGCAGGGACTGCCAAATCTCCTCAGTCACGAACGGCATGAACGGATGGAGAAGCTTCAGAACATTGGACATGACATATATGAGCACGCGCTTTGCGCACTGTGCGGGCTCGCCGCCCTTTTGCAGGCGAATCTTCGCAAGCTCGATATACCAGTCGCAGAAAACATCCCAGATGAAATCATAGAGCTTCTGAACTGCGATGCCGAGCTCGAATCTCTCGAGATTGTCCGTAACCTCTTTGACGAGGTCGTTGTAAAGGCTGAGCACCCACTTATCCTCGAGCGCAAGCTCATCGGGCAGACCCGCTTCTTCGGAGCCGTCGAGGTTCATAAGGATAAAGCGTGCGGCGTTCCAGAGCTTGTTCGCAAAGTTGCGGCTCGCTTCGACCTTTTTGTCGGAATATCTCATGTCGTTTCCGGGGCTGTTGCCGTTGGCAAGAGTGAAGCGCAGGGCATCTGCGCCGTACTTGTCAATGACCTCGAGCGGATCGATGCCGTTGCCGAGCGACTTCGACATTTTTCTGCCCAGCTCATCGCGGACGAGGCCGTGAATAAGCACGGTATCAAACGGAACCTGACCGGTCTGCTCGATGCCGGAGAACATCATTCTCATGACCCAGAACGGGATTATATCATAACCTGTGACAAGGGTGTTGGTGGGATAATAGCGCTTGAAGTCCTCGCTGTCGATATTCGGCCAGCCGAGGGTCGAGAACGGCCAGAGAGCCGAGGAGAACCATGTATCAAGCGTATCGGGGTCCTGATGAATATGGGTGCTGCCGCACTTCGAGCACTTGTCGGGAGCAGTTCTTGCAACGGTTATCTCGCCGCAATCGTCGCAATACCACGCGGGGATGCGGTGACCCCACCAGAGCTGACGGGAAATGCACCAGTCGCGGATATTCTCGAGCCAATGGAAATAGACCTTTTCAAAACGCTTCGGCACGAACTTTGTCTCGCCGTTCTTGACAGCGTCGATAGCGGGACCCGCGAGGGGCTTCATGCTGACGAACCACTGCTTTGAAACGCGGGGCTCAACGGTAGTCGAGCAGCGGTAGCATGTGCCGACATTGTGGTTATAATCCTCGACCTTGACGAGAGCGCCCTCAGCCTCAAGATCCTTGACGATAGCTTTTCTCGCCTCGTATCTGTCCATGCCTGCGTACTTCGGATAGTCGTCGACTATCTTTGCGTCATCGGTCAGGACATTGATAACGGGCAGGTTATGGCGCAGACCAACCTCGAAGTCGTTCGGGTCATGCGCGGGGGTTATCTTAACGACACCGGTACCGAAGTCTATCTCGACATAATCATCGGCGACAACGGGTATCTCGCGGTGGACTATGGGCAGGATGAGCGTCTTGCCGACGATATCCTTATATCTTTCATCATTGGGGTTGACGGCAACAGCGGTATCGCCGAGCAGGGTCTCGGGTCGGGTCGTTGCAAGCTCAAGATAGCCGCTTCCGTCCTTGAAAGGATAGCGAAGATGCCAGAAGTGACCCGCCTGATCCTCATATTCGACCTCGGCGTCAGAGATCGAGGTCAGGCAATGGGGACACCAGTTGATTATTCTCTCGCCCCTGTAAATGAGTCCCTTTTCATAGAGGTTGCAGAAAACCTCATTGACAGCCTCGTTGCAGCCCTCGTCGAGGGTGAAGCGCTCGCGCTCCCAGTCGCAGGACGAGCCCATCTTCTTGAGCTGTTCGATTATTCTGCCGCCGAACTTCTCTTTCCACGCCCATGCGCGCTCGAGGAAGCCTTCACGGCCGACATCGTCCTTTGTAAGGCCTTCCTTTGCCATAGCCTCGACTATCTTCGCCTCGGTGGCGATAGAAGCGTGGTCGGTGCCGGGCAGCCAGAGGGTATCATAGCCCTGCATGCGGTGGTAACGAATAAGTATATCCTGAAGAGTATTGTCAAGAGCATGACCCATATGGAGCTGACCCGTGATGTTCGGAGGGGGAATAACTATAGTATAGGGTTTCTTCTCCGGGTCGGGTACGGCGTGGAAGAAATTGCCGTCGAGCCAGAATTTATAGGTTCTGTCCTCCACTTCCTTCGGATCATACTGTTTTGCGAGTTCCTTTGCCATAACATAATCCATTTCTCCGGCGAATAGATTTTACATGAACGCTGATTGCTCCGCGCCGGAGGAGCAGCGTTGATTTTACAAAAATTAAAGTCCGTTTGAGCCGAGGAATCCGAGCGTTACGCCCGCAAGCTCATCGGCACGGTTCTCGTTGCACATATGTCCGCCTTTTTTGACTTCATATGTCTCGGCATCCGCGAGAGCGGAATTGACCTGAATCTTCATCCACGGCATCAGAACGAGATCATACTGCGCCTGGACGAGGAGCACCGGCATATCTATTTTTGACACGGATTCGAGGTCGGTCGGGCGCGCGTTGAACATCATGCTTATCATGCTCTCACCGGTATAGTCGACAGCGAGAGGATCCGCCACGGCGGAGACATCATAGTTCATTGAAAAATCCCAATCAACAAAAGCCGCGAGCAGGACTACACGCATAAGCGGAGTCACTTTCGTGCCGTATTTGAGAAAAGCCGACATGAATTTGCCCATAAAGGCATTGTTCATCATGCTCTCCATAAACGACGGAGTCTTGCTGACGGGTGCGGGACAATAGAGCATAAGAGCTTTGAGCTCCGGAGTCTCGCAGGCTATGTTCATAGCGACTCCGCCGCCCATTGAATGCCCTGCCAAAATCCACTCATCCATCGGCGCAATCGAGAGCATGAGCTTCTCAATCAGTTCTTCACGGTCGACATGTCTGACATCGGCAGTCTCACGAGTCGTATAACCGAAGCCGGGAAGATCGGCAAGCACACACTCATAACCGTTCTCGCTCATGAGCTTCGCCATCGGCTCCCACGAATAAGTCGAGCAGCCGAAGCCGTGGAGCATCATTATCCTGCCGCGAAAGTCCCCTTTCGCTTCAAAGACGCGGTAATGCACGCTGTAATCGCCGTACTCAAAAAATTCACTGTTATCAAACGGGGTCTGCGTTTTTGCAAAAGCCGTAACGGATACTGCCATTATCATGACTGCCGCAAGCAGTACCGCCGCGGCGGCTTTTAACTTTTTCAAACCGTTCCCTCTTTTCCGATGAATTACTCTATATTATCACATTCAGAAGCGTTTTTGTCAAGAGATTTAACGCTTTTTGACTTCTCCGGAGGCAAAAATGAAGAACACGAAACGGCTTCTCATAAACACGCTGACGCTCGCCGCGACATCGTTTCTCATGCGCACGGTCGGCGTTGCGTTCAATGTATATCTGACCGGGCGGCTGGGCGCGGCGGGAATAGGACTTTTTTCGCTCGTCACGGATGTATACGCGATGGCGCTGACATTTTCGTTTGCGGGTCTGCCGCTCGCATCGACGCGGCTCACGGTCGAAGATTCCGGAAAAAATGCCGGTCAGGGCGCATGGATAATGCGGCGGTGCGCGCTCTACGGGCTGACGGTCGGGTGCATGATGCTCGCCGCCGTATGGTTCGGCGCGGAGCTGATAGCAAAGCTGTGGCTCGGCGACATACGCACGGCATCGTCGCTTCGCATACTCGCGCTGAGCCTCCCCGCGGCATCGGTCGGCTGCGCGTTCAGCGGATATTTCACGGCGCGGCGCACAGTGCTCAAATATGCGGCGGTGCAGATATTCGAGCAGGCGGTAAAAATAGCGGTCTCTGTTCTGATGCTTCGATTCTGGGCGGCAAAGGGTGCCGAATATGCCTGCGACGCGGTGGCGCTCGGCATAACGATATCGCAGATAAGCTCGCTGCTATGCGCCTTTTTGCTCTACAAGTCAACGAAGCACCAAAAGCCGAAAGAAAAAACGCCCGGCGGGCTTCGGGCTCTGCTGCGCATTGCGCTCCCGGACGCCGCCGGATCATGCGCGCGCTCGGTGCTGCTGACGATAGAACACCTGCTGATTCCCACGGGCTTTCGCAAATCGGGGCAGAGCGCGGGCGGCGCGATGACGCTCTACGGAGTCATTCACGGCATGGCTCTGCCGGTTATCCTCTACCCCGCCGCCATAATGACAGCTCTCGCGAGCATGCTCGTGCCTGAATTTGCCGAATGTGCGGCGCGCAGTAGCAGAAACAGGATAGACAGCATGGCGGCGCGGGCAATAAAAATAACCGTGCTGTTTTCGATGGGCACGGCGGGAATAATGTTCATTTTTTCCGAGGGGCTGTCGCAGTGCATCTACGGGGACGGGCAATGCGCGGAATATCTGCGCGTGCTCGCGCCGCTTCTGCCTATAATGTACACAGACACGACAGTTGACGGAATACTCAAAGGGCTCGACCAGCAGGTATATTCAATGAGATATAATATAATCGACTCCGCGATGTGCGTCGTGCTCGTGCTGATACTCATCCCGAAATATTCCGTAAAGGGCTATGTCGCGATACTTTTTATCAGCGAGATAGTAAACTTTTCGCTGAGCATACACAGGCTTTCAAAAGTTTGCACGCTCGAAATAAATATCATGGATTCGATAATAAAGCCCGCCGTCTGCGTGACGGCTTCGTTTCTCGCGGGCCTGCTGCTCTCCTCGGCGCAGGGCAGCGGAAAAGCCGCGCTGACAATCATAATAACTGTCAACGCGGCGGTGTATATTCTTCTGCTGATGCTCACGGGCAGCATCTCGGTGCAGGATATTATTTGGTTCAAAAACATCTTTTCGCGCGGCTCAAAATCTGAAAAAAGAGGGCTCTGCGCTGCTCGGATAAACGACCGTCAGCGTTCCCTGAGCCACTGATATTTCGCTCATTTTACCGACAAATTCATTGCTGACGCCGAGGGCGTATGTGTTCTTCAAGGTGCCGTTTTTGAGCTCATATTTGAGCCCGCTTATAGTGACACCCGATGAGATATCCGAATGGGAAAACACGGAGATCATGCCCTTTGCGTTCTCGTCAAAAATAATTCTGCCGTTTGTTATCGAAGTGAACGAAGTTTCGCGCGCGTCGATAATCGCAGTCATTCCGCGCCTCGACAGAGACGAGATGAGCTGGATATTCGCAAGAGTATGGTCGGCTCTGCCGCCGGATGCGCCGTAGAGAATGAAATTTTTATATTCGCGCATCACGCCCTCTGCGACCGCCGCCCCCATATCCGTATCGTTCTTTTCGCAGGGCAGGACGATAATATTCCGCCCGTTCGGAGTGTGTCCGAGGGAATCGAAATCGCCTATGACCAAATTCGGAGTTATGCCGAGATTCTGAAGATACAGCAGGCCTTTATCGGCAGCGATGATGAAATCGCCCTCCCCTGTCGGGCGGATTCCGAAGAAGTCGCCGCCGCCGACTATATGACAAACTTTGCTCATAATATCACCGTCCGTTTGTTTCTTTGACAATTATATATCACCAATCATAATTTTTCAATCATATACGAAAAGCCGCCCCGGAATATATCCGGAGCGGTAATTTTATGCTGCATCTTCGTCTTCCGCCGGCGAAGTTGAGCCAAAATCGGGAAGAGTGAACGGGAAGCGGCGGGTCGTGCTCTCTGCCTCGGTGAGCTCGCTCACCGCCTCGGAAGTATGCTCATGAGTTACAGGCTCTTCGCTCTCCGCCACAGTACCGACATCGGTGTGCGGACGGGTCGACGCAGAATATGAGCCTGAGCCGCTGTTGTTGCTGCTCGGGACTGCGCCCTTTTTCAGCAGATCGACAGCGGAGACATGGTTATCGCCGATCTTTATATTCGTGTCGCCGTAGAGAGCGAGCTGGAGCTCACGCGCAACGACGGGATAATCGACGACCCAAACCGAAAGGCGCTGGTTGATTATCTTGCCGTAGTAGGTATAGAGCTGAGCGGAAGTGTAGTTGCCCTCGGTCGGCATGACTATCTGCTTTATCTCGTAGTTCATCCAGCCCTGAGAGAGCGCCTGGGTCATGAGAGAGAGAATCTCACTGCGCTTGTAGTTCGTCACGACATTGGGAAGGACGATATCGAGCGCGTTGTTGAGCTGACCCGCAGAGGCGTTCTGCGCGCTCTTGATGAGAGCCATGATAACGGTACGCTGTCTCGCAGTTCTGCCGACATCGCCCTCGTTGTCAACGTGGCGGATACGGCTATAGACCAGCGCCTGTCTGCCGCTGAGCTTGACGGAATCGCCGGAGGTTATCTTCTTTATCTTCGTTGTGGTGCGGTTGATATAATCCGCCTCATAGGGCTCAATCGGAACGGACACGCCGCCGAGAGAGTCAATAAGCTTCGGGAAGCTCTTGAAATCGACGCTGATATAATGATCGATCTCAATCTTGTAGTTATTCTCAAGCGTCTCGATAAGTGCCGCGGGACCGCCCCAGAAATAGGCATGGTTAGTCTTGCAGCAGCGCTCGGAGCCGTTGATGTTCATATAGGTATAGCAGTCTCTGAGGAAGGACACGAGCGTTATCGTCTTGGTCTTTTTGTTAAGCGAGAGCAGGATGATGGCATCCGAACGTCCGCCCTCTGCCTTGCCGGTCTCGCTGTCAACGCCGAGGAGCAGAACATTGATTATATTCTTGCTCGAATACTTCGCGCCGCCGTTCTTCGCCCACGCAGTTATGAGGCTGTCGATGCTCGAAGCGTCGCTGACATCGTACATTGCATCAAACTGCTCCTCGGGCGCAAAGGTGCCCTCGGGATCGCCGTTGCTGCCGTGGTCGATGGTAATAAGTCCGAGCTTATTGCCGATATAGATGCCGCCGCCGATTATAGCAAGGGCGAGCACCACGCAGACAACGGTAATCGTAATTTTTAGATTGCGTTTGTTGTTGTCCATAAAAAACTGTTTAAATGTTCTTTTTTCTTTCTTTTTCATAAAGCAGCTCACTTTCAACAGTATTCGGCATATTGTATCACTTTTTGCGTCAAAAAGCTATACCAATCCCACAAATTTATTGTTTCTTTATTTTTGGCTGTTTACACAAAACGTGTAAAATATAAAACGCGCGAATTTGAGATTTTACTGCACGGTGGCGGAAAATTTTTTCGGTGGATTATATCATGATAAAAAACATTGATATAACGCTGAGCATACATAAAACGGATTGACAAATTGAGATTTGTCTATCACTTGAGCTGTAGCAAAGTAAAAGCAAGTGACTCAATTGATTTTTATCATCAGATTTTCAATAGCCGCGCCGCAGTGTTTGATAAGCTTTTTTAGAGACGTTCCCTCGCCAGTCTCCGTCAGATATCAAAACACTTCGGCGCGGCTATTGGAAGCTTGATTATAAAGACAAGTCGGCAGTCTACTTATACTTTGTAAAAATTCGTGCTAATCAAATCAACAAATCCAAGTTTATCAAACCGATAAACTTGGCACGTCTATACACCTTGCGACAACAAAAAACGACCTATGAGCCATAGATCGTTTTTATATTCTACAAGCACCCCGCTAAAAATCAATGGGGAAAATTATTCATCAAACAGACCGTCCATGAGTTCGAGTGCTGCTTTGCGGCGGCGTTCTTCTTCCTCGCGGTCGAGCACGAACGAGCCGTCCGGCAGGCGGCGCAGGACACTGCCCTCACCCGCTCCGTCGGGGAGCAGAGCGCGGCTGATATTGACCATTGTTTCGCCGTCTTTTTCGCAGACTGCGTAGTTTCCTTCGATACGGTCGATGGCGTAATATTCCATTATTCCGCCTCCTTTTTTACTTCTCAGCGGTCTTGTTATCCGGGAAAGCCGTTGAAAGATGCTCGCCGTCCGAGCCGACAACTATCGTGCCTTTTATATCCGTGCGCTCATATGGAATATTGTATTTCTCGAGCTTTTCTATAGTCTCCTTGTGCGGATGACCGTAGTCGTTATCCTTGCCGCAGGAGATGAGCGCAAGTGACGGAGAAACGACTTTGAGGAACTCCTCGCTTGTCGATGTGCTGCTGCCGTGGTGACCGAGCTTCAGAACATCGGCTTTGATATCCGCGCCGTTTGCGAGAATCTTTTTCTCGCTCTTCTCTTCGGCATCGCCCGTGAAGAGGAACGAATTCTTGCCGTAGACAACCTTCATCACGACGGAGGCATTGTTGAGATCCTCAGGCGTGCCGACGGGTCCGACTATAGTTATCTTTGCGTCGCCGAGGGTATAGGTATCGCCGACTTTTGCGGAGATGACTTTGGCGCCGGAGGTCTTGACCGCTTTTATCAGCTTTTGATAAATCGAGGTCGTGGGAACCATGGACTTCGGGAGCTTCGGCATAATAACATTGTCGACCTCTATCCCCTCGATAACCTTGGGCATACTGCCGATATGGTCGGAATGGGGGTGGGTGGCGACTATGTAATCGAGCTTTTCGACGGAGTTAGCCTTGAGATAATCGAGTATCGTCTGATCGTTGCCGCGCTCGCCAGCGTCTATCAGCATGGCGTGGTCGCCGCTCTTGACTAAGATGCTGTCGCCCTGACCGACATCTATGACATGGACGGTGAACGGCTGGTTGAGTGCGTCGCCGCTCTGTATCGTCTGCTCATTGCCCGAGAGCAGCTCGCCCCATGTGGGGATATCGAACGGGAGATTCATATAGGGCGCGAAGGTTATCAGCAGCGCGACGGCTATCACGACTGCGGTGACGATTATCTTCGTGCGCTTGTTCTGTGCGGCGGAGCCGCCTTTTCTCTGATTTGCCATAATTTCCTCCGATCAGGTCTCGTCGTCTGCGGGAGCATCCGACAGGGCACATTTTTCCATCCACTGCTGTTTGGTTATAAGCACCTGACGGGGCTTGCTGCCCTCGAACGGTCCGATAATACCCTTGCTCTCGAGTTCGTCCATGAGCCTTGCGGCGCGGGCATAACCGAGCTTCAATTTGCGCTGGAGAAGAGTTGTTGAAGCCATTTTGGCATCGAGCACAACCTCGACGGCGTTCGGGAACATCTCATCGCCCGGCTCTTCGCCGTCATCGCCGCCTGCGGCGCTGTTCTTCTTAGTCGAACCGGCTATTGCCGCCTGCCTGTTTATCTCGTCCATAATGCCCTCATCGTACTCCGCCTCGGCGTTGTGCTTGATGAAGTCGGCAACATCCTCGACCTCTTCGTCGGAGATGAAGCAGCCCTGGATACGGGTCGGCTTGTTTGCACCGATGGGGCTGAAGAGCATATCGCCGTTGCCGATAAGCTTCTCCGCGCCGGACATATCGAGTATCGTTCTCGAATCGACCGACGAAGAAACGGAGAGCGCAATTCTGCTGGGGATATTCGCTTTGATAATACCCGTGATAACATCGACGGAGGGGCGCTGAGTCGCTATGACAAGGTGCATACCTGCGGCACGCGCTTTCTGAGCGAGGCGGCATATCGCATCCTCGACTTCATTGGGCGCGACCATCATAAGATCGGCAAGCTCATCGATGAAAATGACTATCTGATGCATCGGGCGCAGTGACTTGTCGCGCTCGGCTAATTTGTTATATCCTCTTATATCTCGGACATTCTTCTCGGAGAGTATCTTATATCTGTTCTCCATCTCGTTGACCGCCCATGTGAGAGCGCCCGAAGCCTTGCGCGGATCGGACACGACGGGCACGGCAAGATGCGCGATGCCGTTATAGACCGTGAACTCGACCTGCTTGGGGTCGATCATAAGAAGCTTCACTTCGTCAGGGGTCGCGTTATAGAGAATGCTGACTATCATTGTGTTCAGGCACACGGATTTACCGGAACCCGTAGTACCCGCTATGAGCAGATGCGGCATCTTCGCGAGGTCTGCGCAGACGGCGTTGCCCGCGATATCCTTGCCGAGGACAACATTGAGCTTGCTCTGGGCGTTCTTGAACTGCGGGGTTTCGATTATCTCGCGCATATAGACCATCGAGCGCAGCTTGTTGGGCACCTCGATGCCTATCGCCGCCTTGTTCGGAATGGGTGCTTCGATTCTTATTCCCGACGCGGCAAGGCGCAGGGCAATATCGTCCGCAAGGTTGGTTATTTTATTTATTCTGACGCCCGCGTCCGGCTGAAGCTCATATCTCGTGACGGACGGGCCGCGGCTTATCTCAGTTATCTTTGCGTGGACATTGAAGCTTTCGAGCGTGTCGAGCAGCTTCTGCGCGTTGGATTTGAGCTCATCGGAGAAATTATCGTTGCCGTCATGGATGGGCTCTTTGAGGCAGGTTATCGGCGGCTTGCGATAAGTCGGCTGACTTTCGATAACAGGCTCTTCCTCGTCCTCCTCCGGCACATCGGGCACGGGATCAGGCTCTTTGACGGGCGGGAGCTCCGGCTCTTTCCTCTTCGGCTTCTCCGGCTCGGCGGGCTTCTTGCTTATATCGAGCATTTCGAGCTCATCTTTCGCGCTCTCGGTCGGCAGAGGCGGCACGCAGGCGGGTCTGCCGTCCACAACGGCGGCGGCCTTTGACACGCCCTCGGCTATCTTCGCAGTCGCCGATGCGGCGTTGACGCGGTTGACTATATCATCGATGCCGACATCGGTCTGAACCGGCTTGCGCGGGAACACGGTGGGCTCGGGACCTTCATCGGCGGCGGATTTTTTGCGGCTCTTTGCAGTTACTGCAGGCGTATCAGTCGGCAGAGGCGGCACAGGGAACGGACGGGGGCTGACATAGGGCTCCTCCGCTTTTTTCTCCCTGCGCTTGTCTCTCGACGGCGCTCTCTCCTGCTCATCTCTGACGCGCTGAGCTCCGCGCTCAAGGCGTTCGTTGGTATCCTCGCTCATGCGCTTTATGGGCTTGGCGATAGATGTACCGAGGCGGGACAGAGTGAGTCCTGTGAGGAACATTATGCTGACTATCAGCAGGATAATATTTATTATCGCCGCGCCGACCTTGCCCGCCATTTTGGCAAGCAGTCCGCCGACGAGCGCACCGAGCGCGCCCGCACTCGGGAATGTGTCATAATCCCTCCACGCGGTCTTTATCTGATCGCCGAGGGTCATGAGCGAGAAGTATTCCGACGGGTTCGAGAAAATATGTATCGCCGAGCACAGCAGCAATATTGATATCCCGACGCCGATAAGATTCGACGATATCGAGCCGAACGTCTTGTTCATGGCGAGCATGACTGAGACATAAATGAGCATGACGGGCCAGATATATGTACACGTGCCGAACACGCCGAACATAAAATTATGCACGGCGCGCCACGCGCTCTCGCCCTCGATAAACGCCATGGCTATGAGCAGAGCCGCGACAGCCATGAGCGCGATAGCCGCTTTCTGGCGGCGCGAGGACTGCTGCTCGGGAGTCTGCTCGACAGGCTCTTTTGCAGCCGCAGGCTTTGAAGCCGGGGCTTTTTTTGGCGTTGTAGTTGTTGTTTTTTTCTTCTTAGCGGCCGTTGACTTTGCCGCAGTCTTTTTCGCAGCCATTAAGGCCCTCCTTAGAAATTTGAACGAACTTATCTGACCTTTTCAACTATGCCGGCGATGATAACAACAACGCCGAGGACAAGGCAGTAGTAACCGAAAATTTTGAACTTATCGATTTTGACGAGCCACTCGAGAGCCTTTATCGCGGCAAAGCCGACGACGGCGGCGGTGACAACGCCTATAATAACAGGCAGGATATCTATCTGCTCGCCGAGGGCTACGGCGTCCTTTATCTCCATGACATTGGCGGCAAGGATAGCCGGTATGCCGAGGATAAACGAATAGCGAACCATATACTCTTTTGAAACGCCGCAAATCATACCGGTCGAGATGGTCGAGCCGGAGCGCGAGATGCCGGGGAATCCGGCGGCGAAAGCCTGAGCCACGCCGACGGCAAGCGCGGATTTCGCGCCTATCTGGGGACGAGCTTTGACCTTCTTTGCGCGCCATGAGCCGACGAGCAGGAGAGCTGCGGTGAAGAGGAAGCAGACTCCCTCGACCAATATATCATTGTCATCGGCAAGACCGCCGAGAACATCCATGATGCGTCTGTCGCCGCCGACGGGAATGAGCAGGAACAGCAGAGGCACGCAGGAGATAACGAACATGAAGAGCATACGCCTGTTCTCGTTCATCTCGCTCCACTTGAACTTGCCGGTGAAGATATCTTTTATAGTGCTGAAAAATTCAACAATGAGACCCCATATGGTCTTGTAATAAACGACGAACACGGCTATCAGAGTGCCCATATGTAACAGCACCGTGAACAGCAGCGAGCTTGTGCCGCCGACATTGCCGAAGAAGTGCTGAAAGACCGAGAGATGCCCGCTCGATGAGATGGGCAGGAATTCGGTCACGCCCTGCAGAAAGCCGAGCAGTATTGCCTTGAGTATTTCCATGATTATATTACCCCTTTTCCATTTTTCCGGCGGAATATAAAGTGCCGGGTGAATAACACGGTTTCAGATATTCAAACGGATCGGTCGTCACAAGTCTTTCAACGACCTCGCCTTTTTCTGTCCTTGAACACATCACGCAGCCAAACGGAGTCTGATGCTCGCAGATATCCGCGGGCGGCTGCATAAAAATCTCGGCGGGAGAAACAACTGTGTAGAGCATCACCCGTTCTCCCCTTTCTTTTCACTCTGCTCCTCGATCATATCGCAGAGCTTATCGAGGGCATCGGAGAGAGAGCCGAGAGAATCTATAAGCCCCTCTTTGACCGCCGCCTCGCCGTCGTGCACGCCCGTCGAAACGGCGAAATCCATACGCGGCAGCGCACCGACGCAGATAGCCGTCGTACGCAATACGTTGCGCAACTCCGACGCTTCGCTGTAAGGCGACCCTTCGACGAAGGTCATCCGCTCGACATCCACGTCCGGTTCGAAGAAACGGTTGAACAGCACCGCACCCTTCACCCCGACGCTCTCCAACGCGGCGGCCATCGCCACGACGTTCGTGAAACGCATCGCGAGTTTGACCGAAACGGGAATCTTCACCTCGGCGCAGACACGCTGGGCGATCGTCACATAGAGCCGTTCGAGTTCCTGCGACGAACGTGCGGCGTCGACGGGCTGGATGAAGATGTTCAGTTCGAGCGCCGAGGCTCCGGCCCGGGCCATCGCGGCGGCGTATTCGATCCACTCTTCGCCCGCGGCCACGCAGTTGATGCTGGCGATGACGGGAATCCGCGTCGCACACCGCGCATCGGCGATCAGTTGCAGAAATCCCGCTTTGTAATCCTCGCCCAGATAACGTTGCAGATAGTCGCCCGCATCGCCGTAGGGCGAATCGGAATATTGTTCGAGCGAAGCGGCGTGGTGCATGATCTGCTCCTCGAAGATCGATTTCAGAACCACCGCGCCCGCTCCGGCGGCGGCGCACTTCTCGATATTGGCGAGCGTCGCCGTATAGGGCGAACTGCTCACGACGATCGGGCTGTCGAGTTCCAGTCCGAGATAGGTAGCTTTCATGGGCTTATGCTGTTGCTGTTTGATTTCGACCCTCCAAAGGTAGCGATTCGCCCCCGCATTTCCAAATACCACCTCTAAAAACCGCGGCAGCCAGCCGATGTTCCGTATCGACATGTTCAGCAGGCACGCTCCTGAGTCGGTCCGACTGCGACCGGACAAATACCTTCCCCCGAAAACAGCACTGCACGCTGATTCCGGGGGAGGCCGGGTGTTGGAGCCCGAGAAAAGAAGATTAGAGAGAGAGTATTGTTTAACCGAACAGTTCGTTGAGCACCTTGGCCAGCCGGTACGAAGCCTTGATGAGCTGGTGATCCAACAAACCGATCGCTTTGTTGCAGAAGGACAGGCCCAACTTGTCGCCGGGTGCGGCCCAGTCGTAGATGACCGCACACTCGCGCCGGCTCTCGGCGAACCAGTCGTCGGGCGTACCGGCAGCCAATGCTTCCCGCTCCCGCCGTGAATAACGGTCGAGCTGGTGTTTGTATTCCATGTAGCCCCAGCGGTGCTTGCGGTCGAGGATACCGCCGTCGAAGAGCGCATGATACTGCGTATCGACACCGTAGAAGAGCACGCGCATACGGCTCTGCTGATAGTTGACGTGCGACGGACAGTGCATGTCGCCTACCAGATGGATCACGTAGCGCAGGTTGACCACGACGGTCGAATCGTCGAGATTACGGTAATCCCTCAACCGTTCGATCGCACGGTTCAGTTCACGCAGCACATTGGGTTCGAGCGGATTGCCGGCGGCATCCTTCGTGGGTTCGCCCTTGCCGTAATCCACGTGCCACCAGTTGGTCATCTCGTAACCGGGTTCGGCACGGTAGTCGTCCATCCACGACGCGTCGTAGACGATCGAATGGCCCAGATACCGTTCGATCACGGCTTTCGCACGCTTGGTCAGATGCGTCTCGGCGATGTAGGCCACGGCGTCGTGGCCCGACTTGCCCCACGCCAGCGCACTCTGCACGAAGCAGAGCGCCGCAAACGCGAGCAACAACGTTTTTTTCATAACGGGATTCTTCATAGTTATCGGTTATCGTTCTTCACCCCGCCCGCCGCCGTTCTCCGACGGCGTACCGATTTTACCAGATAAGTCTGATTGATGAGGCCGGATGTCAAAGCTTTG
>OHAQ01002028.1_pt1 | contig 15075 bp, 9 predicted proteins | sample 1577111 | NCBI WGS metagenome assembly OHAQ01 (sample SAMEA3541549, study PRJEB24748) | human gut metagenome | biome: human gut; feature: human-associated habitat; material: faeces | place: China | collected 2012 | reverse complement strand
CCATGTGCGGCGGACGGTTTCCGGGGCCGGGCGCATCGCCGGCCCCGCCGGCCGGAACGGCCCTCCGGACAGCGGAGCAGCGAATACGATATTCAGATCAATATTATCCTGTTTATCCCTGAATTTTGCAAAAAATCGATTTTCACGAAAAATCGGATTTCGCCAAAAAACGAGTGCATTTTTCCGGAAAACCCGCGAAATTTCAGTCTTCATCGCCAAAAAACAGCGTTGTTTTTCGGAAAATGTTCTGTTTTTTTTCACTTTTTCCGAAAAAATATCGATTTCCGAGTATCAACCTCACGGAAAAGAATTACCTTTGCTCCCGAAGAACAAAATACATTGTGCAGGGGCAGTAAATCCGAATCTCTCCGGTGTTGTTTTTTTAGGTTTTAGGTGTTGTTTTGGTTAACAGCGGAGCGGCGGTTTTTTGAGTTGGTTCCTTCCCGTCGGGGCATTCTGCCGAAGACGGGGCCCCTGCCAATGTTTTTCTTGCGATTTCGGCGCAGATCCTTCATTTAATATCAAACTCATATGGCATCGTTGAGATTCAGGATGGTCGAAGAGGCGCTCAGCCACGTAGCGGTTCCCGCACAGGCTCCCGCCGGACGTTCGACCGATTATTTCGGGGAGTTGGTCTTCGGGCGCAACGTCATGCGGCGGTATCTCGACCGCGAGACCTACGAAGCGCTGATCCAGACCATGGAACACGGCACGCCCCTCACGCGCGAAGTGGCCGACGGCATCGCCGCAGGCATGAAGCAGTGGGCGGTGGAGCACGGCGCCGACCACTACACCCACTGGTTCCAGCCGCTCACGGGGGGAACCGCCGAGAAACACGACTCCTTCGCCGAACCCGACGGACGGGGCGGCGTGCTCGAAGAGTTCTCCGGCAAGCTGCTCGTCCAGCAGGAACCCGATGCCTCGTCGTTCCCCAACGGCGGAATCCGCAACACGTTCGAAGCGCGCGGCTACTCCGCCTGGGACCCCGCGTCGCCCGCCTTCATCGTCGGCTCGACGCTCTGCATCCCGACCGTGTTCATCGCCTATACGGGCGAGGCGCTCGACTACAAGACCCCGCTGCTGCGCTCGCTGGCAGCCGTCGACAGGGCCGCGACGGAAGTATGCCGCTACTTCGACCGCAACGTCACGAAGGTTTTCAGCTACCTGGGCTGGGAGCAGGAGTACTTCCTCGTGGACGAAGCGCTGTGGGCCGCACGCCCCGACCTGGTGCTGACGGGCCGTACGCTCATGGGCCACGAATCGGCCAAGAACCAGCAGCTCGAAGACCACTATTTCGGCGCGATTCCCGAACGCGTGATCGAATTCATGCGCGACCTGGAATACGAATCGCTCCGGTTGGGCATTCCCGTCAAAACCCGCCACAACGAAGTGGCGCCCAACCAATTCGAGCTGGCGCCCATTTACGAGGAAGCCAACCTGGCCAACGACCACAACCAGCTGCTGATGACGATCATGAACAAGATCGCCCGCCGCCACAACTTCCGCATCCTGCTCCACGAGAAGCCCTTCAAGGGGGTCAACGGTTCGGGCAAACACAACAACTGGTCGCTGGGCACTGACACGGACGTCAACCTGCTCGGGCCGGGCAAGACGCCTTCGGAGAACCTCCAATTCATCACCTTTCTGGTCAACGTCATGGCGGCCGTCTACCGGCACAACGGCCTGCTCAAAGCCTCGATCATGAGCGCCACCAACGCCCACCGGCTGGGAGCCAACGAAGCGCCGCCCGCTATCATTTCGACCTTTCTGGGCGCACAGATTTCGGCCGTGCTCGAAAAACTGGAAGCGAGCCGCAGCGATGCGGCCATCACCTTCTCGGCGAAGAACATGTTCAAGATGAGCGGCATCTCGCACATCCCCACGCTGATGCTCGACAACACCGACCGCAACCGCACCTCGCCCTTCGCCTTCACGGGCAACCGCTTCGAGTTTCGCGCCGTGGGGTCGTCGGACAACTGCGCCGACGCGATGCTGACGCTCAACACGGCGGTCGCCGAGCAGCTCACCCGCTTCAAGGAGGCCGTCGACCGACACATCGAGAGCGGCATGAAAAAGGAGAAGGCGATCTACGAGGAGCTCAAAAAGCTCATTCGCGAGTGCAAGCCGATCCACTTCGACGGCAACGGCTATTCCGACGAGTGGAAAGCCGAAGCGGCCCGCCGGGGGCTCGACTGCGAAACCTCGACGCCGCTGATCTTCGACCGCTACCTGACCGCCGATTCGATCCGCATGTTCGAGAGCACGGGCGTGTTGAACAAGGTGGAGATCGAAGCCCGCACCGAGGTGAAGTGGGAGACCTACACCAAAAAGATCCAGATCGAAGGGCGCGTGCTGGGCGACCTGACGATGAACCACATCGTCCCGATCGCCTCGCGCTACGAGGCGATGCTGCTGGACAAGGTATACAAAATGGCGCAGATCGGCGGGCTGGACGCCTCGGCCGACATCGATCTGCTCAAAAAGATACAGGGGCACACGGCCGCCATCCAGACGCTCACGATCGAGATGATCGAAGCGCGCAAGAAGGCCAACCGCATCGAAAACGCACGTGCGAAGGCGATCGCCTACCACGACACGGTGGAGGTCTACTTCGAGGAGATCCGCCGCCACATCGACAAGCTCGAAGAGATCATCGACGACCAGATGTGGACGCTGCCCAAATATCGGGAACTTCTGTTCATCAAATAGGTTCCGTAATTTTCAGTCAGGTTGTGAGGACGCCGCGGAAGCATTTCCGCGGCGTTTGTTTGCGCCTGACGGTTCGTCACCCGTTGACTGTGCAGCGCCGCGAATATATTCACGGCTCTGCGTCTTACGTCAATTTTCTGTTGGAACGAACTTGTATTTAAATCTGGTTTTCGAATTTATATATATATATTCTCCTTTTTCCCATTTAAACTTTTGTTTTTCTTGCATTAATCTATTCTTCTTAATTATAAAGGTATCCCTTTGAGGTGGTCGTATAAATCCTAATATTATACTATCTATAGTCCGCATCATACTATCTTTAGTTTCTTCTGCATATAATGTATTCCCTGTTCGAGACCATTTGCCGCATTTAACAGCCAAACTCCCTAAGGCCTTCATAGCAAATTCGTATGTTGAGTCCGGATTAATAGTAATGTAAGAACATTCATAAGGGCCTCTAAGACCTCTACATTTATAACTATATTTCCCGTATTTTAATATCGGAGAACAGGCATATAGCACGCAGCCAATCACCAACAATCCAAAAATCCTTTTCATCATTTCTTATCTTAGATAAACATACTCCGTTCATTTCTCCCGAATGCCCGATTGCAACACGTCTGATAACCCTCGGCATAGAGACCCCTCCGCCCCGCACGCCGCCGCGGAAATGCTTCCGCGGCGTTTGTTTGTCGTGATAGAATCCGAATAATTTTCAATCCTTATAGGAATATAGTATTATCTTTCTAAAAGCTTCTTTTTCGGGTGGTATAGGCAAATCCACTTTGTATAAATCTTGTAGCAAAATATTGTGTTGCCTGTATTTTATTTCTTTTGCTGTTATATTTATCAATTTACGGCCTTTCATTATATAACGGTACTCAGAAAATTTATCCGGATCGAGACAGAGGTTGATACTCTCTTTCTTAGATCTAAATACAGGAACATCAATGGGCTTAAATCTCAAAGAACACCACTCATTATACAGAGACCGAACCGTATCGGATGAGTTATTTTCACCCAACAGATCAAGTTCTTTCTCAATCTGTTCATCATCTAGGTTTGTATTCTCCCTAATATAATCCGTTAAGTACAAGAAAGTACTGCTATATACAAAGGGAGTCAAGACTAATGTATCTCCGTTTATCCTGCAAGCCCCGTATTCAGCGGATGAACTTCCCAAATGATTACTTTCCATGAGCACAAAGGATCTATTGAGCGTATCAAAAAAAAGGTATACAAATCCTTTGATTACGGAAGGTCCAAATTCTCGGTAATACAGAAACGCACTATGATTGTTCGTGCGCTCTTCTTTGGAGGTACGTTTTTTTGCCATGCCACATAGCGGAAGCAGAAATAATACTATAACCGCATAAATCATACATCTTTTCATAAGCCGAACAATTCTATTAAAGGACTGATAGGTTCGATTCCATAGAGATTTCCGACAGCAAATTAAAAAAATTATAGCAAATATAAAAGTCCGTCAATAATTTAAAAAGACTGCGGATCGTCCGATCACAAATCCTTACCCGAACGAAAGAGGCCCGATCGGCTATTCCGGCAACGGACAATCGCCCCGAAAAGAAACTCGGTAAAAGACCGGCGGCTCCACAAAACCGAATCATGTTTGAATCCGCTACACGACCGTCCTTTTGCCGAAATCACCGCTTTCGATCCGATTATTCGGGATTTTTTCCTACATTTGTTCGAATATTTCCGGCCAGTGCGGGCGGAGCCGCCCGAGAACCGCGCCCCGCATAGAAAACGAAACCCCGTAAACTCCCGACCGAAACGATGATCGTAATCGCAGACAGCGGATCGACCAAATGCAACTGGCAGCTCGTCGACGACAGCGGCAGCGTATGCCGCGTACAGAGCCGTGGCATCAACGCCGTGCTCCAACGCCCCGACGAAGTGGAGGCGCTGCTCCGCGAGACCTTCGCGGAACCGGTGCAGGCCGACGCGCTCCATTTCTACGGCGCCGGCTGCGGCGAACGCTACCCCGAACAGAGCGCCCGCCTGCGGGAGGCGCTGGCGCGTTATTTCCCCGCGGCACGCATCGCCGTCGAATCCGACCTCATGGGGGCGGCCCGCGCGCTGCTGGGCGGCCGTGCGGGCATCGCCTGCATCCTCGGCACGGGATCGAACTCCTGCTACTACGACGGCGTGCGCATCGTGCGCAACACGCCGCCGCTGGGCTGGGTTCTGGGCGACGAAGGAAGCGGGACGTACATCGGCCGGCAACTCGTCGGGAACCTGCTGAAAGGGCTTTGCGACGAATCGCTGCGCCGGCTCTTTTTCGAGGAGGAGCGGCTCGACTACGACGAGATCATCCGCCGCGTCTACCGCGAAGGGATGGCCAACCGTTTCCTGGCCTCGTTCACGCGCTTCGTGGCGCGGCACATCGACCGCCCCGAACTCGACGAACTGGTCTGCGAAGCGTTCCGCGCATTCGTGCGGCGCAACCTCGCGCACTACCCCGCCGACGCCGAAGTGTCGGCATTGGGCGGCGTCGCCTGTCATTTCGAACGGCAGCTGCGGCACGTGCTCGCAACCGAAGGGTTGCGCGCGGGGCGGATCGTCGAGACCCCCGACGAAGGATTATTGAACTATCATATATGGAACAGATCAGAGTAACGGAACAGGCTTCGGCCTACGACGATTTGCAGCGGATGTCGGTGCACGACCTGCTGACGGGCATCAACCGCGAAGACCGCCGTGTGGCCGATGCCGTGGCCGCGACCATTCCCACGATGGAACGACTCGTCGAGCGGATCGTCGAGCGGATGCAGCGCGGCGGACGAATGTTCTACATCGGTGCGGGCACGTCGGGCCGTTTGGCCGTGACCGACGCCTCGGAGCTGCCTCCGACCTACGGGGTGCCTTTCGACACGGTCATCGGGCTGATCGCCGGCGGCGACGGCGCCCTGCGCAAGGCCGTGGAACACGCCGAGGACGATACCGAAGGGGCTTGGCGCGACATGCAGCCGTGGCGGCCCGACGGCGGTGACATCCTGATCGGCGTCGCGGCATCGGGAACTACCCCCTACGTCGTGGGCGGACTGCGCACGGCACGGGCGCACGGGCTGCTCACCGGAGCGATCACCTGCAATCCCCGGTCGCCCGTCGCCGCCGAAGCGGAATATGCTTTGGAGGCAGTCGTGGGGCCGGAGTTCGTCACGGGTTCGACGCGGATGAAGGCCGGCACGGCGCAAAAACTGATGCTCAACATGATCTCCACGGCCGTGATGATCCGGCTGGGGCGCGTCGAAGGGAACAAGATGGTCAACATGCAGCTGACGAACAACAAACTCGTCGACCGCGGCACGCGCATGATCGTTCAGGAGACGGGGATCGCCGAGGCCGAAGCCCGCGCCCTGCTGCTCGCCTGCGGTTCGGTCAAGGCCGCACTCGACAAGATCCGACGAGGCGAATAGCCGGCCTGCATCCGACGAATTACCCCTCCGTGCAACGCACGTTGCACGGAGGGGTAATTTCATTTTATCCTTATTCACAAAAGACCGTTCCAACCGCTCGTGCGGCATTCCGGCCACCACGGCCCGGACGAAAGCGATACGCCGCTGCGGGGCGAAGCCTCTGCCTGCGGAGGGACGTCAGCGCCGTCCCTCCTTAGCCTCGATGCACTCGGTGGCGTGGGGCACCTTCATCAGGCGCTCCTTGGGAATGAGCTTGCCCGTGGTCTTGCAGATGCCGTAGGTCTTGTTCTCGATACGCACGAGCGCCATTTCGAGGTTGCGGATGAATTTCATCTGGTGGGCGGCCAACCGTCCGCTCTCCTCCTTGGAGAGCGTCGTGGCACCCTCTTCGAGCACCTTGAACGTCGGAGAGGTATCCTCCGTATCGTTGTCGCCCGTATGGGTGATCGTCGCGCGCAGCAATTCGTAGTCGGCGCGCGCCGTTTCAAGCTTTTTCAGAATCAGCTCCTTGAATTCGGCCAATTCCGCATCGCTATATCGGGTTTTCTCCTCTGCCATAATCTTGTCCGGTTTATTAACGTGTAACGTAAAAATAACATTTATTTCGGTAACTGCAAAATATTTTCGCAAAAATCCGTCTCCGATAACGGACGACCGCCGGCATCCCTCGGGAGCCGACGGTCGTCAATCGCTGCATGACTGCATTCAGAGCTTCGTCACGGCAATTTTCAACGGCTCCTCGTCGATCTCCGACTCCACGACGAACTCCCCTTCGGGAAGGGCCGCCGTGCGGACGTCGCGCGCCAGAGTCTGCTGACCGATATAGTCGGCATAGGCGGCGACGGCCCCGACGACCGCCTCCTTCGCCTCGATCTCGACCCGAATGCGGTCGGTCACCTCGAAACCGGAGTCCTTGCGGATATTCTGGATGCGGTTAATCAACTCACGTGCCACACCTTCGCGCCGCAGGTCGTCCGTGACGGTGATGTCGAGCGCCACGGTGAGCTTGCCCTCGGAGGTCACCAGCCAGCCCGGCATATCCTCCGACGTGATCTCGAAATCGGCCGCTGTCACCGTGATCCGTTCGCCGCCCAGGTCGAGCGTCGTCTCCGGCGCCGACTCGACGGCTGCGATCTGCTCCTGCGTGAAGGCGGCCGTGAGCGCCGCGATCTGCTTCATGTATTTGCCGTACTTCGGACCGAGGGTCTTGAAGTTGGGCTTGATGCGCTTGGTAATCAGGCCGGCCGTCTCGGCGACCAGTTCGATCCGCTTGACGTTGACCTCGTTCATGATGAGCGGCCGCACGGCCTCGATATGGCGTCCCATCGCCGGATCGAGCACCGGAATGAGAATCTTCCCGAGCGGCTGGCGTACCTTGATGTTCACCTTGCGGCGCAGGGCCAGCACCATCGACGAGACGCGCTGCGCGAGCGACATCGTCTCTTCCAGCTCCTTGTCCGCAAGCGACGGATCGGCCGCGGGGAACTGCGCCAGATGCACCGAACCTTCGTGGCGGCCGCTCACGGCGTTCAGGTCGCGGAAGATGCGCTCCGAGATGAAGGGCGCGAAGGGTGCGCTGAGCGATGCGACGGTTTCCAGACAGGTGTAGAGCGTCTGGTAGGCCGCCAGCTTGTCCTCGGTCATCCCGCCGCCCCAGAAACGTTTGCGGTTCAGACGCACGTACCAGTTGGAGAGGTTTTCGCACACGAACTCCTGGATCATGCGGGCCGCAGGGGTCGGATCGTAGCCTTCGAGCGACGCCGTGACGTCGGCCACCAGCGTATTGAGCAACGAAACGATCCAGCGGTCGATCTCCGGCCGGCGGGCGACGGGCACCTCCGCCTCGCGCCCCGTGAAGCCGTCGACATTGGCGTAGAGGGCGAAGAACGAGTAGGTGTTGTAGAGCGTGCCGAAAAACTTGCGGCGCACCTCGTCCACCCCGTCGCGGTCGAATTTGAGGTTGTCCCACGGCTGCGAGTTGGTAATCATGTACCAGCGCGTAGCATCGGCGCCGTAGCTGTCGAGCACTTCGAACGGATCGACGGCGTTGCCCAGCCGCTTCGACATCTTGTTGCCGTTCTTGTCGAGCACCAGCCCGTTGGAAATGATATTCTTGAAGGCTACCGAATCGAACAGCATCGCGGCGATCGCATGCAGCGTGAAGAACCAGCCGCGCGTCTGGTCGACGCCCTCGGCGATGAAGTCGGCGGGAAAGACCTCGCCGAAACCCTCCCGATGCTCGAACGGATAGTGCTGCTGCGCATAGGGCATGGCGCCCGAATCGAACCACACGTCGATCAGGTCGCTCTCGCGGCGCATCGGCTCGCCCTTGGACGAGACGAGCACGATCTGGTCCACATAGGGACGGTGCAGGTCGATCTTGGCATAGTTCTCCTTCGACATGTCGCCCACACGGAACTCCTTGTAGGGATTCTCCTTCATCACGCCGGCCGCGACCGCGCGCTCGATCTCGGCCGTCAGCTCCTCCATCGAACCGATGCATTTCAGCTCGGAGTAATCCTCGGTGGCCCACACCGGCAGCGGCGTGCCCCAGAAACGCGAACGCGACAGATTCCAGTCCACCAGCCCTTCGAGCCACTTGCCGAAGCGGCCCGTACCGGTCGATTCGGGCATCCAGCGGATCGTGCGGTTGAGTTCGATCATCCGCTCGCGCAGCGCCGTGGTCCGGATGAACCACGAGTCGAGCGGATAGTAGAGCACCGGTTTGTCCGTGCGCCAGCAGTGCGGATAGGAGTGGACGTGCTTCTCGATCTTGAAAGCCATGCCCGCCCCTTTGAGCGCCACGGCGATGTCCACGTCGAGCGTCGGCGCGTCGGGCGCGAGCGTATCGTCGTAGGCGTTCTTCACGTAACGGCCCGCATACTCGCCGTATTTCCCGGCGTCGACATACCGCTCCACGAAGGCCGGATCGAGCTCCTCGATGCGGAAGAACTTGCCCGTGCGGTCGACCATAGGCTGCTCCTTGCCCGCGCGGTCGATCACGAACAGGGGCGCGATACCCGCCTGCTTGGCCACGCGGTTGTCGTCGGCACCGAACGTCGGGGCGATATGCACGATACCCGTACCGTCGGTCGTGGTCACGTAGTCGCCCACGATCACGCGGAAGGCATCGCCCATCGGCCGCACCCACGGGAGCAGCTGCTCGTAGCGGACGCCCTCGAACTCGGGTCCCTTGTAAACACGATCCTCGACCTCGAACGTTCCCTCCATCTTCTTGGTGAAGTAGGACGGCACCAGCTCGCGCGCCAGAATGACGGTCTGCGCCTCGTCGGTATAGGGGTTGCGGCACTTGACGCGCACATAGTCGATCGCGGGGCCTACGGCCAGCGCCGTATTCGACGGCAGCGTCCACGGCGTCGTCGTCCAGGCCAGGAAGTAGAGCTCGCCCTCGACGCCCTCGAAAAAGCGTTCGCTGCGTTCGTCGCGCACCACGCGGAACTGCGCCGTGCAGGTCGTGTCCTTCACGTCGCGGTAGCAGCCCGGCTGGTTCAGCTCGTGGGTCGAGAGACCCGTACCCGCCGCCGGCGAGTAGGGCTGGATGGTGTAGCCCTTGTAGAGCAGCCCCTTGTCGAAGAGCTGTTTGAGCAGCCACCACAGCGTCTCGATATACTTGTTGTCGTAGGTGATGTAGGGATCGTCCATGTTGACCCAGTAGCCCATGCGGCGCGTCAGGTTCTCCCACACTCCCGTGAACTCCATGACCGCCTCGCGGCAGGTGCGGTTGTACTCCTCGATCGAAATCTTCGTCCCGATATCCTCCTTCGTGATGCCGAGCTTCTTCTCCACGCCCAGCTCGACGGGCAGGCCGTGGGTGTCCCATCCCGCTTTGCGGTGTACCAGATAGCCCTGCTGCGTCTTGTAGCGGCAGATGATGTCCTTGATCGTGCGCGCCATGACGTGATGGATGCCCGGCAGTCCGTTGGCCGAGGGCGGCCCCTCGTAAAAGACGAATGCCGGATGCCCCTCGCGCGTCGAAATGCTCTTGTGGAAGGTGTCTTCCGCATCCCACTGTGCCAGCACGTCGGCCGCCAGCTGCGGCAGATCGAGTCCTTTGTACTCCTTGAACTTCATATATCGAAAGATTTTACGAATCAACGGTTCAGTCGGCAAATTTAGGAAAATTATTCCGATTTCAACCGTTCCGCCGATCGAAAAACACCGCAAAGAACGGCGAAGCGGCTGAAAAGAAGACCCGAATGGCGGGAATCCGAATTTTATTTCTATCTTTGCACACGGAAAAACCATCGCGGCCCGACCGGCGAAACGATCGGCGGAACCCCCTTCGAAGGGCACGTCCGTATCGGGTCTGCGGACAAACGAAGATTTCGACCTCACATGTTCAAGATATATCTCCGCCTGCTCACGTTCGTGCGCCCCATCGGCAAATACGCCGTCCCCTATTTCATCTACTCGATCCTCCACGCGCTGTTCAATACGGTCAACTACATCATGCTCATCCCGATCATCCAGGCGATGTTCGACCCCGAGTTCCGTTTCGAGCCGCTCTACGTCCGTCCCGAATTCGCTTTCGACGAGGCGTCGCTCAGCGCATGGCTGCGCTACGCCTACACCTCGGTCTTCGGCGAGTACAACCCCATGTACGTGCTCATCCTGCTGGCCACGGTCACGGTGCTGATGAACCTGCTGTCGAACACCTTCCGCTACCTGGGGGCATGGACGGTCGAGAACATGCGCACGCGCACGCTGCAAAGGATGCGCAACGAACTGTTCGACAACGTCATCAACCTCAACGTCGGATTTTTCAGCGAGCAGCGCAAGGGCGACATCATGTCGCGCATCACGCAGGACGTGATGGTCGTGCAGTTCTGCATCACCAACACGCTGCAAGTAGCTTTCCGCGAACCGTTCCTCATCATCGGCTATCTGGTGGCGATGTTCTCCATCTCGTGGGAACTGTCGGTCTTCTCGATCCTCTTCCTGCCGCTCGTGGCACTCATCATCGGCAGCATCGTCAAGAAACTGCGCCACCCCGCCATGCAGAGCCAGCAGCGCATGGGCGACATGGTGAGCGTCCTGGACGAGTCGCTGTCGGGCGTGAAGCTCATCAAGGGCTACAACGCCACGAACTACATCCGCCAGAAATTCTACGACATCAACGCCGAGTTCTCGCGGCTGCTCCTCTCGATGGCGCGCCGCCAGCAGCTGGCATCGCCCATGAGCGAGTTTCTGGGGATCTCGGCCGTCGGCGTGATCCTCGTCTTCGGCGGTATGCTCGTCATCAACCGCTCGCTCAACGCCGGCGAGTTCGTGGCCTTCATCGCCATGTTCTCGCAGATCACGCGCCCCGTGCGTTCGTTCATCGACCAGTTCGCCAACATCAACCAGGGCGTCGCCGCCGGCGAGCGCATCCTCATGCTGCTCGACACCAAAACCGAGGTGCCCGACGCCCCCGACGCCCGCACGCTCGACGGCCTGCACGAAGGGATCGAATTCCGCAACGTGCGCTTCTCCTACGACGGCAACCGCGAGGTGATCGACGGCGTGAGCTTCACGATCCGCAAGGGCGAGACCGTGGCGCTGGTAGGACCTTCGGGCGGCGGCAAGTCGACGCTCAGCGAACTGATTCCCCGCTTCTACGACATCCAGGGCGGCGACATCCTGATCGACGGCACATCGATCCGCAACTACACGCAGGAGAGCCTGCGCGCCCACATGAGCGTCGTGGCACAGGATACGATCCTCTTCAACGATACGATCGAGGGCAACATCTCACTGGGAAAACTCGACGCCACGCACGACGAGATCGTCGCCGCGGCCAAGGTAGCCAACGCCCACGACTTCATCATGGAGACCGACAAGGGCTACCAGACCAACATCGGCGACCGCGGCATGAAACTGTCGGGCGGCCAGCGGCAGCGGTTGTCGATCGCCCGCGCGGTGCTGAAAAATCCCGAGATCCTGATCCTCGACGAGGCGACCTCGGCACTCGACACCGAGAGCGAAAAGCTGGTGCAGGATGCGCTCAACTCGCTGTTGAAGGGGCGCACGTCGATCGTCATCGCCCACCGGCTCTCCACGGTGCACAACGCCGACAAGATCATCGTCATCGACCACGGACGCATCGCCGAGCAGGGTACGCACGAGGAGTTGATGGCGCGCGGCGGCATCTACTCCAAGCTCATCGAGATGCAGAGCGTGGCGTAACCGCCGCGGCGATCGTGCGACCGGAAACCCTGTCGAAACCCACTACAAACCGATAAAACCATGTTCAGAAGAGTTTTCCTCGCCCGGCTGCTGCTCGCAGCACTGTTCGGAGCACTCCTCGTGCCGGCACAGGCACAGGAGAAATTCAGCGAACCCGCCCTCTCCGATCCCGATTCGTGGACCGTCGTCCTGCTTCCCGACCTGCAAGGCTACGCCAAAAAGGCATGCAACCAGCCGATCATGGAGATCATGACCAGCTGGATCGCCGCACACGCCGAAGCGCTCAACACCAAACTGGTGCTCTGCGTGGGCGATCTGGTCGAGCAGAACGACCGCATCAGCAACGGCTACTCGGGCGACCAGTCGTCGCACAAGCAGTGGGAGGCTACGGCCCGCGCCTTCTCGCAGTTGGACGGAGTGGTTCCCTACATGACGGCCACCGGCAACCACGACTACACCTACACGCGCACGGGCGACCGCCGCACCCATATCGGCGAGTATTTCCCCGTCGACAAGAACCCCCTCAACCGGCGGATGCTCAGCCAGTACGGTCTGGACGCACAGGGCAATCACGCCGTCGAGAACGCCGCCTTCGAGCTGCGGAGCCCCGAAGGGATCGACTACCTCTTCCTCAACCTCGAATTCGCACCCCGCGACACGGTGATCGGCTGGGCGCGCCGCATCGTGGGGCTGGAAGAGTACCGCAATCACCGCGTAGTGCTGATGACGCACTCCTACCTCAACGCCGAGAGCGAACGCATCGCGGGCGATCCGGTGCGCGTCACCAGTTACGAGCCGGTAGTCAAAAACGGCAAGATCACCAAATTCAAACAGGAGTTGCCCGACGCCAATCAGGGCGAAGCGATCTGGCGGAAACTCGTCTACCCCGCCTCGAACATCGAACTGGTGCTCTGCGGCCACGTATCGGGCTGGGGATTCCGCACGGATGCCAACAGCGCAGGCCGTCCCGTCCACCAGATGCTCTTCGACTCGCAGTCGATGGGCGGCGGGTACGAGGGCAACGGCGGCGACGGCTGGATCCGCATTCTGGAATTTCTCCCCGACGGCCGCACGGTGCGCGTGATGACCTATTCGCCCCTGTTCGCCCTCTCGCCCACGACGCGGCAGCACGCCTGGCTCACGGAAGAGGGCAACCAGTTCACCTTCGAGTTCCGGTAGCGGTAACTGCGGAAGGCATTTCGAGTACAGCGCACCCCGGAACGGATCGCGCCGTCTCGTCACCGCTCCCCGCGCGCAGTCTTGCGGTCGTTGAGAATATCGGCCATATTCGCATCGGCCCACGCGACGAGCGGATCAATGCACGCCAGCAGCGACTGCGCGCGGGACGTAAGGCTGTACTCCACCCGAGGCGGAACTTCGGGATAAACCTGCCGCGTGAGGTAACCGTCCTCTTCGAGCGTGCGCAGCGTCACGCTCAGCATCTTCTGTGAAATGTCGGGAATCGCCCGCTGCAATGCGCCGAAACGCATCGTCCGCGCACCGCTCAGCGTGACGATCACCAACAGCGACCACTTGTCGCCGATACGCGCCAACACGTTGCGGATCGGGCAATCGGGGTTCAGGGCGTCCTGTACGGTCGTTCTGTCCATAGTCTGTATTCGTTTCATGATTATCGGCAGCCGTACCGCATGACGAACCCGCGCCGCCACGCCGATCGGCTGCCCCGTTCCGGTTTACAAAAGTAAGTAAAACTACTTTACGCCGCAAATAAAAAACGCCGAATCGAAGGATCGGGGCGCTTCCCGAAGCATCGATCGAGAAATTTTTCTTCTCGCAGATTTTTCTTGCGTTTTGGCTTGATCCAAAAGCATCGAAAGATCAGGCACCGCGAAAAGCACCGGGTGACGGCGATCGGGGCGTTTTTGCGGGAGGCGGAAAAAATCCAAAAAAAAGTTCGCCAGTCAATCCGTTCACGCCCAGCGATCGTTACCCGGAGGTAACTATCTGACATTCGAGTATCTACTTGACACGTACGATCCGTCGGACTATATTTGCACTCGAAAAGTAACCGAATAACTTTTCGAAACCTATAAATCCGGACAAGATGAAAAAGAGATTCGCTATTTTATCGACATTGTTAACGATTACAGCTATGGCACAGACGAAAGGAACATTCGAAACGCACGATTTCGACAATTTCAGACTGCATGTCTACCACACCAACGACGCACTCGGCGACGCAAGCTACATCGTCGAGGGAACGCAGGCGGTCGTCACGCTGGAACAGCCGTTGTTCCGCGAAAACGTCGCCGAATACGACGCCTACCTCGACGCGCTCGACAAGCCCGTCGAAGCGCGCATCGCCGATTACCATGTGGGCGGGACAGGCGACCACGCGACGGTCATGCCCGCAGGGATGCCCGCCTTCACGAAGGATGCGGTCTACGACGGCATGATGCGGAACTTCGCGCAGACCTTCGGCGACGCGATCGTCGATCGGCCGACGGGAGCGACGGACGAAGTGGCCTTCGGCACTACGCAGCGGTGGGCGGGGATTCCGTTCCGTTTCGACCGCGGCGCCGCGACCGACTTTCCTGCCGCGAGCATCCTCATCGGCGGCAAGGTCTGCTATACTCACTGGGCTCCCGCGAAGGCACACGCGAATTCCCTGCAAATCTCCTCGCCGGCAGCCGTCGACGCCGAGATCGCCGAGGCCCGTCGGGCGCTCGGCCTTGCGTTTTGGAAACGGCAGGATTTTGTACAGAACATTCAGCAAAAG
>OHAQ01002027.1_pt1 | contig 15088 bp, 9 predicted proteins | sample 1577111 | NCBI WGS metagenome assembly OHAQ01 (sample SAMEA3541549, study PRJEB24748) | human gut metagenome | biome: human gut; feature: human-associated habitat; material: faeces | place: China | collected 2012 | reverse complement strand
TGCGACGGATGCATTTGAAGCCGGACAAACTAAGGATCTGGCTGCCTTTTTCCGTCATGAACTGGATGAAGTGAATTTGAAGCAGATCAAGTTCCGTTTGGATACAGTATCTTTACACAGTGATTCCATCGTATTGAAACAGGATTTACGGTATTTTTCTGATTATCGGAAGCTATTGGAACAGCACTATACTTTCGTGTGCCCTGTGAATGATACTCAGGGAGTACATGCTTATATCCAGAATCTTCGTGCGGGGTTCATCGGCAAGCTGCTTTATATGTTCTTCGGAACGATAGTGGCTTTAGGACTTCTATTATTTGCCATACGTAAGCAGGTGGATATTATTCGTCGGCAAGACGAACTGGCACGAATGCGTGAAGATTTCTCTTATGCTATGGTTCACGACATGAAGAATCCGATCAGTTCCATCCTAATTGGCCTCAAAGTGCTTCGTAGTGGAAAAGTAGATGATAAACCTGAGAAGAAAGAAAAACATTTCGACATACTGGAGGCGGAGGCTCAGCATTTGCTTGCACTGGCCAATAAAGTACTGACTATCTCTAAGTTGGAACATGGACAATTATTGCTGGACAAGAACTGGATTCAACTTCATCCTATGGTGGATGAACTGGTACACACGTTCACTGCTAAGGCAGAAAAGCCTACTATATTTCAGGTGGATTTACAGGAAGAGGGAGTCTATGCCGATGAAGAATATCTGAAAGAGGCTTTAAGTAACCTGATAGACAATGCGGTGAAATACTCTAAGGATACGATAGATATACAGATTACTTCCTGCCTTTCCGGACAGTATGCTCAGATCAAGGTGCGGGATAATGGTATCGGTATTCCGCTTGCGGCTCAACGGATTGTATTTGATAAGTTTGAACGCGTAATTACCCGGAATGAGGATGCGAAGAAGAAAGTATCCGGCTTCGGCTTGGGGCTGAACTATGTGATGAATGTGGCTCGTGAACATGGAGGATACGTCAGTGTGGAGAGTGTGGAAGGAAAATATAGCGAATTTACGGTTTCTTTGCCATTGCCGGTGGAGAACGAGGAATGACGTGGCCTGACCTGTCCGCTTTTCGATAGGCAAGCCGGACCACGTTTTTTTAATTGTTATTCTACGGGAGGCACATCCAGAATGCTGCCATATCGATGGAATTCGAAGGAGATGCTTTGCTCTTTAATATAATGTATTAACTCTACACGTCCGTTTTTCACAGGTTTTGCCGTGGCAATGTATTTGTTTCTACGGGCTGCCTCTTCATACATTTCCATCGGAATATCAGCGCCACAAGTGCGGATACGTTCATAGCTCCTCATTGTTTTGAGGAATTCATCCAATGTTTCTTTCTTTAGTGTACAGCCGGTAGATGATAATGCAGTCGTGCGATCATCATTCGGGTCAAAGCTGATAGTCAGTGGTGTGTGGCAGAGCTTTGTGGCAAGTGCAATCATTTCCGCTTCTTCGTTACTATCTCCCGGGAAAAGGCGGAGTACCATATTCTTTAATGGCAGATAACGGAATGCATTCTGTTCGCCATATAACTTATTGATATCCCGTGCATGCGCAAATTCTTCTTCATAAGCATGAGGATAACTTTGCTTATAATCCGTATTACTTTCCGGTTTGTCGGTAATCTTCACAAGGCAGGCACAATAGTTCGGTCCGCCTGCTTTTACACCACCACCGAAAGCAGATAGTTTCATTCCACCGAAAGGTTGGCGGTTGACAATAGCACCTGTGATACCACGATTGATATAAAGATTACCTGCCAGAATGGAGTCCTTCCAGAGTTTTTGTTCGTTTTCATCCAGGCTTTGCAGACCGGAAGTCAAACCGTAGTCCAGGCTGTTCACCAACTCTATTCCCTGTTGAAGATTGTCAATACAAGCCACACTTAACATGGGACCGAACAATTCGGTGCGGAATGAATAACTGCCCGGTTTTACTCCCCACTTCACGGTAGGGGCGAGGATGTATTGCTTCTCGTCAATAAACTTAGGTGGAACCAACCAGGACTCGCCGGGTTCCAGTGTAAGGGCTTGCAATAACTTGTCGTTCCGGTTGGTAATCATGGGGCCTACTACGTTACCGGCTTCCCATACACTGCCTACTTTTATACTGGTGGCGGCATCCTTCAGCTTATCCTGGAAGTTCTTGTCTTCGTATACAGAGCGTTCTACAAGCAGTAGGGAACATGCTGAGCACTTTTGTCCGGCATTTCCGAAAGCAGAAGTAACGATATTCATGATGGCATGATCACGGTCGCCCGAGGCTGTGAGGATAATAGCATTTTTTCCACCGGTTTCGGCAGAAAGTGGGGTAGACGGGTTGATACGTGCAATGCTTTGGGCTGTATCCGTACCTCCTGTCAGGATGATATGCTTGATAGCCGGAGCTGTGGTCAATTCTTTCAGTGCTTCACGGTCGGTTATAATGACTTGCAATGCTTCTTTGGGCACTCCTGCATCCCAGAAAGCCTTGGCAAATAGCCATGCTACGGGAGCAGCTACTGTTGCGGGTTTCAGTATCACGGTATTGCCACCGGCCAATCCGGCTACAATGCCGCCGATAGGAATGGCACATGGGAAGTTCCACGGCGAAATGACGAGGATTGTTCCTTTGGAGGTGATGTCCACATCATGCAGTGCGGCGAATTTTTTCATTGTTGTGGTATAGAAGCGGGCGTAGTCGATACCTTCGGATACCTCTACATCTCCTTCTACCACTGTTTTACCTGTTACAGCACACATGCTGCCTATCAGGTCTCCGCGCATACCACCCAGACGATTGGCTGCTTCGAACATGATTCTATGACGTTCCTCTAAGGTAGTGTTCCGCCAGCCTGCGGGATCTTTCTCTGCAATGCCGATGATTTGCTTTATTTGTTCCGTATTGGCTTGCGACATTTCGCAAATACATACTTCATCATTCTGGCAGCGGTCCATGTACTTATGGCGTTTTTCACAGATGATGTCTTCGGTTCCTATTTGCAGAGGAATGATTTCCGGAGTATCGGCGGAAGACTTTTTCCATTTGGCAAAGATCTTTCGTACCCATTTCTGGTTTTGAGGCAGATCAAAATCCGTATCCGGTTCGTTTTTCATTACGTCGGATGGGGGGACGGGAGAATACGGTAAAAGCCTGTTCTGCGTGCGCGTAGGAATATGAGAAACGCTATCTTTCTTGTGATATGCTTCTTCAAACTGTTTTTGCAGGAAATTCCAGGTGTCAGTTCCCGGTTTCAGATTGAATGAATGAGTGAGGAAGTTATCCGGAGCTGTATTTTCGTCCATGCGGCGTACCAAATAAGAGATTGCATTCAGGAAGTGTTCATCTTTCACTACCGGTGCATATAGTATGATGTGATTACCCAGTTGCGACTGTGCACGCCATACATGGTCGGCCATACCTTCCAACATCTCAAATGTCATATACTCTGAACTGTTGTTTTTCTGGCTTAACAGGTAAGCGTAGGCTATTGTGAACAGGTTATGCGAAGCCACTCCGATGTGCAACGCTTTTGCATTTTCGGGCAGCAGGGCGCGTTCCAGAATATGCAGGTAGTTTGCATCTACTTCCGTTTTTGTGGAAAGTATGGGGTTGGGCCAGCCGCGCAAGGAAGAAATCACGGTTTCCATTTCCAGATTGCAACCTTTTACAAGGCGCATTTTGAGTGGTGCACCTCCCTCAGCCACGCGTGCCTTTGCAAATTCCAACAATTCCGTCTGGAAATCATAGGCATCGGGCAGATAAGCTTGTACAACGATACCGGCTGAATAGTCTCTGAATTCCGGTTTGCTTAGTACAGTTTTAAACAGGCGTAAAGTAAAGTGTGAATCTTTATATTCTTCCATATCCAGATTGACAAACTTCGCATGTTTCACTCCGTTTTCATCTGTATGGGGGAAGTCTATTGCTTTTTGGTAAAGAGCGGACATGCGTTTCACCAGTTCCGGGAAACTCTCTTCATAATTCAAAGCATGCGTCTGGGCATAGATGCCGGATATCTTTACGGAGATATAGTTAATATCCGGAGCTTCCAATGCTTCCAGGTAATGATAGTAACGGTGATCTGCTTCCCCATTGCCTAAAACGACTTCACCCAGTAGGTTCACATTTTGTCCAACCTTTTGCTGTGCACGTTCAGACAGGTGTCGGGTTAACTTGGGACGCGCTTCATCAAGGATAACTTTAGATGTATCCATGCGTAAGCGTTTCTTTATAATAGGTATGGCAATGAAGTCGAAATGATGTCCGAAGGCTTGGTACATTTTAAAGAGGAAAGTATCCCGCTTGTTCAGGAATTCAGGTACTCCATAGCGGTCTATCAGAGTCTTAATGCGGGCGGCAAGTTTTTTGCGATCACGTATCTGCGAAGATTCATCCAGCATTTTCACCAGGAACTTCTTGTCCTGCGGGCGTTGCACCATGACGGCATACTTGTGCTGTTCTTTGCGCTCTTCGTTTGTGATGGTTTGCTCACACGTGTTGTGTAGCTTCAGTACCCATTCTTGTACTTCGGCTATGGTAGGTTTATTATCCATAATCTATTCATGTTTAGTAAATGACTGAAAATAAATATCACTCGCGAACTAAAAACATGAATAAAGGGTGGGACTGAACATTACGGCACGATACCGGTGCAAGGTCTGGAGAGCTTGCTGGGAAAACCGGTCAAAGATTAATCTTCTACCCATAGTACAGTGATGTTAAAGGTTAATGTATGCCTGATGCAAATATACACTAATTCTTTTATTATCAAAGAGAAAGGGCAGAAAAAACTTTGAAGGCGCAGCTATTCTAATACTCCTTCTGGAATTGTCGGAATGGTATTGAATGCCCCGATAATGGGATAGTCGGTATCATCCACTGTCATTGTTAAAAGTGGTTTTATGATAATGTCATTTCTTGTAGAGGCGTCTTTGGGGACAAGTTCTTTCCAATCTACATCCAGGTAGCGTTGTATGAGGCCAAGTATAGCGTAACTCGTGATACCGTTTTCCATTTCAAACTTGAAATTATGCGGTGTGGGCGGAATTGTTGCATCTGTAAAGTTTCCTTTTGTATCGGCCGAATAGTTCAATGTGAGATAAGGTATGGCATCGGTAGAAGATGAAGCTTCCGTGACATGTTCTGTTTTTGACGAAAAGCTGTAGATACCTTTGGCAATGAGGTGATCCGAAACTTTGTGCTTTGAATCAGCGTAAGGGAAGAAATAGCACTCCAATCCGGAACGGTGTTGGAGTGTTGTTCTCTAATTTGTCGTCATCACAACTCGTGAAGCTGATTACGGATATTAACAGGAATATCCAGAATAAGTGTTTTGTTTTCATCTTGCTTTATTTCAGGGCAAATATAGGCTTTTAAAGTTTAAATCCCAAAATTGTATATGATATTTGGGATTATCTGTTGACGGAATTGATTCTTTGCGGAAAAGATGTGAATCAAAGGTTGCTGATGACTTTCTTGTTAGTTTGTTGATAATCAGCTAATAGTATTTACCGTGTGCTTATCATAAGATGTAAAAGCGTTTACCGCCGTATGTAACGGTCTTTACCCCTTATTGTAACGGTCTTTACCCCTTATTGTAACGGCCTTTACCTCGGCGTGTAACGGTCTTTACCTCTGCATGTAAATGGAGTTACCGTGTGGAGTGAACAAAGTTACCATTTGGGGTATCCCGCTATCACTTTATCACCCTACCACTTTATCACACTTTATTCATAACCCGTCTTCAACTATTGATTTGTATTATTTCTAAAAAGCCTCATTACCGTACTATATAATAGTAGCGGTAATGAGGCTTTTTAGAAAAGGAATAGTGTATTCGCTTACTTTACTTCCCAAATATCATTCGTCATCAACAGTTCCTTGAAGTTGTGATACTTCTTCTTTGCTGATACTTCTTCAATCTGTTCCATTACAGCATCGTCATAAGTCGGAGCTTCCACATCGCGGATTACACCGAGAGCAACCGGGAAGTCAGGACCTTCCATCAGAGCCAATTTCAGTTGCAATGTATTATCCATGCAGTGTGCATCATGAACGAGGATATCCTTTTCTGTGATACCGTTCTCGCCCAACTTCACAACTTTCAGTCCAAAGCCTTCCTGCATCAATCCAAACTCTTTGTTCTCACCGAAAAGCATCGGCTTACCGTGTTCCAGATAGATAGCATTCTTGGCACGTCCGTCCTTGTTGTATACAGAGTCGTAGGTGCCGTCATTGAAGATAACGCAGTGTTGCAGAATCTCACACACAGCGGCTCCTTTATGGTTAGCGGCAGCCTTCAGAACTTCTCCTGTACCGGGACCATCTGTAGCTACACAGCGTGCAAAGAAACGTCCACGGGCACCGAAGCAGAGTTCAGCTGGGTGGAACGGATCTTCTACCGTGCCATAAGGAGAGGATTTGCTGACGAAGCCACGGGGAGACGTCGGAGAATATTGTCCTTTTGTCAAACCGTAGATGCGGTTGTTCAGCAACAGAATGTTGATATCTATATTACGACGGATAGCATGGATAAAGTGGTTACCACCGATAGCCAGACCGTCACCATCACCTGAAACCTGCCAAACGCTCAGGTTAGGATTGGTTACTTTACATCCGGTAGAGATGGCGGCAGCACGTCCGTGGATAGTCTGCATCGCATACGTATTCATATAATAAGGCAGACGGCTGGAGCAACCGATACCCGAGATAACGGCAGTTTCCCAAGGCTTAACACCGATTTCTGCCAACGCTTTGTGCAGTGAATTCAAGAAGAAGTGGTCACCGCAACCCGGACACCAACGAGGCTGTCCTTTTTTGAAATCTTTAGCTGTATATTCGCTCATGTCTTTCGATACTTTACGGGGTTATTATTTATTTAAAATCTCGGTGAAGGCAGCCACTAATTCGCTTACTACGAACGGCTGTCCCTTGACTTCATTGAATTGATACGGAGTGAAATTATCTACCTTCATGCGGAGATAACCGGCAAATTGTCCCAGATTCTGTTCGGCAACTACCACTTTCTTATATTTCTTCAATACCTCAGCCGTCTTTTTAGGCAGTGGGTTGATATAAGAGAAGTGAGCTAAGGCTACTTTTTGTCCGGCTTTGTTCATCTCTTCCATAGCAGAATACAAGTGTCCGTAAGTACCGCCAAAACCTACAATCAGCAGGTCTGCATCATCTGCACAGCCTTGTACTTCTACATCAGGCACAGCAATCTTTGCAACTTTTTCTGCACGCAGGTGGCACATCAGATTGTGGTTTTCAGGATCGGTAGAGATCGCACCAGTGTTACTGTCTTTTTCCAGACCACCGAGGATATGAGTATAGCCTTCTTGTCCCGGAACGGCCCAGTAACGTACTTGGTTCTCAGGATTGCGTTTATAAGGAGTATAGTTATCCTTCATTTCAGGAGTAACATACTGAGGTTTGATTTCAGGATATGCATCCAGATTCGGCAGCTTCCATGAACCGGAACCGTTGGCTACGAAACCGTCTGTCAACAGAACCACCGGAGTCATGTGCTCCAAAGCCATTTTACAAGCTGCATAGGCTGCATCGAAGCAGTTTGTCGGTGAGGTTGCAGCAATAACCGGCATTGGACTCTCACCGTTACGACCAAACAAAGCCTGTAACAAGTCCGTTTGTTCCGATTTAGTCGGCAAACCTGTGGAAGGACCACCGCGTTGTACGTCCAGAACAACCAAGGGAAGTTCTGTAATCACTGCAAGGTTCATAGCCTCTGATTTCAGGCAGACACCCGGACCGGAAGTGGTAGTTACAGCCAATGCACCTGCAAAAGATGCACCGATAGCTGTAGCACAGCCGGAAATCTCATCTTCGCATTGAACGGTAATGACACCTAAAGATTTATGTTTGGAGAGTTCATGTAATACGTCCGTAGCAGGAGTGATGGGATAAGAACCCAGGAACAACTTCAGACCTGCTTTTTCAGCAGCAGCAATGAAACCGTAGGCTGTAGCTTTGTTGCCCATGATATCCATATATATTCCGGGCGTCTTTATCTTACTTTCTATCTTATAAGTATGTGCTACGGAAGCGTGTGTATTGTGACCATAGTCGTAACCGGCGTGAATTACCTTGATGTTGGCTTCTGCTATTTCCGGCTTTTTTGCAAACTTCTCTCTAAGGAAATCTTCTGCAATCTTCAGGTCGCGATTGAACAACCAGCATACCAGGCCGAGAGCGAACATGTTGCGGCATTTCAGCATTGCTTTGTTGTCCATACCTGTTTCTGCCAGACAGTCTTTCACCATTTGAGAAATAGGAGCGGCAATAACATCTTGCTTGATACCCATTTCTTCGATAGGATTGTCAGTCTTGAAAGCGGCTTTCTGTAAATCGGAAGCCTGGAAACAGTCTGTGTCGATGATGATACAAGCAGTAGACTTAGCAAACTTATACTGTGTTTTCAATGCGGCAGCGTTCATAGCTACCAATACGTCGCATTTATCACCCGGGGTGAATACTTTGCTGGCGCCGATGTGTACCTGGAAACCTGATACGCCGGTCAGAGAGCCTTGCGGGGCGCGGATATCTGCGGGATAGTCGGGGAAAGTACTGATGTCATTTCCCACCGTAGCCGATACTGTTGAAAAGATGTTGCCGGCGAGCTGCATACCATCGCCGGAGTCTCCGGAAAAGCGGACTACCACTTGATCCAGTTCTTTTACCATCATGTCGTTTGCCATAATTTCGTATTACTATGATTAATTTATAGGATCACTTAAAATCTGTTCTCATGTTGGTTGGGGTACTTACAAAAAGTACTACGCTTTTTATAGGCACGTTTGCAAATGTCGGAAAGTTATGCGACTTGGCAAAATCTTTTTGAGTTAATCTGTGATTGTGTACTAAAAGAATTGAGAAATGAGTGTTTTTTGATATTTGGAGTGAGCAAAACTCTGACTATGTGTCTGACTTGAACGAATAAAAGTTGCATATTATCATTTGTTTTACTGATGCATGTGTTGACTAAATGTAAGTATAGGCGCTTAAATTAATGCTGTGTGAAGCTGTTTTGACTTTACACTTTGATAAAATCTTGTGTTGCTTGTATTTTCTTGACTTCTCGATAAAATCTTCGTTCGGCCTTGTGAAATCGGGAGAATGCCTTATCTTTGCAACCGCAAATGTTGCTGGTCCTGTAGTTCAACGGATAGAATAGAAGTTTCCTAAACTTTAGATAGGGGTTCGATTCCCCTCGGGACTACAAAATAAAAAGGGAAGTCGATTCGTTCGGCTTCCCTTTTTTATCGTTAACTTGTATAGTCCTTATTTAGCTACTTCAGCAGCCGGCTCAGCTATTTTTTTGTTCTTCAACATCATGTATGCGATAGGAGATGCAATGAACAAAGAAGACAATGTACCAATTACAACACCGAGGATCATTGCGAATGCGAAGCTGCGGATAGAGTCACCACCAAGGATGAAGATACACAGCAATACGATTAATGTACTCAATGAAGTATTGATAGTACGTGCCAGAGTTGTGTTCAATGTGAACATGGTGTTTGATTATCGGATGGTGGATTTTTTCAGAAATATTTCTGTATTCAGAAAATATTCTGATAGAATCATGTATTTTTCTGTTTATTGACGTTTTGTGTGGAGTGTTCTCCTCTAACATATTAGAATATCAGCTCTAGTCGAATATAATGCGTTGGCATGTCCTTTGCTGAACAAGAAATAGGAAAACACCGGATACTCCGGTTGCATAAGTGGCCTTTTCTTTCCTTTTTATTCAGTGAAGCCAAGGAGAAACCATGCTTGTTACAGAAACAGCTTGGGGTGCCCGCATGGTAGACGGTCACGTCGGCGGCATCCAACTGGCCCTCGGTCAGGCCGGTGATCTCCTTGCCCTTCTCGTAGGCGAGGGGATAGCCGCCGCTGGCTAAGATGACACAAGCCGCCGCGCCGTCGCTGAATTTGACATCGGTCTTGTCCAGCGTGCCGTTCGTTGTGGCCTCCATCACGGTCAGCAGGTCGCTTTCCAGCAGGGGCAGCACGACCTGCGTCTCGGGGTCGCCAAAGCGGCAGTTGTATTCAATCACCTTGGGGCCGTCCGGGGTCAGCATCAGGCCAAAGTAAAGGCAGCCCTTAAAGGGGCAACCCTCTGCCTGCATGGCGGCAACCGTAGGCAGGAAAATCTTCTCCATGCACTCGGCGGCAATGGCGGGGGTGTAGCAGGGGTTGGGGGCAACGGTACCCATGCCACCGGTGTTCAGGCCCTCGTCATGGTCCAAAGCGCGCTTGTGGTCCATGCTGGAAACCATCGGCTTGACGGTTTTGCCATCACAGAAGGACAGCACGCTGACTTCCGGCCCGGTCAAAAATTCTTCCACCACAACATGGTTGCCGGAAGCGCCGAACTTTTTGTCCAGCATGATTTCCTTTACGCCATCGGCGGCTTCCTGCTCATTCTGGCAGATCAGCACGCCTTTGCCCAGCGCCAGGCCATCCGCCTTGATAACAACCGGGTACTTGCCCTTGCTGCGGATGTAATCCATCACCTTGGCGGGGTCGTCAAAGGTTTCATAGCCGGCGGTGGGAATGCCGTATTTTTTCATCAGGTCCTTGCTGAACACCTTGCTGGCTTCAATGCGGGCGGCAGCGGCATCCGGGCCAAAAGCAGGGATGCCCACCTTGGCCAAAGCATCCACCATGCCAAGGGCAAGGGGATCGTCCTGTGCAACAACAACATAATCAAAGGCTTCTGCCTTGGCAAAGGCGACCATGGCGTCTACATCCGTTGCAGGGATGTTTTTGCAGGTGGCATCGTAACCAATGCCGCCGTTGCCAGGGGCACACCAGATATCGCCGCAGTCGGGGCTTTTTTTCAGCGCGCGGATAATGGCGTGTTCACGCCCGCCGCCGCCAACAACCAGAATTTTCATGGCAAACTCCTTAGCTTGAAATGAAAAAAGAATAATGAATAAAGAATAATGAAGGTGGACCGCGTTGCTGCGCACCGCTTAAAAAATATTAGAACTCTAATATCCAAAACCGTGCCGCTTGCGGCACACCTTCATTCTTAATTATTATTTATTATTTATTATTTAGCAAAAACTTCGTTTTGCTTAGTGGTGGAACAGCCGGATACCACAGAACGCCATGGCAATGCCGTACTTGTTGCAGGTGGCAATAACCTGATCATCGCGGATGGAGCCGCCCGGCTGCACAATGGCGGTCACGCCGCTGCGGCGCGCGCGCTCGATGTTATCGCCGAACGGGAAGAAGGCATCACTGCCCAGGCTCACACCGGTCACGGCATTCAGCCAGGCGCGCTTTTCCTCGACGGTCAGCGGGGCCGGCTGCTCGGTGAAGGTCTCGGCCCAGACATCGTCGCCGATGACATCCTCGGGGGTGTCACCGATATACACATCAATGGCATTGTCGCGGTTGGGCTTGGCGACATCGTCACGGAAGGGCAGATTCAGCACCTTGTCCATGTGGCGCAGCTGCCAGTTGTCGGCCTTCTGGCCTGCCAGACGGGTGCAGTGGATGCGGCTCTGCTGGCCGGCGCCCACGCCGATGGTCTGGCCGCCTGCGGTGTAGCAGACGCTGTTGGACTGGGTGTATTTCAGGGTGATGAGGGCAATGATGAGGTCGCGCTTCTGCTCCTCGGTCACGGTCTTGTTCTCGGTGACCCAGTTGGTCAGCATGGTGTCGGCGTTGATGGCCAGCTCGTTGCGGCCCTGCTCGAAGGTGATGCCGTAGACCTGCTTGTGCTCCACGGGGTTCGGCTTGTAGGCCGGGTCGATGGCGACCACGTTGTAATTGCCCTTCTTCTTGCCGGCGAGGATGGTCAGTGCCTCCGGCTCATAGCCCGGGGCGATGATGCCGTCAGACACTTCGTGCTGGATGAGCTTTGCAGTCGGCACATCGCAGACGTCAGAGAGAGCGATCCAGTCGCCGAAGGAGGACATCCGGTCCGCACCGCGGGCGCGGGCATAAGCGCAGGCCAGCGGCGAAAGCTCCATGTCCGGGGCGATGTGGTACATCTTCCGCTCCACATCGGTCAGGGGCAGACCGAGAGCTGCGCCGGCCGGGGAGACGTGCTTGAAAGAAGCGGCAGCAGGCAGGCCGCAGGCCTCCTTCAGCTCCTTCACCAGCTGGATGGAGTTCAGGGCATCCAGAAAATTGATGTAGCCGGGCTTGCCGTTCAGGACGGTGACGGGCAGGTCAGAGCCATCCTCCATATAGATGCGGCTGGGCTTCTGGTTGGGGTTGCAGCCGTACTTCAGTGCGAGTTCGTTCATTGATGCATCCTCCTTAAGTCTTCGTTATTCCGCTTCGGCATCGAGTTTTGCCAGCAGCTCCAGCTCCTCGGGCAGCAGTTCAGGCTCCTCGGGGTCGTCCAGATCGCTGTTGACAGCATCGTATTTGTTGAAGATCATATCGCCGGTCTCGCCGCTGTCCAGATCGATGACGCGGGCAAACAGGCTGACCTTGTTGTCGGGGTTCAGGTTCTGCCACAGGCCATGGGCAAAATCGCCGATGGTGCGGGGGCAGGCAAAGCGCAGGGGCTCGCCCTCAAAGCTGGGGATGGGGTTTCCGTTGTGCTTGTAGGTGCTGATGAAATGACCTATTGTAAAGAATTAAAATATATAGGTCGATACGAAACAGATTGGTTGCTTTCATATAACATTCAGCGAGAGTGGGCATTACAGCGTGAAAAAATAAAATATAATGTGGAGATTATGACTGTAATGAATCGAAAAAGTATAATTATAACAATGTCCGCTCCTGTACTTTTGAGTAAAGTGCATGAATTGCTTTGCAAAATTTTAAGATATGAATGTCTTTTTGATGGGCGTTTTTTTAAAATGCAAAAATATGAAATTGACAACTTAGATATTACTGCCGAGATGAGAAAAAGTATGCTGTCGTATTATGAGGGAGAAAAAGCTTATACAAAATTTAGTCAACCTATGAATGATACAATATATAAAAGAGGATTTTGTGCATGGGAGCGTTTTAATAAAAAACTACTCAGTATGAATCAAATGTTTTATTATATTGGCTTTGGCAATGGAATGACAGCTGATTTAAGATTGGCGTTGTTTGCAGAGATATTTGAACCATTATCAGAACACCTTGAATATTTTCAAAAAGTTCAAATTAATTGTTCACAGCAGTCTAGGCAGAGAAACGCTAGGTGTCCTAAATGTGATTTTGAATTCAAAATCCCAACGCAAAATAGACCAAGTTTGAGAGATAAGATAGAATCGGTTATTCGTGCATATGGACTACGAATTTTTGATGGAGATGATGTTCTGAAAATCTTAAAGAAAACTGTTAATACCAGAAATAAAATGCTTCATGTAAAAATAAAAAAGGACATATTAACTGGTGGACAGTGTGGATTTTATATTAGAAAGTATGTGGAATTGTACCGAACAGCTATACTTTCAGAACTGAAATTATGGAATTCGGATATGGAAAATGAACTTATGATTGCAATAGAAAGATATAATTCTGAATTTCCTCAATTGAGAATTAAACAAAAAGCATAGATAGGAATGCATGGAAATGTTATAGGACTTTTAACCGAATAGAATGGCAAGGCAAAGCAGATGAAGAGATTATGAAGAAAATGGCGAGAATGAAGCAATATCTAGAGCAGTCGCGAAGGAGAATGTATGGATGATATAGAAGACACAAATTATAAGTTTAATTCCCAAGATATTGAAAATATATGGTATATATTCTTCTGTTTAGCAGATTCAACATTTTCGTCTGTAGATGTATCTTATGGAAAAAAAGGACCATATATGTTATCAGGAGAGACAATGATGTCAATCTGTAAAACACTAGAGACTATCGATTTTTGTTGCCATAGAGATGCTTATTCGGATGCGTATACTTTACTACGGAAGTATAGAGATGATTTAATGCAGTATTTATTTGTATTGAATGTTATACAGAATAAACATGGCTTAACGGATGAAGAAGCAGAAGAATTCACCATAAACTCGGAATCTATGATGAAAATGATAGAGTTAGATGTGTCTATATTGGTTTCAGGTGAAAGAAAAACAGATGCAGAACTAGCTATGGAAAAATGGATTTATAATGTATTGGAAAGTTCTGAAAATAATAAGGATAGAAAACAATTTTTTGATGCATCAAAATACAAATCATATTTGGTAAGTAATAATGAAAAGGTCAAATATATTTTTGATAATTTTCTTGTAGATAAGTGGTTGAGAGAGGACAGAAAGTTAAATAATTATGTCCATGCAAATGGCATTAGATTTGTAATGGATAATTATATATATCAGAACAAAAAGGAAGATAAAGATAAAGAGCTTATAGAGACACTTCAAAATATTACAGATATATTTTTGAGTTTGTTGTCAGTTATAGATAGTATAAAATTTCATTCTTCGGATTATCTTGATGCTTTAGAAATGGATATGGAACCTCAGGAGGGAAGTCAATATTGGGTATGTCCAATAATTGTTGAATATATGAATGATAGGTTTGATAAGAAACTATTACAGTATATTCAGAATAATGAAGGAAATGGAATGCAATTTATGGCAGAATATTATAATTAAAATAAAGGATAGGAGGATGAAATATGGATTGGACAAAATTTAATAATCATGGAGAATCCTCTAATCATGCATTTGAAGTAATGTGCAATATTCTGTTTAAATATTGGTTTAAGAAAGAATATAAAGATAATATTTCGCACTTTGCCTTTATAAATGGAACAGGCATTGGAGCCGGGGTATAAACCACCATATTATAGAAATGCATTCTTATGTAATGCTATTTCCAGCGGCGGCTGCGCTGAATCCGGCTCGGCTTGCTGCCCGCAGCCTGAGAGTGCCATGAGGAGGAAGCTGACCACCAGAAGCGTGGTCAGGGAATTTCTTTTCAGTTTCATAATTGATTTTGCCTTTCCTTTCATCGATCCTTGCGGGACAAAGCTGAACCTGCCGCACGGAACACTTAATATGGTAACCGACTCAGCAGGAAAAGTCCATATCAAGTATAACGTTTTCTTTTCAATTAGGTTATAGAACCCACTTCAGATTACGTGTC